>ENA-OSET01002977-OSET01002977.1-sediment-metagenome-genome-assembly--contig:-NODE-2977-length-15895-cov-31.283032_pt1 | contig 15895 bp, 4 predicted proteins | sample MGYA00237882_ERZ534229 | MGnify/ENA primary metagenome ERZ534229 (study PRJEB26408, sample SAMN06266212) | sediment metagenome | isolation source: Hudson Canyon methane seep mesocosm | place... | reverse complement strand
CCCGGCGCAACAGGGAGCTATAGCTACAGTATTTACCTCATAAGTGGAATAATACCGTGGATGGCTTTTTCCAATACACTATCGCGAATGAGCACTATCTATCTCGATAAAAAGCACATCATTAGCAAGATAAATATATCTCTCTTGCGCTTGCCACTACTCATAGTATTATCAGAAAGTATTACCTTCCTGATATCCATGTTCATCTTTATGCTGTTTTTAATAATCATGCAACAGCCATTTTCATCAGCCATGCTGATTTTACCTTTCCTTTATATTATTCAACAAATTTTTGCCTTCGCAATCGGATTTATACTGGCACAATTAACAGTGTTTATTCGAGATCTAAAAGAATTTACAGCCATCATCATTCAACTTTGGTTTTGGTTTACCCCCATTGTCTACGTGATAAACATAGTACCTAGCTCACTGTCGCAGTTGATGCAATATAATCCTGCATACCAACTTATTCATATCTGGCAAAACGTATTTATTCATCACACGCTACCTAGCTTAGATGGCCTTATTGGCGTAACTATCCTTGCTCACCTGTTGTTAGTCATTGCCTTTATAATGTATCGAGTACTGGAAAAAGATATTAGAGATTTCTTATGATACTACTACTTAGCTTACTGCTACTGACAAGTCTGATTGCAGCAGGCATTGGTTACAGCGTGATGCGCTATAGTCAATGGCGAAATCGCACGCTCATTTTCATAGCAATTAGTGCAAGTTACTTTATAACGATACTTATTATTTTTACTCACTATGGAAATCTTCTCAGGTGATTACAGTAAACAAAATCAGCAAAACCTTCAAACTTTATCATTCGCCTGCACATCGCTTAAAAGAAATTATCTTTCGTAAGCAACAGCATGCCAAATATAATGCCCTACAGAATGTCAGCTTTAAAGTAACAGCAGGAGAAACGCTCGGCATCTTAGGGCCTAATGGTGCCGGTAAATCGACTCTACTAAAAATTATTACCGGAATATTACTGCCAGACCAAGGCGCAATACAAATTAATGGCAGAATTACAGGGCTGTTAGAATTAGGAACAGGGTTTAATCCCGATTTAACCGGTCGACAAAATATTGCCATGAATGGCTTATTACTCGGCATGAGTAGCGAAGAAATTAAACAAAAAGAACAGCTGATTATCGAATTTGCACAAATTGGCCTATTCATTGAAGAGCCACTATCAACCTACTCATCGGGCATGATAATGCGTCTAGCCTTCTCAATAGCAATCAATGCAAGCCCTAACTGCTTTATCATTGACGAAGCCCTCTCGGTTGGTGATGCGGGTTTTCAACAAAAATGTATGCGAAGAATTCAAGAGTTTAAACAGCAAGGCGGCGCGATTATCTTCGTTTCGCACGATATGGATGCAGTTAAACAGCTTTGTGATAACGCGATACTACTCAACAAAGGCGAAGTTATGTCCGAAGGCGCGCCCGATGAGGTTGTTAATCAATATAATCGCCTTTTATCCGCACAAAATAATCACCAAATAACCGACCTTATTAATGAGGATGGTAGTCAATCCTATGGCTCGCTAGAAGCAAAAATAAAAAAAATTAGTATTAATGGATCAGCGCACAAAGCCACCGTTATCTCCGGCGAGAAAATAACCATCACCGTAGAAATAGACGCCTATAAAAGCCTAAGTAAATTAAGAACAGGCATTATCATCAGAGACAAATTTGGCCAAGACATTTATGGCACCAATACCTATGCGCATGACCATAAATTCAGTATAAAATCAGATAAAACTTATCATATTTCATATCAGCTGGATATCAACATAGGCGCGGGGAAGTATACCGTCGGTGCAGCAATCCAAAGCATTCCAACAGAAGCGCCACACAGAATAAATTGGGCAGACAGCCTAGTGGAATTTGAGGTGCTAGCCACAACAGAGCAAGCCTTTATCGGCCTCTGTAAGCTGCAGCCAGACATTACTATTAAAGAAACATAGAAGTCCGTATTGTTTCGGGGGGTAGACTTCAGTTTGTCAGGTATTGAAACAAAGTAGCCTGTATGAAGCTTGCGGAATACAGGATATTTATTCCGTACTTCCATGCGGACTACATTGTTTGTTGGCTGGTATTTAATAATGCATAGAAGTCGCGAATGAACCCCAATATCACGCATAAATTACGCGAGAACACTGAAAACGATTAACTATTATATAGCTCAAGATAAAGTGCTTGCTCTGAAAGACGAAAAAGTCACCTTTAAAAAAATAAACACAATATCACCAAAGCCTAATGCATCATGATACTACTCATTACCACAAGTAAAAGCCTATTGACACTCGATACCGAGACAGAAAAACTCAGCGTAATCCATACCGCGATGGGTTTATATTACGGTATCACCTTTAGCGAAACAGAAATCTTCGTAGCGGCGCGTAACAACGATAACCCCTTTGATTATTTAGGGAAGCCTGATGAGCAAGGGGTAGTATTAGTGTTTAATGCACAACTGCAGCTAACGCGCAAAATAACCGCGCCATTTCCATTGCGTGATATGCACCAAATTATGTTCTTTGATAATAAGCTTTGGATAACCTGTAGTGCAGACAATATGGTGGCGATATATGATGGCGACGAATGGCAACAATGGTATCCATCGCCCAAATTAGCTGATCGTAATATTGATATCAATCACTTTAACTCACTATGGGTGAAAAATAATGAACTCCACCTATTAGCCCACAACCTCGGCCGTGAGCCTAGTGTTATTTACCGCTATAACTACCCAGATAAAAAGCTCATTGAAACCATAACACTAGGAAATCAAGCGCATAATATCTGGATGCTAGATAACCAGCAAGAGTACTTTAGCTGCGATTCCGATAATGGCAAAGTAATTAGTAGTACAGGCAAGAAAGTAGCGCTTGGCGGATTCCCAAGGGGGGCTGTTATAACAGAGACGCACTATTATATAGGTACCTCTGATGTGGCTGAAAGAATAGAAAGAGATCAAGTTAGTAGTAAGATAGTGCAATTTAATAACGACTGGCACCCGATAAAAACCTTCACCATTACAGGTCATGGACAACTACTCGATATTAAAGCGCCAGGAATAAACGATATCGCACAGGCGATACATAAAGGCATAAAACTTACGGACTAAAAAGATAGGTTGGTTTCTTAGATATGATATTAACTGATGATAATGTGTAAATTATTTCAGGCGCGAACCTAAATAACGCTCTGTTTTTAGCGAGAGTGGATGTTCGGGTACAAATCAATAAAGTTCAGCTACATCACACTTATAAACTGATGTTACGCACGGGGCTGAAAATAGACCGATTCACTCTGCATCATATAAAAACTTACGATTAATTGTATTGATAATATCAAATATCCCGTATGAAGCTTGCGCAATACATAGATTCGATACGCTGTTTATACTGTATTACGCACCTCTATACGAGCATACAATATACTAACGTTTATATTGTTTTTTAGTGGTAGTGAAAACCCCTGTTTTCACTACCTTACTAGCGTAAAGGGTTACCCTTTAGTTACTTTATTTTTTTTGCGTAACATCAGTTATAAAAACTAAAGAGAAGTATAGCTAATAAATACAGTGAAGATAGTTAATAAACCTTGACTGAGTACTAGGCAAATCATAAAATGACAATGGGTTTTAAAATGAAACTCGATATCGAGTATGGGTTGGAATTAAAGGAAGCTTGAAGCTGCTTTCGTTATAAAGCTCTAAATGCTTTGCCAGGCCTGGTAGCTATTTGCTAAAAGGGCTTTAATAAGTGGTTTTAAGATAGATTTTAACTCGTATAACTTAAATTTAGGAGATCGAATATGGCTACAACAGCCTCTGAAACACAAGTACAAGAACTATATATTGCCTATTTTGGCCGTCCAGCTGATCCAACAGGTCTTGCTTTTTATGCAGATAGCTTAGATGCGGGCACAACAACAGTTGAAGCGATAGCAACAAGTTTTTCTTCTTCTGTAGAAGCGCAGCCAATTATTGAATTAGATACAGACGCATATTTAGAAGCTGTGTATCAACAAGCATTCGGTAGAGCGTATAACTCAGCAACTGACGGAACATTCTGGGCAGATGCAATTAACAATGGCGAAACAACAAAAGAATTAGCCATGGTGCAAATTCTTGATGGAGCGCAAAACAACGACAAAATTGCAGTTGACAATAAAGTGTCGGTTGCAACTACTTACACAACGGAAGTTCAAGTAGAGTCTAAAGCATACGCAGGTGCAGAAGCGGCTGCATCGGCTAAGGCAGTACTAACGCCAGTAACATTTGAAGCTGAAACAGTTGATGCAGGTAATGATAGCGCAGTTGCAGCAGTTGCAGTATTAGTACCTAGCACTGATTCAGTGATAGACCCAGTAAGTGATAATGTTGAAATCAATGGAAGTACTTTTACGCTGTTTGATAATGTAAATGATATTGTTGAGCACACTGAGTTCGTTCCAGTATTAATGTGGGGATACAATCCGCATGGACATGATGAAGAACTTGGTCAGGATGTTAACGACGAAAATGTTAATGAAGGCTCTTTAGATGGTGGCATCCCAGCTGCAGATCTAGTAAGCTTTTTAGTGGATGTTGCTGGCGTTGATTTCTTTGAGTTAGGTTTAATCGATGATGACGGTGTTGATCCTGTAGACGCAATTAGCAAAATTGCTAATATTTCTCTAGGTGATATCCAGAACGATAATCAGAGTACGATCACAATTACGACCACTGATGGTGAAGTCCTTACTGCTGAAGCTTCTTTAGGTAAAGATTATCTGAATTTTATGTCAGATCTACTTTTTGATGCAGAAGGTAATTCTCGCCTTTATATGAGCACCGAAGAAGATGCACCTGTGTTGCCTGTGACTCCTGCAGTATTAACGACTGTTGAAAATAATGGCAGTACGATAGAAGAAGGCTTTACAACAGCCGATAATGATTTAATCGTTGCGGGTCGTACAGAGTTACTTCACGGCGCCTACATTGATGGCGGTGCTGGAGAAAACGTACTTCAAATAGACATGAAAGGTGTGTATGCGCAACCTTTAGAGCTATTAAATATTCAGCAAATTCAAGTTCAGAATTTACCGAATGTCTACAGTGATGGGATTAATTCTTCAGTATACCCTGATGTACTAGAAGATGAAGACGACCTTATTTCATATAGTGTATTAGATTTAAGTCGTGCAATAGACCTAGAAAAATTAATTATCACAGAAGGTTATGGTACAGGTGAGCATGTTGGTACGCTTACAGTTGTTGGTATCCGTAATGGGGTAACAACGAAACTAGAAGGTGGTTTTTCTGATGATGTAAGTCTGCATTACGGTCAAGGCATAGGAAGTTCAGTAAACTTAGAACTGAATCTTGGTGATACAGATGACTTTAATCTGAATGTTGCACAAAACTCAAATACACTAAATTTAGATTCGCAAGGCAGTGAAAACTGGTTAGCAAGCGCATATTTTGGTGGAGTATTAAGTAACCTTAATATTACAGGTGATGCTGCGCTATATATTCAAGGTGATTTAAACCTAGCTGTTGTTGATCCTGATGAAGCGGGAAATGAGTCATCATTCCATGCTGGCCGTCCAGCAACAATCAATGCAAGTGCTAACACAGGCGGTGTTGATTTAACCATCAATAATCATGATGACGTTGTATTTTACGGCTCACAAGCGAATGATGAGTTAACAGCAACAAACAGTACGAAAGTATTTGTAAGTGCACTAGCAGGAAACAACACAATCACTACTGATGAGAGTGATACAGTTGATGTAAATACAGGCGCAGGAAATGATGTTATTTCTTCGCTTGATAGTGTTAGCGTAACGATTAATGCTGGAAATGGTAATAACACAATCACAGCAAGTGCTGAAATGATTAGTGTCACTACTGGTGCCGGTAACGATACAGTATCACTAGGTGGTCTTGTAGAGGTAGGTGTTGCTGGCAATGATGAAGTTGATCATGCTGCACCTGTTGCTAATGCAGCTAAAATCATGATTGATTTAGGTGCTGGCAGCAACTTACTACAGTTGGGTGATGATGTTGTTACTGATGCTGAAGATGATATTTTCGGTCTTCCAGGCGTAACTGCACTACAAGGTTCAACTATCTCAGGTGAGAATATCACTTTAGAAGTAAATAAAGACAGTGACTTACATGAAGCAACATTATCAGGTATCACTTCAGTTAATTTAAGTGGTGGTAACTTAGTTGTTACAGCTGAGCAATTTATTGCTATTGGTGCTGCAAACTTCTCTGTAGAGAATAGCGCATTTAATGAAACGGCTGAATTAACAATTGTTGTCGCTGACACAATGAATTTTGATGCACTAGGTATTGATGCATCAACATTTGATAACAGCAACATTAACCTTAGCATTGCTTTAGGAACAAAAAGTGATGAAGAAGTTACTTTTACATTAACTGCAGCTCAATTGCATGAATATATTGCAGCGGACGGTATTGATGTAGATTCAGAAAGTAACTATGACGACAACCAAGTTGTTGTAACCGATGCAGGACTTGATTTTAATGCTTTCGGTCAACAATACGATGGTAGCGCTGCTGGAACTATCGCAAGTAATGTAGATATTACAGTCATTCGTGATATCAACGGTTACGAAAGACCAGAAGAAGATGAATTAAACGACTCTTTAACTGTTAATTCTGATGAAACACCAGTTGTTGGTGATATTGAATCTGCTTACACAAGCACAGTTTTTGTAGAAGGTGCTGCAGACATCGAAATGGGTACCTTAACATTAGGTGAAAATTTCACTGTTGACTTCTCAGTGCTAACAGGATCAATGAACGCAATTACTATTGCGGACTTTGAAAATATTACATCAGATACAGCCGGCGGCGACAATGGACTTGATGTTGATGATGTACCTGCTTGGGGTGAAGTCATTGGTAACGGTAATGCACGAGTTAATATCGAGCTAACTGCAGATGCTAATGTAGGTTTTAACGACCATGAAAATGGTGGGTTCAAATCAACAGGTGTTGCAACTTATGTTGTTACTGAGCTTAATGGTGGTGATTCAGACATTCATGTTTGTGATCAAACTGATGGCGTAGAAGTTTTAGGTCTACAAGGCAACTATAATGGAACTGTTAACTTCTTAAACGTACGTTGGGGTACATCATTCTTACTAGAAGGTGATGGCACTGAAAACTTTACACTTAAGTCTAATGGCAATCCTAACTGGTCAAACGTTGGTACGGTTAATGCTGAATACTTCTGGGAAGGCGCTCCTGCTGTTGTTGAAATAAACAACCAAGGAACAGCAACAGACCGTCCTATTCATGTTGAAGCGATTAACATTTCAAATGCAAAATCTATTACGATTAATGTAGAAGATGCAGATGTCATCATTGCTGAAATTAATAATACAACTGTTGGTTATGCTGAAAATGATCAAGTTGAAACATTAACTTTTGCTTCTGCAAACGATGTCACTGTCCAGGAAAGTATGGATCAAATGACTGAGCTTTCAGAAATTGATGCATCCGCTGTTGCAGGTACATTTACATTAGAGCTTGAAGGTGATAACGATCTTTCTGAAATAGCAATGACAGGTGTTGATGCTATTGTCTTAGACGATGAATCTGAACTAACGTTAACTGATGATCAAATCGCTGCAATAGGTATTGAAAACATCACTGAAGCAGATCCAGAAAATGGTGATGATTCAGTATTGAACGTTGTTATCAGTGACGCTGAGTTTATTGCTCCGGAATTAACGGCAGGCATTAACCTAGGTGATATCATTGTAAGAGAAACAGCGACATTTGCTGCGACAACAGATATTACTGACGCTACAAGTATCGTTCTTGAAAATGACGCAGTATTAACATTAACTGCTGATCAATTTATGCAAATTGATGGTATGGATATTACGGGAGAAGGAACAGTAAACATTACTGGGCTGACTCAAGCGCATATCGATGCAGGCTTTACACTTGCAGCTGTGACTTCAACTGTTGTCACTGACACAATGAACTCATTAACATTTGCTGAAGATGTTGTACTAGTAGAAACAATGAGCTTAGGTAACTTCGCTATTGAATTAGCTGACGGTCAAAAAGTGACCATGCTAAATGAAGACCAAGCACATGAAAGAACAGTTACATCTGCTGAAGGAGCAACTGCGACAACTGTGTTCTTTGGTTTTACAGCAGTTGTTGATTCTGAAGTGATGTTTGAAGGTCATGATGGTGATGGTGATGGCAATGTAGGTGAAGTAGGTGAAGACGAAGTAACAGGTCTAGACTTATCTAACTACAGCATTACTTTATTAGAAGTTGAAGATAATATCGTTGAAAATGATGACGGCGTAAACGTTGAACAGATCTTAGGTCACTTAGATCAAGACATCGTTGTTGAAATCGTAGATACGGTATCAGTAATTGATGCTTCACATAGAGATATCATCGTCGATGTAGATACAGTGGTTGATGGTACTTTAATCTTCGAAGACTTAAATATCAGTAATGAAATATCGCATCTAAACATCACTTTACAAGGTGGTTCAGAAATCGACGGAGATGTTGATGTAAGTTCTGACCTTTTTGATAACGGTGCTGATGACGCTAAAAATGGTGAGCTAGGTTTTCAACAGATGACTATCGTGTCTGAAGGTGAAACAGCGAATACCATCACTGGCGACTTAATGGCAGACGCAAATAACAACCTAGATGTTGTTATCAATGCAACACAAGCCTTAACAGTTGGCGGCGTAGTCTTTAGCTCTGAGTTTGACGGTGAAGACGCATCTGCTGCATTAACAGTTAATACCAGTGCTGATGTAACGATTGCAGCAATTGATACATCAAGTGATGATGTTGATGCGGTCACTGTGACGCATACAGGTACAGGTGCATTAAGTATCGGTATTGCTGCTGGCGATATTGATGATGAAGCTGATAACGTTGATGCAATAACAATCAATGGTAGTGCAGAAGCAACAACAACATTAGTCATCGGCGGTGCAGTTGATCTATCTGACGATACATTAACTAACGTTGATGCAATCGAGCTAGTAGAAGAAGCAAGCCTAACCTTGACAGTTGATCAAATTGTAGCAATTGGTGAAGCAAACTTCTCAAGTGTCACTGTTGGTGAAGAAGACGATGCTGAAACTGTTAATGTTGTTGAATTAAGTAACCAAGTGTTTACTGCAACAGCATTCAGTGCTGATGTTGAACTAGGTACTATCTCAATGGCTTCAGGTGATAACACACTCGATCCAGCGACAGACCTAACAGGTGCAGATTCAATCTTCGTTCCTGAAGGCGGTACTTTAACCTTAACGGCTGATCAATTCATGCAGTTAGAAGACTTCGGTACAATTACAACTGAAGATGATGATGCAGATGTTGATACAACGGTTAATATTACCGGCTTAACACAAGCGCATATTGATGCAGGTTTTACACTAGCAGATGTTGACGTTCAAATAGGTACAATCACACTTGCTGAAGATGTTAATTTAACAAATGATGCGGTTGATACGGTTGCTAACAATGATGCAACTGATTTAAGCAACTTCTCAGTGACATTAGCTGACGGTCAAACACTAGGGTTATCAAACGATACTCAAGCGAATGGCTTAGATGTAAATGGCGGTACTGATTCAACTATCGTCTTTATGTTTGATGCATTAGTTGATGAAGACTTCATTGATGCGTCTGCTTATGATGTCAGTATGTTAAAAGCATTGAACATCTTTGTAACTGGCGAAAATGTTGAAGATATTATTCAAGATCTAGCAAGTGCAGTAACATTGCAAATCTTCCACGATCCTGAACTACTCGGTTTTGTTGGTACAACTGATAGAGTTGTCGTCATAGAGCCAGAGGTAGAAGTTGACGGTGGATTAGTATTCAATGACCTATCTGAAGATCAAGAAGTAGCAACATTGAACTTAACCTTATCAGGTGGTTCATCAATTGTAGGCGCTTTAGAGCTACCAACCGTTGATTCAGTTGATCTAGTCGCAGCAAACTTCTTATTGCTAACAATCAATTCTGTTGGTGATACAGCTAACAGCATGGGTGCTATTAATGCCTTAGATGCTGGTGCAGTTGTTCCTGCTAATCCTGACGATGCTGTTGCAGCTATTGAAAACAACTTATTAGATGTTGTGATCAATGCAGACCAAGCTTTATCAGTGGGTGAAATACAATTCACATCAATAGATGAAGAAGGCGCAGCAACATTAAACGTAACAGGAACAGCAACCGTTGCAATCGGTGGTTTAAATACAACTGATAATACGAATGCTGTCGCTCCAGTTTCTGCTGATAATGACATTATTTCGCTAGAAGTGACGAATGCTTCAACAGGTGTATTAACACTAACCTTAGATGCAGATGTTAACAGCGCAGAAACATTAACGTTCACAGGAGGTACTGCTGGTATCGACTTAGTGATCGCAAGTGGTGAAGACGTTGATCTATCATTAGCAACATTAACTGATATTAATAGCTTAACACTCGTTGATAATGCCAATGCCATCTTAACAATAGCTCAAGTTGATGCTATTGGTACGGCAAACATTGTTAGTGTTGAAGGTATAGCTGAACTTGCAGATGCAGGTACTATCAGTATCGGTCAGTACATGGGCGAATTATTAGATGCTCAAGAATTGACAGATGCAGGTATTACCATTAACAGCATTATCTTTGCAGCAAATGCAGGTGATATTACTGTTGATGCAGGTACAAGCTTCATTAATGTTGGTTCACTTGAAATTCCAGAAGGAACAACAGTCACACTGACTGCTGATCAATATGCGGAATTAGCAGGTGCTGGAACGATTACAGGTGCTGGAACAGTCAATATTACTGAACTAGGTAACGCACATGCAGCGATTGATCTAGATGGTGTTGCTGCAGTAAATGGCACAATTTCATTGGATCCTGCTGAAGCGGCTATCGTTTTATCAGCTGATGGTGATATAGCAGACCTTAATGACTTTGCGGTTATCATGACAGTAAATGACCAAAGTGTAACATTCTCTGACTTTGCTCAAGCTGACGGTCGTGTTGTGACTGAAGCAGAAGCATTAACGGGTACCAATGTTATTATTGGCTTTGAGAGCTTACCACTCCTTAAAAATTCAATTGAAACAGCGGGTTATGCAACGGATGAAGTCACGGTTCTAAATACACTCGTCGCAGATACCAATGTAGAGCAACTATTGAATGACCTTGCGTCATCAGTTAATGTGATTGTTATTGTTGTGACTGAAGATGTTATTGATACCGTTGTTATTGATGCAACCACACGTGCTGTCTTTATACGTCCTGATGTAGAAGTTGATGGCGAGTTAATCTTCAATGATTTAGATGAAACTGTTGAAGTAAGAACCTTAGAAATTAACTTAGAAGGTAATGCAAGCATTACAGGTGATATTAGATTACCAACCGTTGATACTGGTGGACTTGCTGCGGATAACTTAGTTGCTGCTTTCTTTGATACATTAACCATCAATTCAACAGGGACAGCAGCAAACAGTATTGCTGATGTGAATGCTACAGTTGTTGATGCGGGTGAGTTTGAAAATAACCTACTCAATGTTGATATCACTGCTGATCAAGACTTAAGTATAGATACGATTGTATTCCAATCTATCAGTGCAGAAGACGATGAAGCAACTGCAACATTAAATGTTGAAGCAAATGCTGACGTTACGATTGCAGACTTAAACACAGGCGATGATGATGTTGAAGCATTGATTGTTAATCACACAGGGTCTGGTGATTTAACAGTAGGTTTATCTTCATTGGCAACGATTGATGCAACTGATGCAATTACTATTAACGGTAGTGCAACAGGGGTAACAACCTTAGTTATTGAGGGTGTAGTTAACTTATCTGACGACGTACTTGTTAATGTTGATGCAATTGAGTTGAATAATGGTGAAGCTGTAACAACATTGGCACTAACAACAGCACAAGCATTAATCATTGGTTTAGACAACATTACGGCTATTGGTTCGGATGACACTAATGAGGCATTAATTCTAGATCTATACGAAGGCGAATTGATTGATTCAACTTTATTAGCTGATCCTGTTGGAGATTTAGATTCGGTTACTTTGGCGCTAATCGTGAAAGATACTGATGCTGTTGTTACAGTAGCAGCAGGATCTGATCTAAGTAATGTATCAAGTATTGTGATTCCTGAAGGCACTACATTGACGATGACGGCTGATCAGTTTGAGTCTGTTTCTACAGGTGATATTGCAGGTGTTATTAGTGGTGCAGGTACATTGAGCCTGACTAACTTTGATAGCGACAATGGTGATATTGATCTAAGCACAGTGACTGCACTAGCGGGAACTATTACCTTAGATGCAGCTGCACCAGCAGTACTTGTCAATCTGGCTGCGGATCTTGATGCTACGAATGCAGGTGTAGATGAAATGTTTGAATTCATCATGACTGCAAACGGTCAAAGTCTAACGCTTTCATCTGAAAGTCAAGCTGATGCACGTATTGTTGATGGTTCTGCCGTTACGAATACTACATTGGTACTTGGTTTTACTAATGCTGATGGTCTTGATATAGATGCAATTATTGAATCAGCAGGGTTTGATGTAGATGATATGTCAGTATTGACTGATTACCTGACTAACGTAGGTGTACCGACTGTCAATGTTGAACAAATCTACAATGACTTATCAGGGGATGTTACGCTGACAATCTTTGAAGAAGCCGCTGCAATTGTTGCCCCAACGGATCCTACAGCGATTGGCTCAACGGCTCGTGTTGTTGTGATTGATCCTGATACAACAGTAACGGTAGACCTTGCATTCGATGACTTAGATACGCTTCATGAAGTGACTTCTTTAGATCTTACATTGTCTGGCAACTCAGTGCTTGAAGGTAATATTAATTTACCAACGACATTAGCTCTAGGACTTGATCCTCTTGGTGATGGTACTCCGTATGCAATCTACTTTGGAGCCTTAACAATCAACTCCGAAGGTACTGTAGAAAATGCTATTGACGGTACTATTTCTGACGGTGTTGTAGAAAATGCTGCTACAGAGAACAACCTGTTAAATGTAACAGTCAATGCTGAGCAAGATATTACTATCGGTGGTATCGAGTTTAGTTATGTTGCTAATTCTTTAGTTGATGCGACTGACTTAGTTGATGGCCTTGCAGATACACAAGAAGCGACATTAACTGTTACTGGCGATTCTGATGTCACTATCTCATCATTAAATATTGCAGGTGATGATGATATTACGGCACTTAATATTGTTCATACAGGTACGGGTGTCTTAACGGTTCCAGGCTTAAGCCCAGGTATCAACTTAGCAGACGCTGTTGTAGTTAATGCAACTTCACTCGTACTTTCAGGTACAGGTGATATCGTTCTAGGGACTGATATTGCAGCTGATCCAGCTGCTTTACCTGATCCAATTGTAGCTGATAGGCGTGCTGGTGTTGCTGGTGATGATCTTACTATTATCGATGCTTCAGGTCTTTCAGGTGATTTAGATCTTGGAACGTTAGCTGATGTTGATGACGCTGATTTCACATTTACTGCAGGTACGGGTGTAACAACACTTCGTTTAGGCGATGGTGATGGTACTGTTGCTGAAATGGAAATGGCTATTACAGGTAACTGGGTATTTGATCTATCTACAGCAGCGGCAGGCAGTACCTTAACGTTCACTGATGAGGTAATCTTGCCAGATATGACTGCTGAAGCAGCAATTACTGCAGGGTCATTAACTATCAACTTAGGCGCTAATGGCACCTTGGTGATTGATGGTAATGTTGATTTCCGTACCTTAATTGATGCAGATGGTGATTCAACACTGGATCTAACGGGTGTTACAACCATTGAACTTGCTGAAGGTGCTTCACTACAAATGACCGATGCGCAGTTCGCTGCATACACCGGAACATTTGAAGGTGCAGGTCAAGCGTTGTTTATTGATGCTGATAATGAGGGAGAGTTCACTGGTGGAATGGGATCAACTGATATTTCAGATGTTCGTGGTGCAACGTCAATCCAATTTGATGAAGCGGATAATGAAGCAACATTAACGTTAAAAGCCTCACAAGCTGCGATTACAACAACGGTTGACTTGACGCCAGTATTACCTCTTCTTCCTGTCGTTAGTGATGCGGGTGATTTAAGCGCATTCACAACTGTTCATCTAGAAGTTGATGGCGATGCAGATATCAGTGACTTTGTTGGTATTAGTGCAGGTGCCTCTACGATAGATATTGACGAAGGTGCAAATAGCGCATTAACTATCAGAAATGAGCAGTTAGCTGAATTCGATACGAATAATGGCGGTCCTGCTGCTAATGCACTTGAAGAGCTAACTAATGCGGCTTCATTAACGGTAGTTGCTCAGGTTGTTACTAGCTTTGACTTTTTGACTGGTGATGCGGTCTTAGGTGATAGCGAGATTACTTTCGCTCTGACAAAAGATGTTGATGGTGTTGTGACTGACATCGTAGTCGAAGGTCTAGCGAGTGGTATTGCTAACTCTCAAGATAATACAGTAATATCTGTTGCAGATGCAGCTGTATTCAACGGGTTATTGGGCGATGCGGTAACAACTGCAATTACACATACAGGTGTTGGATCTGAAGCAAGTATGATGGACGATAGTGGTCTTCTTGCTCGTGATTTGACAGCAACTGCAGGTGCTATTGATACATTTGAGTTTATCGCTAATACAGCGGCTATTGCTCGTGATGTCGCTGGAGATACTGTTGTAATTACTGGCTTTGAGAATGCTGATGGTGATCAGATTGATTTCATTGATTTATCAATTCTAAATACTGTTGCTGTAACAAATGCTGCTGCTGATAATAGTTTCGTTTTAGATGCTGATGAAAATATTTATGTGATTGACACAGATGGAAATCATTTAGGTAATGTTGCAGGTGCTGATATTGCTGATTTTACAGTTATGGCAAATGTTGCAGCCTTTTTAGCAGATGGTGTTACAGCTGAAGGTGTTAACGGTGAAATTGATTACTTTGTAATCACTGACGATATTACTACTGATGCTTACATCTATGAGTTTATTGATACTGGTGATGTAACTGTAGATGCGGTTGAATTAACCTTAATTGGTGTAGTTCACTCTGATGCAGTTGTTACCATTGCTGACTTTATCATTGCTTAACAAGTAAATAATTTGGGGTAAGGCAACGAGCCCCAAGTTTATGCTAATTTGAATAGGTCGGTTTAAGATAGCAAGACCTACAAATATAATAGAAAGGCGAACACCGAAAGGAACAGTAGCCTTACTCCCTGCCTAAAGGGAGTGAATCGATAAACAGAAGCCCTCAGTTCAGCAATGGACTGGGGGTTTTTTATGCTAACTAATAATTGTTATTAATTTAATAAAACACAGGAATAACCATGGCAGAGTCCAATCAAGAACCAAAACTAAACATTGATGGCGTTGAATATCTCATGAGCGATCTATCAGGTGATGCGAAAGCACAAATCCAAAGTCTACAGTTTGTAGAAGCAGAATTAAGACGATTCAATGCACAAATTGCTATCGCAAGCACGGCAAGACTGGCCTACCAAAATGCATTAAAAGAGTTATTGCCAAAGCAAGAACACTAAGAAAAGCACTGGGTTCACCTGTTCCCACGCTCCGCGTCACTGCCATTAAGTTAAGGAAAATCCATTAAAAATCAAGGATAATAACCATATTTTATGGTAATGATGTCTAGGAAAAGCAAGGCAATAAATGAAAGCAGGAAGCAGATTACAAGTACATCGCTAATAGAAAACCACCGAAGTTCAGATAAATGCTTTACTCGAAAACGTAGTTTGTCATTTTCAATATTGATGGCATTA
>ENA-OSET01002974-OSET01002974.1-sediment-metagenome-genome-assembly--contig:-NODE-2974-length-15908-cov-5.190891_pt1 | contig 15908 bp, 6 predicted proteins | sample MGYA00237882_ERZ534229 | MGnify/ENA primary metagenome ERZ534229 (study PRJEB26408, sample SAMN06266212) | sediment metagenome | isolation source: Hudson Canyon methane seep mesocosm | place: USA:Hudson... | reverse complement strand
TCCGTTTCCGGGTTTCCAATCAGAAAGCAAAAGCACGCAATGCCCAGACCAGTACACTGGATTATGCATACCAGATCAAAATTTTTCTAACAGATGCACCACAACAAGGCCTAATAAAAGGCTTTGTTTTAGAAAGTTGTCAAAAAACAGGTCTGGCTAAAGCCGCCGTATCAGCATGGACTGGAAGCAGTCTAAGTGACAGCACCTTTACGCATAAAACAGGAGAATTTGGCATACCACTAAACCCTGGAAATTACGACGTAATAAGTCAAGCAAACAACTATCAGGATGGCAGTAAAAACACGAATGTAGAACAAGTTAAAACCAGTCAAATACAAATTGGCCAGCAACCAATAACGGATTGTTCACAAACACCAGTGACGGTAGACCCCATCATACAAAAGCAACAAGCCGTTTCAACCTATGATGAACAAAGTGGTTTATTGATCCTAAAAGACGTCTGGGCAGGCGGAAATGCTTACTATGCAAAATTACAAAACATAGGTAATTACAACTTTGTTCTTGCAGATGCAATTCTACTGTCTGGCACAGCACACACACAACCAGCAGATTACAGTTTTGGGACACAACTATTAACGTTGCCAACTGTTTTCGCGCTGGGGAAAACCTATAAAGTACAAATGAAAAGTGATGCTGATTTTGTGTTTGCGGTAACTCTAGTTGGGGATCCTGATTAATTAAGGTGGTACTTAGGGGGGCTATTTATCCTGATACAGGGGGCTGATAATATATTAAAAAAACCGCCTGTAATTATAGATGAAATAAAAATGTTTCCAGAAAAAATTATGCATAAAATTATTATAAAACTTTTGTTAATAAATACGTTGCTCATTAGTGCTGAAAGTGTACTTGCAGGTAGGTATATTAAAGTTTCTAATAGTGGGCAGTCGCTGCCTGAATCAGCATTATTGGGATTCGGAGCCGATGATTGGGCTTGTACCTACGATAGTGAAAATAAATTGCTGTGGGAAGTTAAAACTGATAACGGTGGCTTACGTAATAAGGATTGGCATTATACCTGGTATGATTCAAGCCCTGAAGCATTGGTAAATGGTGGGGCAGGTGAAAAGAATGGGCCTAATTCTAACCAGTGTGATCAGGATAGTTTTTGTAATACCGATAATTATGAACAAAGAGTTAACAGAGATGGGCTTTGTGGGATAGGTGATTGGACTTTACCCAGTGGAGACGAACTTAAAACGCTAGTATATTGTTTAGAAGGTAATCCTTCGACATGGATAGGCTGGGATGAAAGGTGTACAACTCAAAACCGTCCGACTATTGATCAAGACTATTTTCCAAACACAATATATCTTCCATTTTTTCATACTTATTGGACCAGTACTTCTAAGAACCCGCCTACTGCGGCACATACCGTAGATTTCTATTATAGTTCTAATAATGGAGATCATAAAAGCCAAAGTCGTTATGTTCGCCTTGTTAGCAGGGGAAAATCATTTAACTCGTTTCTTGATGAGATAGCACCCGTTATTTCAACCGGTCAAACGACAAGTTATGTTGAAAGCTCCGCTGTTACAAATGTTCTGATTAAAGTTATTGCTACTGATGATGCGGAAATAACTGATTTTTCAATTATTTCAGGCAATGACAATGGATATTTTTTAATTGATGAACTTGGCAGTATTACTTTGTCGGACTTTGGGCACGCAGAGGCAGCCAATGATTTTGAAAAAGTGCCTAATGAGTTTCTCTTATCCGTTACAGCAACAGATAGTTCAGGAAACCAGTCTGTAGCCGAGCAGGTCGGTATAACAGTTACTAATGATACTGCTGATGATGAACAGAGTATTGATGATGATTCCGAAACATCCACTGAGACTGGCTTTATTGAAGGAAGTATCAGCAATGCATGCAGCGGAGAACCATTACCCTTTGTTGATATTTTGTTCAGCGGAGGAAGAGTGCAGCAAAGTGATAAGAATGGAAACTATAGTATTAAATTATCAAATGGCAGCTACCAGATAACAGTCAGCCCCGACGGGTATGCCAGCGATACCCAGACTAAGACAGTTGCTTCAAGAACACACTATGTCACTTTTCCTTTGTCTCCCTCAGAAGGCTGTGAAGCGGTTGGTCGTGCGGCATCTTATAAGGCAGTGATTGTTACGGGTGGTGGTCCAACCATTGGTGGACGCCCCAATTTTATCTGGTCAGCAACTCAGGAATTAGGTGATAAAGCGTATAAGGCTTTAAAGCTGCAAGGTTTTGGTGATCAGCATATTTATTATCTCAGTGCTGATACAACACCCAGAGATGCTGACGGTGATGGATTGCAGGATATTGATGGTGAAGCAACTTTAGAAAATTTGCAATATGCCATATCACAATGGGCGGGTGGCGTAGAAGATGTGGCTGTTTATCTCATTGGACATGGTGGACATGAGACTATGCACATTAACCGTGATACGATTTTAACCGCAAACCAGTTGAATGCCTGGTTAGATATATTGCAAGCACAAATGACAGGTAAGCTCAGTGTTATTCTGGATGCCTGTTATTCGGGCAGTTTTATTCCTGTTTTGGCAGCGACAGACCGTTATATTTTAACAAGTACCAGTAGTGATTTATTGGCTGTTATCTCTAATGTAGGAGGGTCAACATCATTTTCCTACTTTTTTTGGGATGAAGTGGTTTTTAGTGGTCGCTTAGGTGCTGCCTTTGCAAGCGCCAGACAATCCATGAGTAAGCAATTAGTTGGCAAAGGTAAAACACAAAAAGCAGTACTTGACACCACAGGTGATCGTAGCGAGACTAAGGAAGATTATGAAAATATAAGCCAATATTGCTATGGCTTGTGTAATAGCAAGGCATCCGTTGCACCTGAAATTGAAAGTGTTGCCCCGGAAGGAGCACTCAATGGAAAACTGCAAGAAACTTTAAGTCTCAACTTATCAAACTCAGACCATCCTATCGTAAGTGCATGGACTACGATACAGCGCCCGGATTACAACTTTCCCACAGATGACAGTGCCATCAGTAGTTTGCCGCAAATAGAACTGAATTGTCTAGAGAACAGTTGTTCAGCTGCTTACACTAATTTTAATCTCAATGGCGAATATTTACTGACATTTTATGCGCAGGATAGTGAAGGTAAAATATCTTTGCCACGCAGCGTCAAAGTTCAGCAATCAGGAAGAGACGACCGAGAATGGGACGCGGCTGCAGTCTATGAATCAACAACGGGCTTGTTAACGCTGAAAGATATTGAATATGCCGGACAGCACTATTATGTAGAGTTACAGGGTCAGGCTGGTTATGTTTTTGGCTTAAAAGGAATACAACCTTTAAGCGCTGCAACACAACAGCATTATGCTCAATTTGATGGCAGACGTGTTTTAGTTCCCAGTATTTTTGCGCTGGGGGGCTATTATTCACTTGATTTAATATTAGAAAATAATCTGTTTAAACTAGATTTTAATAGTATTCGTGAATTAGTTAAATAGTGCTCATTACCGTATGGCTATGTGTTTGTTTATCACTACAAGGTATTTAAATAATGAAACAAGTTAATTTTTCCTGGTTATTAGGGACCGTTCTTATCAGTTTATTGTCATCGATAGTGACAGCCAATGCTGCCGTTGTCACTAGAGGTGCAAGTCTAAACAATAAATCTGTTTCGGCATCTTTTACACTCTATGGCTGGAATGCCAATTACAGTGAAGAGGGTGTTTTATTAGCTATCGATGATGATATTTTAGGACAGGGCGAAAAAACACGCTTTTTATCCAGTCAACTTGTAAACATATCTGCCAAGTTTACCCCCGATAGGGATGATAGAGGAATTGCTTCCGATATATACATTGTTGTGATACTGAACGGAAGTTTATTTATTAAGAACCAGGCGGGTCAATGGCTACCATTCACCGGTAATTTTTTTGCAGCTGATAACCGTATCTTGGGGGAAGAAGAGAAAATTGACATCGTAACAGGCCTTTCGGGACTGGAAGCGGATTTTGATGTTCTCGTTGGCTATAGCACAGCTTCCGGTGACGTAGTTTATAGTGAAACACCCCTGCATGTTGAAATAAAACAGGTATATGACAAAGTTCTAACGGTTGGAGAACATGGCGATTATCAAGCTTGTGATGGACTGCAAATGGCATTAAATTTTGTTCAAGACTGGAATGAAATACGTATTGAACAAGGTAATTACACCTGTACAGGTCTTGAACTATCCTCCGGAAAAGAGTTTGATGCAGGGATTAAAATTTCCGGTGGCTGGGATAGCAGTTTTACAATTCAATCAAACGACCCTGTAGAAACTGTTTTTGATGGCGGTGTTAAGCCATTATCTGAATTATCTGACAAAGAGTCCTGTGAGCAAGCGGGTAAATTTTGGCTGGGTACAAAATGTTTTGAAGAGCAGCCACAATCAGCTCGTATCTTAGTTGTTAACGATAATCTGGTTGAGCTTGAAAAACTAACTTTTCAATATGCATATGCTGATAATTACGACTATGTCGGTGGTGCCGCAATTGTTGGAGGAGAGAATCTGTTAGTAAACCAATGTCATTTTTATAACAATATAATTGATGGCGGGCATGGCGCTGCGGTTTTTTCAGCGGCAGAAATAACAAACAGCATTTTTCGAGGAAATAATGGATTTGATCGTAGTACTGTAGCGACCTCAGACGGTGCTGCTGTATTCGGCATCAGTGTTATTAGCAATAGCGAGTTTACAGAAAATGTTTCTGAAAGAGATGGCGGTGCTGCAAGAAAGGTCAATACAATTATAAATAGTATTTTTAACGATAATACTGCTCGATTTGGTGGTGCGGTTTATAAGGTAGAAAATGTTGTAAGCAGTTCATTCAATAATAACTCTGCTATTGGTCACAGTAGTAATAGTGGTGCAGGTCTGGGAGGAGCTATATATGATGTTACTTTAATAAAAGATAGTTCTTTTGTAGGTAATAAAGCGTATACAGGAGGGGCAGTAAATATTGTTGATGACATCCAAAACTCTGTATTTACGGAAAATAGTGCACGCCAAAGTGGAGGTGCAGTTGCAGCGGGATTTAACAGTAAAATTAGCCGTAGTTTTTTTAATAGAAATACTGCCGCTGGATATGGAGGTGCTGTTGCAGGTGCAGGATTTATAGACCAAAGTTCATTTGATGAAAATAGCGCGCAAGGTGGTGGCGCTGTTTCAATGACAAGTAATGCTAAATTGTTTATCTCTAATAGTGTTTTTTTAAGTAATAATGCTTTGCAAGGAGGTGCGATTCTTCATACTAGAGATTTGGGCGTCAAAACTCTAATTATAAATAGTTTAATGGCTAATAATAATGCCGATCAGGGTGGTGCAGTAGCAACCGAGAGAGAAGCGATTATTATGAATAGCACTGTGGTAAAAAACGCTGCAACTGAACAGGGCGGAGGAATTTATTCAAGTGGAATCATTATTAATAGTTTGCTAACAAACAATACGATAAGTGCCGGTATAAGTAACGATATTCATGCATTGGATACCATGGTCATTGATTATAGTTTATTGGGTGCAATTTCAGGTACAGATATAGATATACGTTCAAATGCAAGTATTGGAGAAGCAGCCTATGTCGATTTTGCTAATAATGATTTTCATTTGCAACAAAGTTCGTCAGCAATAAATTCAGGAACGGTGGATTTCGGACAATTTGATGATATTGAAGACATGTTAGAGGATTTAATTGACGGTAATGAAACGGTAGATCTTGGTATCGATTTAGAAGGAAACCCACGCATACAAGGTACTAGTATTGATTTGGGTGCTTATGAACAGTCATAGGGAGCAAGAGTTATAAGGATGATCTTTTTTGGGAAAGAAAAATTAAATTATTTTTGATAATTGATAAAATGTTTGGGGTGGTATGAATGAATTCCTTTTTTAAGTTATTGTTACTTCTTTGTAATTTTATTTTCATTTCTAATGTTCTTGCTGACCTGTCAGCCCCAGAGATGAAATTAAGCACTAACGATAAGACTGTGTTAATTTCCTGGGAAACAGTTCCTGATGCGACAGGATATAAACTCTTTTATGCACCTTATCCGGAACAAACACCTATTGAAAGCTTAGATGTTGGTGATAATAAGCAATTTTCGGTTGAATTATGGAATGGAGCAGCATTTTATGTTGCAATAAAAGCCTATTCCAATACGGAAGAAAGCAACTATTCTAATGTGGATTACTTTGTAATACAGGATGATTTATCTTTTTATCCTATATTTTTAAAGTCAAAATCGAGAGCAGGAGACCTGCAAGCTAATAATTGGGTTTACAGAATAAATAATGATATACCCCTTGAATTAGATAATCAGGGCATATCACTCACCATGACATTTGGTGACTTGCATATAGAGTTGGACCCAAGTAGTTCGTTAAAAAAAGCCAATTTTGATGGCCAATTTTCTGGCGCAACTTCGGGAGATTTTTACGCAGCTGTCGAACAGGATTTGCAATTTATAAATGGCAAGACATTGATTGAAAATCAAAAGTTAGCCATGGGTTTGGGCATGGATATTTTAGGTGCGTCAGTTAACATAGATATGAATTTAAATCTGGCATTTAATTCGCATGCTGAATGGTTCCTGGATCGTAGTGATCTGGATTTATTACCAATAGGCTATATTTATGATGAACAAGGGCAAGTGGATGGCTCTCTAACTGGAAGTGTAGGTGTAAGTTCTGCATTTTTTTCTAAGGATATAGATGTTAATGAGTCCATTGTATCTGCTGAAAAGTGGGAGATTATTGATAAGCAAGATTCAATGAATATTCAGGGCCGGGAGTATTTCAATATTGTGGTTGTTAAACGGACAACACTTTTACCCTCCATGGGTGTTAGTGGCGATGTTTCGAATGAAAATATTGATATGACATATTGGGTTGCAAAAGGAATTGGAATGATTAAAGGTGTAGGGCAGTTTGATTTTAATGGACAGGCATTAATGATAGAACTTGTTGACTCAAATCTACTGTAAGTGGTCAAAATCTAGTGGTTTAACAACAATGATTCGATAGCTAAAACTTTAGCCCTTTCCAGCAAGGGAGGGCTTATACCAATCCCAATAGGTTCGTCTGTTATTCCTTCTCCTGCTGGAGAAGGTTAGGATGAGGAGATTAAAATAAAAACTTATTGGGATTGGTATTATACTGCCAGTTCATCAAGCCAAAGTTGTGTATATATTCTAGTTTTTAAATACTGGGTTTAAACTACCTCTCTTACCCATCCTACGAAAATCAGTAGCTTGTAGGATGCGTAGAGGAACGAAACCCATCGAATAGTTTTAATATTCTGAGGTTTCTGAATATATACAAAGTTGTAGAACGACTTGTTATTTTAACGAGCTATAATTGACTTTGTTTTATGGTAACCGCTCAATCTCCCATTGAAAAACGGGGCAGAGGGAAGTTTTGTTTATTAATATTTCTCCTTTGACTCTCTTTCTAAAGAAGAGGGAACTGAGTATCTACATTTTATGAGTAGCAAATAAGCTAAAGCCTTTTATCGTTAGATTAAAAGCATTCTAAAATTATCATCACATTTTGTTTCAGAAAAAATAAAAGGTTCCTTAATGTATAAAAAAAATCAGTCTTACTATCTTCTTTATATAACTATATTGTTTGTTTTTTCAATGACGGCAAATACTGCTATAGCTGCAACTGAACTTAGGTACAAGCAACACTGGCCAAGATTATCTCAGCCTTGGTATTTTAATGGCATGCATAAAATTGCCTTAGATAATAGAGAGCTGGTTTATATTGCCGATAGTGGTAATAACAGAATTCAAGTGTTTACTAAAAATGGTTCTTTTGTCCGAACCCTTGGTAAAGAAGGGCAGGGGAATAGTGAATTTTCTTACCCAAAAGGCCTGGCTGTTTCTACTGCTAATTGGTTATATGTTGCTGATAGTGCGAATGATCGTATTCAGGTGTTTAATCAGGATGGTGTTTTTGTTAGATCATGGGGGAAGACGGGTAGTAATGAACAACAATTCTCCTTTCCTTCGGGTGTTGCTGTTGCTGACAATGGAACGGTTTATGTTGCTGATACTAAGAATAATAGAATTCAGGCTTTTACCTCTGATGGTGAGTTTATAAATACTTGGGGAAGTGCGGGTAGTGGCGATGGTCAATTTAATAATCCCAACGATATTATTGTTTCCAGTGATAACCAGGTATATGTTGCTGATACCAATAATCATCGAATTGCTGTTTTTTCTGCTTCAGGCGCATTTATTAAAAACGTTTCCAAACTGGGTGTGGCAGATGATGACATGGGTGTGCCGACTGGATTGTCTTATGTAAAATCAGACGATTCAATTTATGTGGCCAATCAGGGCGGCTGCTATGTGGCCACTCTGGAGCCTTGTTGGAATAAGCCCGCAGGAAGTGTTGAGATTCATACCTCTGCCAAGATACAAATATTTTCAACACAGGGTGTGTTGAAAAAAGTATTTAAGAGTGAAGATGGACATACCTTTAATGGCCTAACTGGCGTTGCTGCTGCTAATGATGGAAGCGTTTATGTTACCGAGCAATGGAGTGATCGCGTTCAGGTTTTTAATGATCAAGCAGATGCTACACAGGTATGGCAAGCATTTAATCAAGGTGATGGTCATTTTAATAACCCGGAAGGTGTCGCTATTGATTCCAATGGAAAAGTATATGTTGCTGACAGGGATAATGCTCGAATTCAGGTTTTTGATGATGCCGGTAAGTTTCTGACTAGCTGGACGGGTAACGTACTTGGCCCAGCCGCTTTAGCGATTAGAAATGGAGAAGTATTTGTCACTGATGGCTATGCATACAAGGATGAGTCGAGTGGGGTGGATACGGATAATATTTTTGTGTTTGACCTTGATGGTAATTTATTACGTTCATGGGGTAAAAACGGATCGTCTTCAGGGCAATTTGAGCGAGCATCAGGTATTGCGATATCAGAGTCGGGCCTGGTATATATTACGGATTCAAAAAATCACCGAATTCAAGTTTTTTCTAAGGACGGTACGTTTATAAATAGCTGGGGAAGCTATGGTCAGGATGAAGGCCAGTTTACTAACCCAGTAGGGATTAGTATTTCTCCTGCTGGGGATGTTTATGTCACTGAAACCGCCTTAACAGATAACCCTTTTCTACCTTATCTAGAAAATCATCGTGTCCAGGTTTTTACTGCTGAGGGTGAGTTTATCCGCATATTAGCTCAACAAGGCTCTGCTGAAGGTGAGCTTTTATTTCCTAGTGATGTGGTGTTTTATGATGACCTGGTTTATGTCTCTGATTCTGGTAATAATCGAGTACAAGTGTTTTCGGCAACAGGTGAACTTAAATTTATTGTAGGTGAAGTTGGCGTAGGTGAAGGGCAGTTTGTAAAACCTATGGGTATTGCTGTCAATGAAAATAATTTATATGTAGTAGATGCAGCAAATCACCGACTGCATCAATTTTCCCAAGGAACGGGGGATTATGGGGTGGATACTCAGCAACAAGCCTTAAGTCATCCTTTTAAAGCCATCGTTTTGGCAGGTGGCGGTCCCAGTAACGGTAATTATGTTAATCATATTTGGGATGCAACACAGATGCTGGCAAACAGGGCTTATAGTACGTTACGTAGCCAGGGGTTTCAAAAAAATGAAATTAGTTTTTTAAGCCCCGTAACCGCTATGGATTTAGATAATAATGGCAAATTTGATGATATAACCAATGCTACTTTAGCTAATCTTGAAAAAGCCATTCTGGATGCAAAAGATGCACAAGATGTTTTTCTGTACCTTATTGACCATGGGGGGCCAGGGAAATTTCAGGTAAACCCTAGTGAAATTCTCACTGCTGAACAATTACAAGGTTGGTTAAATCAATTGCAGTCCATTATGCCCGGGCGTATCAGTGTCGTTATTGAGTCCTGTAAATCGGCCAGCTTTATTCCTGCATTAACTGCAAAAAGTCGTATTATTGTGGGTAGCTCAAAAGCGGATCAAGCGGCAGTGATTAGTAACAAGGGCTTTAATGCATTTTCATACTTTTTCTGGAATGAAGTGAGAGCAGGTGCGGTATTTAAGGACGCGTTTAAAGCGGGTCGACAGGCAATGAGCAGTCAACTGGTTAACGGGGAGCCACAAAATGCACAGTTAGATAGTAATGCTGACGGACTATTTGATAGTGCAGACTTTACTGAGCTTGGGGATTATTGCCTGGGTAATTGTATTCAATTTGCTGCCAGCTTGCCTGTCATTTCAAATGAAACAGAAAACACCACATTGAATGGAGAATCATCAATGCTGTTATCGTTACAAGTAACGAGCCTTGAACCCATTTTATCTGCCTGGGCAGTGGTATTAAGGCCTGATTATTATCATCCAGACAGTGATGAACCCCTTGGTGACCTCCCAATTGTTGAACTGAGTTGTAATAACAGTGGTTTATGTACAGGGATATATGACAAATTTAATGTAACGGGTGATTATCAAATCAGTTATTACGCTCAAGATGGTTTGTATCAAATGGCTTTACCTGTTTCAACACAAGTAACACAAATGCGTAGTGAACACGCGGTATATGATGAGAATTTTGGTGTATTAACTTTAAATGATGTACAGGTTGGGAATGCGCATTATCGAGTGGAATTACTAGATATTGGAAACTTTAACTTTAGTATTAAAGGTGAAATAAAGACGTTAACTGAAGCGGCAAGTACGCAGCCCGTTGAATATGATTTTAATACTATGCAACTGAGTATTCCAAAAGTAGAGGCTTTCGGTCAGTTATTTAGGGTGGAAATGCAACATAGTGGAGATTTTGTTTTTACTATTCAAGGGGCTGGGTTGGTAGATTAAGAACGGTTATGAAAGGTAAGTATTCAGCCCCCCTAGACGTTTAAATGATGGGTTTCGCTATTGCTCTACCCATCCTACGAAATATCAATAACTTGTAGGATGGGTAGAGGAACGAAACCCATCAAGCAGCTTTAATGTGAGGAGGTGTCTGAATAAATACTTATAAAGTGTTTGAAAGGCAATTGTTGCAATTAATTGACAGGGAAATAGTCTTATTTAATGTTACGGTTTTATAAAGGAGAAATTATCATGAAAAAAGTTAAATTAATAGTCGTGTTGTTGTTAATGGGAATGCTTAATATTGCTGTTGCTGAGGATCTGGCAACATTTAATGGTGAAATGCTGAATGTTCCGGTGGTAAACACAGTGGAACAAGTTGGGAAATACGAGCAGGTACAATTTAAAGTTGCCAAAGATGGGCGATGGGATCTTGTCGGGTTTACTGAACCAAATCAGGCAACTGTTGAAACCATTAGCATCAATGTACTGGAATCATTTCCAGTGCAAATACATGTTGTTGTGAAAGGCTATTTTCCTAATGGCTGTTATGGTCTTGGACAGACACACACCGTTAGAGAAAACAATCAGTTTAACGTTGTAATCAATATGACTGAATTACAGACCTTGGTTGCCTGTACACAGGCATTAGTGCCGTTTGAAGTGACTGTGCCATTAGATGTAAATAGTTTAAGTGCTGGAACATATACAGTGGATGTTAATGGTGTAGCGGGTGTTTTTGAATTAAGTGTTGATAATTTTTAAGCTGTACGTGTATTAACTTTCTGAAGTTTCCCCATTATTTGCGCCGCGACGTATAGAGAAAAACCATTTAAATTGGGGGGGGCTATATTTAACAACCCAACTAAAACAAACAACCTTCATACATACTGAGACGTATCATTATATACACTGGGAAACTTCAGTTAACTTTTAATGATGTACAGGTTGGGATCATGCGTTATTGAGTGAAATTAGTTGATTTAAGAATGAAAGTTGAACAGAGGGTACTGAAAAAAAGCCATAAAAATTGACAAGCTGGTTTGCTATGGTGAAAAGCAGTTAATGTGCTTAACTTTAAGAATAAGCTCTTTATTTTAAAGACAGTAAATAGGAAAGAATGTAAATATTAAATGGAAACTTTTGGAATGATTTATATCAATATGAGACGGAAATTAATTACTTTGTTTTTAATAATTATTGGGATGTTTAATGCTTCTTTGGTTTTTGCCGAAGAAGAAATTGAATATCGCTTTGATCAATTATGGCCTCGGCAGGAACAATCGTGGTCTTTAAATGGGACTAGTATCGCTTTTGGTTCAGATGATACGATTTATACTGTTGACTCAGGAAATCATCGTATACAACAATTTAATAAAGAAGGAGATTTTATTAGGACATGGGGACATGAGGGTTCTGGGGCTGGAGAATTTAACCATCCTGAGCAATTAGCAGTCGCTCCTGATGGTACGGTTTATGTTACGGATTTTCGTAATCATCGTGTACAACAATTTAGTTCCACCGGTGATTTTATCCGGCAATGGGGAGAAAATGGATCAGAGGCGGGGCAATTCTTTCATCCTAGTGCTTTGAAAATAGCTCCTGATGGCAGCGTATATGTTGGTGAGGGTGACCGTATTCAGAAATTTAGTGCGCAAGGCGATTTTATTCAGCTATGGGAAATTAGTAGCACTGATTTTGCAATAGCCCTTGATGGAAGTATTTATGTGGCGGACTGGGAGAGCCCAATCCGGCAATTTAGTGCGAAGGGAGACTTTATTCGAAGTTGGGGGAGTGAAGGCGCAGAAGATGGTGAATTTAACGAGCCCTATATAGCGATATCGCCTGATGGCAATATTTATGTTGTGGAAGGATTTATTAACCAGGGTATTCAAAAGTTTACTGCAGACGGGGGCTTTATTCAAAAATGGGGAAGCTTTGGTTCGGGTGATGGCCAGTTACTTTTTCCATCAGACATAGCTATAGCCTCAGATGGTAAAGTTTATGTTGTAGGTAATGGCATTCAACAATTTACCGCTCAGGGAGAGTACATCCGAACATGGGGGAACAGTGGCTCAAATGATGGACAATTGTATCAGCCTTATGGTGTTAGTGTTGCGTCTGATGGGAGTGTTTATATTGCAGATACGGCAAATCACCGTGTTCAACAGTTCAGTTCCGAGGGGGATTTTATTCGTGCATGGGGAGATAAAGGTGGAGTGTTTGGGGGATATGAGGATGGAGAACTCACCAATCCTGTGTCACTGGCAACAGCTCCTAGCGGTGATGTTTATGTTGCAGATGAATATTTTATACACCAATATACTGCGCAAGGGGATTTCGTTCGTAAATGGGATAACCCTTCGTTTTTCAATAATATAGCTATAGACCCTAGTGGTAACGTCTACACAACAACTGTAGATGGCATTATACAATTCAATGCCAAAGGTGATTTTATTTTAGAATGGGGAATTGATGGCAATGGGGAATTCAATTCTATCATCAATGGTTTGGCTATTGCTTCAAATGGCAATGTCTATGTTTCAGATAGGCATAACCACAGCATTCGGCAATTTAATGCTCAAGGTGGGTTTATAAGAAAATGGGGCAATGAAGGCAATGGAGATGGACAATTTAATGAACCAGCAGATGTTGTTGCAGCACAAGATGGTAGTATCTATGTAGCTGATTCAGGTAATAACCGCATTCAGCACTTTACAGCTGAAGGTGAATTTATTCGTGCATGGGGACAAAAAGGTTCAGGGGATGGTCAGTTTAATCAGCCTGAAGGCCTCGCTGTCTCATTAGAAGGTATTGTTTATGTCGCCGATACACAAAACCAGAGAATTCAGAAGTTTGTACCAGGAAAAAAACGGCAAACCTCTTTTCCGTATAAAGCTATTATTCTCGCCGCTGGCGGTGAAACCATAGACAACCGTAGCAATCATATTTGGGACGGTACTTGGCGCGTTGCAAAAAAAGCATATAAAGCCCTAAGCCGGCAAGGCTTTATTATTCATGACGAAATCAAATTCTTAACCGCAGGCAATACTCAGTTTGATTTAGATAACAATAATAAATTTGATGACCTCGAAGTAGCCAGTAAAGACAACTTACGGAAAGCAATTACTGAATGGGCGAGTGATGCAGAAGATGTAGTGATTTTTTTAGCTAATCATGGCGGAGCAGGGAAGTTTCATGTTAATGACAAAGAAAGTCTAACCGCTGAGGAACTGGATAGTTGGGTAAACCAATTAGATGAAAGTATTCCAGGAACAATAACGATAGCTATCGAAGCCAGTAACTCAGGCAGTTTTTTTAAGTCACTGTCTAAAGCAAAACGTAATATATTCGTTAGTACGGAAGCAGATCAACCTACTGTTATATCTAATGAAGGGCTCAGCTCATTTTCGTACTTTTTTTGGTCAAAAATTGGAACAGGTGCATTCCTAAAGGATGCCTTTCAAGATGCGCGTCAAGCCATGAACGCCATTACCGTTGCAGGTATTCCACAAAATGCACAAGCAGATACCGATGGAAACCAAACCTTTGATCAACAAGATTTAGATAACTTGGGCGATTACTGTTTAGGAAACTGCAACCAAGCTACCGCATCAGCACCTGTAATAACACCACTTAGTCCTAATAACCGAACATTGAAAGGTGAAACTAAACAAGATTTCAGTATTAGCGTTAACCACCTACAGGGGCTAAATAGAGCCTGGGCATTAATACAACGCCCTGATGATATCAGCATAGACCCAAATCAACCGCTAAACTTTGAAAAAATCACTTTAAACTGCGATAAACAAGATATTTGTCAAGGCAGCTCCGATGGCTTTAACTTAAAAGGCGAATACCGGATTAGCTTTTATGCAATGGATGATGATTATGAGGTGAGTTTCCCAGAAACTCTAACAATCACTCAAAACCAGGGTGCAGAAGTTACCCCAGTGCAATACGATGAAGAGCGAGCCGTTGTATATCTGCGTGATGTAGAGGTTAATGACCAACATTTACAAGTCGCACTGGAGTCACAAGGTGATAAATTTGTCGCCATTGCTGTTAGTGATGCACCAAAACAATACACACCCGCTGCGAAATTTGATTTTGGCTCGGGCCTGCTCACTATTCCCCACGCCAAAGTGCTAGGTAAAAATTATCAAGCAACGTTTAAATATCTAGGAGAGCTTGATTTTAAATTGCAATCAGCGGTACCTAAAGAGTAACCATTCCAAAAGTTTTACGGTGTGGCTGATCAATTAAATCAACTACCACGCCTATAAAGCGTAGTTTGAATTCAACCTAAAAGGCCGTCCTCAGCAAAAAAAACCAAGGGGGCCAGTATTGCTGAAAATAAGATCAAGTTGTTCCCGATATTTCAGTGGTTATTTTTTATCGTGGAACTTAACATGCTTTCTTATCTTAACTTTTAAATAAATTGGTCAGGACAATGGGGAACAACCATAAAGTTGGTAAGCGTATTGGGTGGCGAAAGAAAAAGGATGGTATTTAATGTGTATCTGACCCTAATTATCACATTGAAATACCATTTGTCATTTTTCAGGTCTCCCGTTGAAGAGTATCACTTTAAGATATTTTTTGCAACCATATATTGATGTGTGTTAGTGTAATTAACAACCATGTTAGATAAATTAAATAGATATCACGACAGAAATTAAAGATGGTGTTCGATGTGCAGCCAGTGGAGATAGCAAAATTATGAATAAAATAATAATCGCTTTTTTATTATTCAGTTGTTTATTGATGAATGCAACCATTGCTTCAGCAGGAAAATATATTAAGGTTTCTAATAGCGGCCAGTCTCTACCTGACTCTGCTGCTTTTGGCAGTGGCTCAAATGATTGGGCTTGTACTTTCGATACTGACAGTGGGTTGCTGTGGGAAGTTAAAACTAATGATGGTGGTATGAGGGATAAGGATTGGACTTATACTTGGTATGACACTGACCCTGCGACTAATAATGGAGAAGAGGGAGATAATAGCGGAACTAATTGTGAGCTAGCTAATTCATGTCACACTGAATACTATGA
>ENA-OSET01002971-OSET01002971.1-sediment-metagenome-genome-assembly--contig:-NODE-2971-length-15911-cov-21.083996_pt1 | contig 15911 bp, 6 predicted proteins | sample MGYA00237882_ERZ534229 | MGnify/ENA primary metagenome ERZ534229 (study PRJEB26408, sample SAMN06266212) | sediment metagenome | isolation source: Hudson Canyon methane seep mesocosm | place... | reverse complement strand
TAATCGTTGTTGTCGCTAAGGCATTAACTAACTGTTCCCAACCATTAAAACCATGATGAACCAAGCTTGATGCCATCTTTTTGTTATAGTCAATGACATCAGCGGCCCCATTAACGGCATCGCTCTCAATCTTTTCATCTATAAGTGTTTTAAGAGCCGTAAAGTCAAGCTCATTACCATTATCAGCTTCGGTAATTTCAATGCTATCCGTTAGTTCAGATAACCGTGTTTGTGTGACTAGACTTTCATATATGGTTTCTTTTAATGTATCGTATGCTAGGTGGATCTTCTCCGCTCGTTTTGGAGAAAACGTAAGATGTCTTTCATCAAGAAAAATTTCATCTGACAGGCCATCTTCCGTTCCATAAGTGAGGTTATTGCTGTTATATTTTCCCTCTACGTATACCAATGCAGAAGCATCCATATACCCATCATGTGGTCCACCATTATGGTATGTCCCATAAACACCATCTTTCCATCCTGTCCAGGTATTAGAACCAACCTCTCCAAGGTATGAAACAAAACTGAAAAAAGAATAATCATTAAAAACTTCTAATACTTGGGCTTTTGCTAATGCCTCAACATCTGGTTTGTTCCAACGGTCATACATGGCATCTTGCTCGGGTCTGTCAACAAAGTTGCCCACTCTTAGTTGGTCGGCACTTAAATAGCCGCCATGCAAATCTGTAATGCGGAATTTAAGTGTATGGTCCGTAGGGGTGTCATTGGGTTCATAGCCAATAGTTCTACCGTTGTTGTCGCGTATTGGAATATCAGGACCGGCTTTAACCACAAACTCATCAATACGATCAGTAAGTTGTACATAGTCTGCGGTATCGGCCCAGGCTTGAATAAGTCCATCAAGTTGCGCCACTTGTTCTTCGCGGGTGGTTGCATCCGAAAATTGTCGTAATAAAGTAGCCAGCTCAGGGCTTAATGTTGCAGCTTCTCGTAAATCTCGCAGTGTTTTACCTGTGCCTTTCTTATCAGGTAAGTCTTGTAATTCTTCTGGGATATCAATAGTATCGCCAAACTCTCGGTCGAGCGAATTTGACGATAACTCTAGCCTATAAGCGTATCTCTTTTCTCCATTAGCCGAATTAATCGATGTCCGCCAAGTCGGATCACCTTCAGCTAAGATTGGAAAATTCATCTCACCTAAGCTAACACCCTGCGTTGCTATACCTTCAACACCAACGTCAGTTAAGCTAGCTAACTCTTCACTTTGAGCTATGCCATCACTATTACTATCTTGCCAAGCAAGCACGTCGTTAAACGCGGCATCATTAGCATCAAATAGCCCGTTATTATCGCTGTCTAAAGTACTTAACTCCTCAAACCCAGTAATAAATTCCGTGCCGTTATCAATATTGCCATTATTATTGCGATCCGTGACCAGAAAAGCCGATTCTCTATTGATCCACTCAGTCGAATACTTATCACCATCACCATTAAGATCAAACAAAATGTGAGTATCTGTTGACGGAGTGCTAGCATATTGTGGCAAGGAATCAGAGGCTAAAGGAATAACAATGGCAGAGGTATTTTCTGCCACAACAGTCAGCTGGGGATGGTCACTGCCACCAACGATGCGTTCTATATATAGATCACGTTGTTGTTTTTGAGCATAGTTACTTTCGGACACAAAATCATACTCTCCGGTCTCATTGTTAAACTGAGTATAAGACCATGGATTAATATTTCGATACTTCTGCCATTTATCTTCTGCCTGCCCACCCTCCCATACTAAGTCGTAACTTCTCTTCGAATGCTCCATGTACCACGGGTAAGAATGGTGAGTTGCTAGTACATGTGAATGCACCTCCCACCTAGGCACTCGACCAAATTCACTACGTATATCATTTTCATCCCAAACTGCAAGCAGATTAGGTAAGCGTTCTGGTGCTAACTCGTTATCATAGAAAAGGGCACCCTCCGCATAACCTCGCATATTAAGTACCAAACCAGATTCAAGGTTGTTTGTGTAAGTCTTGTGATATTCAAAATTTAACAGCGAAAGCTGGTGTACCAATGCATCCATTGGGTGAAACTCATGCGCGTAAGAATCAATGCCCATGTACCGCGCTTCTGTGCCTAGCTTGTCATTGGCAATGAGTATCGTGTTATTGGCTAAATCAACATTTAACCCTTTTTTATTTAGATCATCGCTTATGTCATAAGCAACGTTAAGTGGATTTTCAATAGAGCCATACATGTATCGAAGATTCTGCATCATATGCTGAGGAGCCTTGAGCACAGCAAGCTGAGCCATCATTTTTTCAAGCTTGTTTCTGCCCTCATCGTTTACACTAGCAACATTCTTAGTAGCAAAATTTAGATATATGGAATCTCCATCACCAAAATGCACAACAGAAATATCATCTACGCGGCTAACATTACGCAAGATAGTTTCTTTTGGATTGGCAGTTTCCCAAGCCTCTATCTCAGTTGATTTTAAACCTTCATAAGCTCCTACTCTCTCAGGCATTTTATCGGCTACGCGAAATTTATTAACTTGATCTATCGCGCGTTGTTCTAATGCCGCTTTTGTATCATCAGCAGGTCTATTCTTCTCAAGTAAGTGAAACATTTCATGGCGGATACCGTTGACATGTGACACCTGAAACGGTGTGCCGTCCGATCCCATAAACGTGCCGGTTCCCTCAAACCGACTGTTCTGAGTCCCGAGCACAGCCTTTTCATAATTAGCGTAAAGACCACCATAATTTGTACTATGATGCACACCAATAGGAGTGCCGCGAACGATAGTCATTTGATGAGTGAGCGTAAACTCCTTGGCGAGATCGCTACTTAACTTCGCTTGATGTGTATTGGTATCATTAACCATATTACTGAAGATCTGTTCACCCCGAGATCTAACCTTGTCTGAAATTCGGCCAGAGGTTAGATCTGGTCGCGGAGAAAAATTTAGGTAGATTTTATCGCCCGCAGGGGTAATAACAATAGAGGTATGTCCATCTCGAATGATGCCCTTTATCGTAGTGTGTGCTTCGGGGAGAGGAGCCGGACTCGCCTCAGTACTTTCTGTATTATTTTCCGTACTACTCGTACTATCGGGCATACTCAAATTAGTGACGGTATTGGTTGTTGTTTTGTCATCAAAACGTCTTAACCAATCTTCAAGCGTTTCATTGCTATCACCTGTCTGGGTCAAATCACCATTATTTTCTGATATTGCCATTGTTTTGTTCCCTATAAAATCTATTACTAAAAAATGTCTTAAGCTGTCCTGCTTACTTTTAAAGGGGACGCTTCCCTTTGTTTGAAACTGATCGGTTAAGCCTTGTGGCCTCACTGAAACACATAAAGGGAAGCGTCCCCTTTAAAAGCCTTTAACGCTCCCGAATACTCTCCTCTTTGTATCGAAGCAAAGGCGCCATAAAGAACTCTAAGATTCTACGTTTGCCAGTCTTGATTTCAGCTGTGACTTCCATGCCGGGCATAAGCTTGACGATGCGTTTATCGACTTGAATGGTGTTTTGTTTCATCAACAGGTGCATGCCGTAGATTAATCCTCGTTCTTCATCTACCGTGGCATCATCAGAGATTGACGTGATTTCACCATCAATCAGGCCGTATTTAGTAAACGGGAAGGTATGTATTTTGATTTCTGCTTCCATGCCTTCAAACACAAAACCGATGTCTTTGTTTTCTAAAAAGACTTCAACTTCTAGTTGTTCACCATCAGGCACTATCAACATCAGTTCTTGGGCTTGGGTGACAACACCGCCAATGGTGCTCACGCTCAGTTCTTGTACTTGTCCTGATACCGGGGCATAAAGTATTTGTTTGTTGTGTAAATCAGTTGCTTTGGCTAACTCTTGTTCTAGTGAGGCCACTTGACGAGTGAGCTCGGTGATTTGAGTTAAGGTTTCCGTTTGGGTCTGCGCTGCTAAGGTTTTAAGCTGTTCATTGATTTCTGTTTCAGCGGCTTTGAGCTGTTCCAGCCGGTGTTCTTCTGCCGCATAGTCTTGAGTGAGCTCAATGCGTTGTTGTTTTAGCTCAAGATATTCTGCTTCTGATACAACGCCTTGTTGGTATAAGTCGTACATGTTCTGCGTACGCCTTTCTATAATCGGCAAAGTTTGTTGATATTTGATAAGTACTTCTTGTGTACTGGCTTGTTCTTCATCGTTTTTGGTTTGACCATTCATCAAACCTTGTTTTTGCGTTGTATAGTGCAACCATTGCTGCCAAAGCAGTTGTTTGTGGAATTCGTTTTCTTGCTCTGTTGCATCATTAGCAAGCTCAAAGCTAATGCTGCTTAATTGAATGCGTTGTTGTATCTCTTCAGTTTGAGTGAGTAATTCAAAAAGAGCGGTATTAATCGCAAGTGTTAGATTGGCACTATAAAGCTCACTTTCAAGGCGTATTTCATCGGCCCCTGTTAAGGCGCCATCAAGTTCAATCAGTGCTTGGCCTTTTTCTACATGTTGGCCTTCAGTCACTAATATTGCTTTAACTACCGCCTTTTCATGAGGCTGAATTTGTTTGACCCGTGAGCTTGGAATAATCTTACCTTCGGCGCTAGAGACAATATTCACTTCACCCACCGAGGCCCAAATAACAGCTAGGGTAAATAACACCATGAGCGTGCGACCTAGCCATTTAGCCAATGGGTTAGCCGGGGCGTTTTGAATCTCTAATGCCGCAGGCAAGAAGGCCGCCAAATCACGAGTATGATTATCATCACCCATCTTATGACGGTTCTTCCATGCATCCCAAAACACCGCAAAGGCCCTCATGATGGTTCCCCTTTAGGTTTTGGCTTGCCGGGCATAATGGTTGAGCCAAACTCAGATTGATGACCGCGTTGGTTTTGCGTTGCTGTTTGTTTTGTTGCCGTATCTGTTTGTGTTGCCTGAACTTGTGTTGTTGCATTATCAGGTTCTGGCTCAGGCTCTAATTCAACATCCACTTCGTGTAATACCGGGGTATGGTTTTGATAGCTATAGAGCTTGGTGTAATAACCATTTTGCTCTAACAGGTCATCATGTGAGCCTTCTTCAATAATGCGTCCTTTGTCCATGACGATAATACGGTCACAGGCTCGAACAGTGGTAAGCCTATGGGCAATAATAAACACGGTACGGTCTTTACAAATTTGCGCCATATTGTCTTGAATCAAACGCTCTGATTCATAATCAAGGGCACTGGTGGCTTCATCAAAAATCAATATTCTTGGGTTATTGATTAAGGCGCGTGCTATGGCTAAGCGTTGTCGTTGGCCACCGGACAAGTTACTGCCCTGCTCGCCCACCATATTGTCGTAACCTTCTGGCAAGTCGCTGATAAATTCATGGGCGCCAGCCATCTTGGCTGCATGTATCACCCGCTCCATGGAGATGGACGGGTCACTTAACGAGATATTTTCTCTAATGGTGCGATTGAATAAGAAGTTTTCTTGTAACACTACGCCGATTTGCTTTCTAAGCCAGACGGTGTCTATCATTGATAAATCAACATCATCAATGGTGAGCCTGCCTGATTCAGGAATATACAGACGCTGTATCAGTTTGGTGATGGTACTTTTACCTGAGCCACTTCTTCCGACAATACCTAAGATTTCACCAGGTTTAACCTTAAGATTAATGTCTTCTAAGATAACTGGGCCATCACTGCTGTATCTGAATTTAAGGCGGTCAAGCGTCACCGCCCCGCTCAACGTTGGAAGACGTGAACGATTTGGATTAAAACCAGGTTCTCTTGGGGTATTTAAAATATCGCCCAAGCGTTTAATCGAGATACCGGCTTGTTGGAAGTCTTGCCAAAGCTGCACTAGTTTTAAGATGGGGCCACTGACACGGCCTGCCAACATATTAAAGGCAACTAGTTGACCGACAGTGATTTGACCATCAATCACCAGATGAGCACCGACCCAGATAATGCCCAAGGTCATCAGCTTGTTAATAAAGCCGGCTATTTGACCGGCAACATTGCTTAAGTTTTGACTTTTGAATGAGGCATTAACATAACTCGATAGGTGGTCCTCGAGTTTGCGTTTCATTTGCGGTTCAACGGCCATGGATTTAACGGTGCCGATACCGGTGATGGATTCAGTTAGAAACGCAGTATTGGCAGCGCCATGTTTGAACTTTTCATCTAAGCGGTGACGAAGGATGGGCGTAATAAATATCGATAAGGCGACATACAGCGGAATACTGCCTAAGACTATCCAAGTAAGGGTTTCACTGTAAAACCACATCACCGCGAGAAAGATAAATACAAAGAATAGATCAATGACTAAGGTTAAGGCGGTACCGGTAATAAAGTTACGAATGGTATCGAGCTCTCGCACCCTGGCGACATTTTGACCCACTTGGCGTGATTCAAAATACGATAACGGCAGCGCCAATAAGTGGGTATACAAACGAGAACCCAGTTCAACATCCACACGGTTGGTTGTATGACTAAAGATATAGGTTCTAAGACCGCCTAATATGGCTTCAAATAACACCACAATAAAGAAACCGCCGGCCAAGACATCCAAGGTGGTAAAACCACGATGTACCAGTACTTTATCCATCACCACTTGGAAGAATAAGGGGGTGACTAAGGCAAAAAGCTGTAAGAAGAACGAGGCAATCAAGACTTCATAAAACAGTTTTCGGTATTTAACCAGTGAGGGAATAAACCAGCTGATGTCGAATACTTGCTGCAAGCTCTCGCCGAGACCTTGGCGCCGCGTTAAGGCAATTATCTGACCAGACCAAAGTGCTTCGAACTCTTCAATGCTCATGGCTTTTGGGGCATCATCACGCAGGTCTTGAATTAAGACACCGTTTATTTCGCCAACTTTGAATTTAGGCTTATTGTTAGATTGGTCTTTTTTTGCTTGATCTGCTTGTTCGGGCTGACTTGCTACGACGGACTCATCTGACTCAGAAGGCTCAGGTGCAGCAGGCTGGGCCTCTTCTTGCTGCTCAGAAAGGCGAGCAAGAATGAAATAACTACCATCTTTTGCTTTGGCAATTGCCGGCAGCATGGCTGACTTTAATTCAGAAAGAGACGGGGTTAATTCTTTGGCTTTAAGCGTTAGCGCTTTTGCCGCACGTAAAACTTCTGTATTGCCAAAATCTTCACCAGGCTGGCCATATTCATGGGCTAGCTGGTCGGGCTCTGCAGGGAGCTGGTGAAAGCGTGCTATTGCAACTAAGGAGTGTAAACCTGTATCCATATCAATAAAAACTTAAATCCTAATAGCGTTTAAAAACTACTAATTGACAACCCTATCAGTGATACCGCAGATTCACGCCACGTTACTTTCAACATCCTTGTCTTCAATAGTTACGAATTAATTCCTGAGGCGAAAACTAATGTAGTTACTCATTATTCTCAAATACCATTTGGTGTATTGTGTGATGTTTGTCACATGGTCTGATTTCACCATTTTTCATGGAGAAAGAAAGATTCGAACCAGTAACACACTGAATAATAATAATAATAATAACCCTTACCCCCCCTTATCATCAGCCATTCAATTTGTGCTAATCACGCACGATATAAACATTCCTCACAGCCGAAATTTTCTGTTCCGTTTCTGCTAAAACATCCGCTGCGGAAATATTTTGGGTGATATTTGCTTTTTGTTATACATTGTCACCTCACTAATATTGTTCATTCGAAGGAACAATCTGGGCAGGTAGCCCCTCTAATTACCACCACTGTCTACAGTCGCTCTCATTCTTGATAGTGCGTTAATTTAAAATCAAATCATTATCCAAAAAAAAGGGCTTTCAATTGAAAGCCCCTTCTCTGTGCTACTTTCTAACTACTTATGACCAGCTAGCAGCTACCACTGATTGCAATGCATCCTTAGTATCTTGTGGAATCACATTACCCGCACCTGATGGCACGTTGTATGACGCCATCGCTGAAACAAGTTGGTCGACTTGGGTATTCAATAACACGGAACCGCCCACTTCGATTTGTTCAACTTCATACTTATCAGCATCGTCATACCATCTTCTGATTGTCACCTTATCGTCGGTGCCCGCCAAGGTGATTTCTAAATCACTTCCTTGTTGGCTCAACCAGATATTGTCATGACTAATACCGTTGATTTGCAAGGTATCATTACCACGATATTCATAAAGCCTATCTTGGCCATCACCGAGGTTAAAGATATAGGTATCATCACCATAAGCACCGGCTAATACATCGTTACCTAAACCACCTTCTATGATGTCGGCACTGCTGTCATAACCTCCACGTAAGGTGTCATTACCAGCACCACCAATTAAGGTATCACTGCCATCAAGACCATTGATGGTTACACCCTCATCTGAGTTAGCGGTGATAACTTCATCACTACTGTCTCCCATGATAATGTTGCCCGCTTCCAACGCTTGGGCGTAGGTCATCACATCACCATCAGCAAACTCGAAGCTTTCAACGGTGTACAGATGTGCTTTGCGAATGGCGTTACTAATGGTGATTTGGTCAGTGGTCTTATTGCCTTGTTCATCTAATAAGGTAAGGCGAAGGCTGTTCGAACCCGCTTGAGTAACCAGTACGCTATCTCGTGTAATGCCTGCACCTAAGACGACTTTATCAACGCCACCATTGTCAATAATGGTGTCTTGACCATCACCGATATTGAAGAGATAGCTATCATCACCAGTACTACCATATAAGGTGTCGTTACCTGCACCACCTTCCAAGGTGTTATTACCGGCATTACCTATCAAGCTGTCATTGCCGTCAAGACCCGTAAGCGTCGCATCGAACGGGCTGTCTGCCACGCTCAACGTGTCATCCCCATCGCTACCAGTGAGTGCTTGTGCCCACACTGTGCCATCGGCAAATACCACTTGTGCTAGCTGGTATCTGTCTGCTGTATACCAGTTTTTAACCCGCACTTCGTCAGTGCCATTGCTATGACTGAGCAACAAATCAGTGCCATCGCGAGACAAGCTAATATCACTCGCTGCGATACCTGCACCAAGCTGAAGTACATTACCCGCGTAATTACGATAAGAACCACGATCTCCCTGATCAATCGTATCAATACCATCACCCAGATTAAACAGATAAGTGGTGCTGTCATTACCACTCTCCAGCGTATCGCTACCACTGCCACCGTGTAAGGTCGTATTGTTAGAACTGCCATTTGTAGACAATACATCATCACCCGCACCACCTAAGGCCGTCGCACCATCATTTTGATGGACTATCGTGATAGTGTCATTGCCCGCACCACCATCGATGCTATCGGCTAAACGACCGGAGACGATGGTATCGTCACCACCATGACCATTAATCACATTGGTAAAATAACTAAGGCCATTCAAGGTGTCATTGCCCGCTGAGCCTTCTAAGAAAAGCCCACCATCGCTCAGTGTTTGCGTATCCCACACCGTGCCATCAGCAAACTCAACCTGGCTAAGCGCGCTGCGTTCAAGACCGTAATACCATTGTTTAATCCGCACTTGATCGGTGCCATTGCTGTGACTTAGCAACAAATCAGTACCATCGCGAGACAAACTAATATCACTTGCAGCGATACCCGCACCAAGCTGAAGTACATTAGCCGCGAAATCAGTAATACGTCCCGTCTGGTCAATCGTATCAATACCGTCACCTAGGTTAAACAGATAGTTGGTGCTGCTATTACTTGATTTTAGCGTATCGCTGCCTTGGCCACCGTGTAAGGTCGTATTGTTAGAACTGCCATGTGTAGACAATACATCATCACCCTCGCCACCTAAGACTGTAGCACCATCATTCTGCTGGTATACCGTGATACTGTCATTGCCCGCACCACCATCGATGCTGTCCGCTAAACGACCAGAAACGATGGTATCGTCACCACCATTACCATTAATCACATTGGTATAATAAGCGAGGCCATCCAAGGTGTCATTGCCTGCTGAGCCTTCTAAGAAAAGCCCACCATCGGTCAGTGTTTGCGTATCCCACACCGTGCCATCAGCAAACTCAACTTGGTTAAGCTTGTGGGCATCGAGACCGTACCACTCATTAATCCGTACTTGATCGGTGCCATTACTATGACTCAGTAATAAATCAATACCATCGCGAGACAAGGTGATATCACTCACTGCGATACCTGCGCCAAGCTGAAGCACATTACCGGCGTAATTACGATAAGAAATACGTGCATTCTGATCAATCGTATCAATACCATCACCCAGATTAAACAAATAAGTAGTGGTGTTATTAGCACTCTCCAAGGTATCGCTACCTTGGCCTCCGTGCAAAATAGTCTCGAAAGAATGGTATGTCGCAGTCAAACTATCATCACCGTTGCCACCACTTAACGTCGCAAAGGCGGTATATGCTGACGCCGACAAAGTATCATTACCGTCGCCACCTAAAACAGTCGAATATTGACCGTAACCCGCCAAGGTTAAGGTATCATCACCCGCGCCACCATAAAGCTCTTCTTCAGTACCTAGGCTGATAATCGTATCATTGCCAGTACCACCAAGGAGAATATCACCGCGACTGCTCTCACCGGTCGAAAGATGATCGTCACCTGAACCCCCATCTAAGACATCACCTTCTGGCGTCAGATCAATTCCTCCACTGCGGAGCGTGTCATTGCCTGCGCCGCCAATAAATACATCGGTACCGCCACCGACATCTGAAAGTACATTGCCGTCATAAATATCATTGTTTAAATCATTGCCAATAATAATCTCTGATAGCTGACTGCCGGCTCCATTCAAGGTAACGTTATCAAATATGTCAACATGAATGCTATTTAAAAAACTATCTAACTCGGTTGAGGCCGGTAAGGTTGCTAAAGTATCAGCAAAATACTCCCAGGCATTCCAGCCCAAACCAGACAGGTTGTCGGCAAAGACTCGATTAAAATCGTACAAGTCAGTCAGACCCGCAACCGGATCAGCGGCAACAGCGTTGTCGATGTATGTTTCCAGATCAGAAAAATCCGTTACGGCTTCACCACTAGTAGATACGGTGGTGCTAATTTCATCCAGCATAGGCAGCAATCGCGTTTGCGCCACTAAGGCACCATAAACAGATTGCTTTAAATAATCATAGCCGGCCTCCAAGATTAATTTTTGTTCATTAAATAAGGTACCCGCACCGCTGCCCGCTACTAAATCCTCTGGTGTTAGATAGTGATTCCTGGTGGTAACAGAATCTGGATCGCTAGGATCAGCATAGATAAAGACAGTATCACGAACTTGATCGTAGACGTCTGATCCACCACCAAATTGCACTGTGATGATATCTTGATGTTCGTAACCTGGTGAACCCCCATCCGTATTCGAAATGATGAGAGGCTCTAGCGAAAAGCTAAACACTTCCTGTGCGCTAAAAACTTCTAATGCTTGCATTTTTGCCAAAAACTTCAATGCGTCACTATTAGCAGTGTCAAAGCTATTCTCATTAATGTCGGTATAACTACCATCTGCTTCAAGGGTTGCAAAATGTAGCATTATCCCGGCTGATTCGCCGAACCCTATCGTGCTAGTAAGACGCTCAACAATGCTCGTAGTATTCGCAGCATTTGCCCACGCTTCAATCACATTATCTATCTGCGCTAATTGTTCATCACGCGTGCCTTCACTAAAGTCTAATAGTAGCTCAGTAAGTTCAGTGCTGCCAATCGCAGCCTGCCTTAAATCTTGAACCAGACCCGAACCACGCATACCCGGTAGAAATTCTGATTCAGCGGTGGCCTCAAGCTCTTCAAACTCACGAAAGAAAGGGTTGCTAGCAAACGAAAGGCTTGCTGCATGGCCCGTGGTGCCATCGGTGTTGGTATAAGTGCCGGTGGCAATTTCACTATTATCATTACCCAGGTCATTGTTCGCAGCCACACCAACTGCATCAATGCTCTCAATGCCTAATTCGGCCAAGCTTGATAGTTCATTGGCTTGGCTAACACCATCTTGGTTGAAATCTTGCCAAATTTGCAAATCAGCAAACTGAGCATCATTGGCATCAACCACACCATCTTGATTGCTATCAAGGTCGCTAAGGGCATCAAAACCATCCACCGCGGTTTCACCATTGCTTTTAATGGTGTTATCGCCAAACAGTTCACGGCCACTATCAATCGTGCCATTGCTATTACGATCTAATACCACAAAACCATCATCACCACTGACCCATCCGCTGCCGGTTGCCACGCCATCGCCATTATGATCAAATAACACCGGATCATCACCCAGCACTGATGCTTCCACACCCACCGCTTCAATGCCATCGCCATCCAGATCTAACACTAAGGGATCATAAGGTACGGGTTCCCACTCAAATCCATCCTTAAAATATTGCCAGAGATCTGCCGGGACCTTGTAATCGTGGTGCGCAAAGTCATGGTCCTGGTACAAACCCGCGTCTTGAAGAGGGTTAAGAATTTTGTGTTCACCAGGTCCAGTTCCATCACCGGGTCCGCCACTTGTTTCTATCGGAATTTCTTCACCAGGATGCTGCTGCTTCCACAGTTCTATCTCCTCTGGTGTCAATGGCGTATACCGTTCTCGCTGAGGCTGGCCATCTTCGTCGCGGAACTCATTGATCCGACGCCAAGCATACTCTTCGCTTGGCTTGTTAAAAGGATCGTTAGGATCTACTGGAGAATCTGCTGGATAGGTATTCGGATCCAGTAGATGCAGCAATTCATGGCGTAAGCCATTGATTCTCGAAATCTTAAATGCGGTACCACCCGTACCCTGAACGACGATATTGCCCAGCAATTGACTGTTCTCTATCAGTAGACTATTGGTAGATTTGGTTGCGCCTAGACCACCTAAACTGCTGCCATCCCCACTAGTCCTATAACGGAGGTTGATCGGTTTATCTGGGCTGCCATACTTCTGAATCAACTCCTGATTCATCTTGGTTTGTGCTGGCCCGCCTGAATGCATCATAGTGAGTATGGCTTGTTCTGCCCGTTTTCTTATACTCTCGCGTATTCTTTGAGGACCGACCACCCCACTCTGTCCAGGCACACTTGGCGGCGGGGTAAAATCAAGATGGACATTTCCGCCTGATGGTCCATGGATAGTAGTTAGATGACCCTTTCGAGTGATAGTTGGTCCGATATATGCACCACTACTACCGGGATCACCATTGCTGGTCGCACCATAAATAACCGATCCAGAGCTACTTTCTTCTGGGCTGGGGCTAGGACTACTATCGCTGCTGGTGCTTGTGCTTGTGCTTGTGCCACTATTTGTGCCAGTGCCGCTATCACTACTCTTAAGACTAAACTTGCTTAACCAGTCTTTTAAATCTTGTCGTTTATCGTCATCTAGCATAAAACTATTGCTATCAGAACCATCTACTGTTGCCATTGTTTTGTTCCCTATAAAATCTATTATTAAAAAATGTAACGTGTCTTGTTTACCAGTCCCGGTGACTCAAGTTTTCACTACGCCACGCGCACAAGCCGTTTTCGGTCCCCAGCCCTTAGGGTGTTCACTCATCTATCCTTGCGTTTTTCAATGTAGTCTGACTCATTGAAAAATAGACTTAAATTTTAAAATTTGGGAATTATCGTGCTTTATATAAAAAGATGTAAGCGGAGTAGGTGTTTTAGTTTTGAAACTCCTACCGGGCGTCCAAATTGGTGCATAAAAGAAGAATTTAGACATCAAAAGTGCTGCGAAAATCGAAACTAGAGCTGTGCTCGTAGAGAAATAATCACACCGGAGCTTGGCTTTAAGAAGAGACAGCTTAGTAAAAGCTAACAAAAACTTTTACAAAGTTAGCCGCTTGCTGCTGCATGGAGCTATCAATGCCTGAGGTGACTAAGACAATAAGTTCTTTACGTGTTTTTTGAACATGTTGTAATAACTTTAGGCCCGTATAGTTTTCCATATACTTGCTAAAGTGAATGGGTGCAGCTTTTTCGGCATTAAAATCAATAATTAAGCGCATGATGGCCGTCACAGGTATAGACACGACCTTATGGGGATTTTCATAGTCGCGATATTTTTCAATGCTTTCGCCGAGCATTGATGCCATGAGATCTTCAGAGATGCCGAGAGATTCGCGCCATTCTTTCAACACCCGTGCTACCGATCGATAGAAGTCATATTTAAATGCTTCAATATCAATATTTCGAGGCATTAAAAACGTGTCAGATTTATAATGTTCAAGCTCATTCAAAATAATACTGACATTCGCTTGTAGTTTATAAAAACCGGAGTAACCACGGTTAACTTGTGCTTTTAATAATAGTGCATTTATTAGCTCACGAAATTGTGCTGTTGACAGCTTGCTTGCGTAAGCCATGCACTCGACGACGGTTCTGTGCTCACCTTTGCCGTAGTATTGCTCGATGTTATTACCACTAAAAAGGCTTTTTATACATATTTGACTAAGCCAGGAAAATAAAACCATCACATGTAACGTTCTATTTTTACTATAACTCTGCTGGCCATAAGCACCCCAAGTCGCAGTCGTGATACCTGTGATCTGGTTTCCTAAACTCTTAGCCGTCCAGCCTTGTACTTGATAACTCCACTTAAGCGCGTTTGCACATTCCTCATTGAAATGAATATGGCGGCGTGATAAAAACTGCAACGTGTCAGAGTTGGGGATACGAAATATATTTCGATCAGACATAAGTTATAGACATATAGAGCATGATTAATTAAAGAGGCGCTTTAATTACCCTGCCAAGCCGTTGTTATAATCTACTAGCAGCATGTGTTGCTAAGCGTACACACATAATTCCACGGTGCTTGCCAGCAAGTCTGTTTGGGCTATTGTTTTCTGAACCTTTTACTGTTGCCATTGTTTCATTCCTTATAAATTCTATTACTAAAACATGTCTTAAGCTTTGCTGCTTTGCCTTATCCCAAGGCTTATTATTTGTCCTAAATTCTGTTGTTGCTGTGTGTTTGGCGCCTGCTAAAGTCCGATGAAATAATGCGACAAACTAACAAGGCTGAATCGATTGATTTGTTATAAAACCACGGCCGAACTGGTTTTAATGTGACTAGAAATCGCATGAGTGCAAGACGCTGTTGCTGGGCTTTTTCTGGTTGTTGTGAGTTGTGGTGCCAAGCCTGACTTAAGCCTGTGGTGATCTTTGTTGGAGTGTGAGGTTTATCATCTGCGTGGGTTTTAGATTTTGTGGCCAAGAGCAGACAACAGCTATGTTTTATTTGGCCAAATGCCAAGCACATGATAAATAGACGTTGTGCTAATAAGGGGGAATGCTGTTTATCGTTGAAAGTGATTTTTTTGATAAGCCACAGAAATTGCATATGACCAACACGCTTGTTAAGCAAACCATGGACATGCTTATCTGCAGGAAAAAGATTAATACCTGCTAATGCAACTTCCGAGTGAAACTGTGTATCCATATCAAAAATATCTTCAAACATATAGTCTTTAAAAACTATTGATTGACAACCCTATCAGTGATATCGCAGGTTCACGCTACGTTACATTCAACATCCTTGTCTTCAATAATTACGAATAATTTCTTGAAACGAAAATTAATGCAATCTCTCATTATTCTCAAATACGACTTGGCGATAAATGTGACGAAAATCACATTGGGTATTTTATTTGATTATCATGGGGGCAGAATTAACCCGCTAAGTAACACGTTGAATTTAGCTATTAATATGACCAATGGTCTCTTAAGCTTTATTTTTCAAGCACATGGATATTCCGCATAATTAGAGCACTCTGACTCAAGCCAAACTCATCGAGTTTTGCTTTCACATTAGTCAGTTGCGGCTAAATTTTGTGCGTGTGTTGCTTTTTATGATGTGAATCAATCACATTATGTATTAACCCGTAGGGAGAAATCGTGACCGTAGTGAGATCTTGATTATTGAGATTATCACTTGCTTTAACCGCAGCTTGAAATACGCTTATCTCCCACCTTTTTGATGGGAATGTACATCTGCATAACTAAGTTATCTGGT
>ENA-OSET01002970-OSET01002970.1-sediment-metagenome-genome-assembly--contig:-NODE-2970-length-15914-cov-3.363958_pt1 | contig 15914 bp, 16 predicted proteins | sample MGYA00237882_ERZ534229 | MGnify/ENA primary metagenome ERZ534229 (study PRJEB26408, sample SAMN06266212) | sediment metagenome | isolation source: Hudson Canyon methane seep mesocosm | place... | reverse complement strand
ACCAGTACCTTGGCCATAGAGATTCTCTGCTCCAGACAGGGCTTGTTGTCCTGCTGCAGCAAGCTCAGGATTAATCCTAACTTCATTAGTACTTGTCTGTTTTTTATCACCTGACATTTTATAACACCTTATTTAAAATAATTCGATCACTTGTATAATCAGGAAGTAACTTCTTCCAAGCATACCTCCCATGCATTTCAACTAAGTCACATCCTAAATCTCTTCCATAATCTTCCACTTCAGATAGGAGATGTAGCCATTCTTCAATCTTATCTCCACCAAGGAGATGTAACATTAATATCTTTGATGTAGGGTATTCATAAACCTTAACAGTGAAAGCACCAATAACATCCTCACCCTCTTTAATCAACCACAACACAGACATCCCATCATAGATACTTTTCAGTACAGCACTCAGAGAGTACTCAGGAGCCTTTGTGAGAGCCTTTCTAAGATAGTGCTCTACCATACTCTTGTTGTCTGTAAGTTGCTCTAGCGTCCTTATAGGAGCTATATTAAACATCTATCCACCTCACCAATAATTTTACTAACTACCATGTGTTTGTATGTATCGTTACCCAAGCATAAGTACTAGCACCTGTCTGCATAACAGCATCAACGTAACTGTTGTTGGCATCAGACCTATACCTCAATGCTCCCAGTTTAGAGGATGTTGCAGAGATTGTACTTTCCCCAAGCTGTGTGTAACCTGTAACTCGCACACCGTCTGATACTGTCTCAAGCCTTTTACTATTGTTGTATCTCAGCTCTGCCCCTGTATTACCTCCAGCACTAGAGAAGCCAGTGACACATATCTGGTGATCTGTGCCATTGAATGTTCTTATGTGGACATCATCACCTAGACCATTTGTTTGTAGGTAGTTTGCTGTAGAAGTTCCAAAGTTTATTACACCCTGTACTGTTAAATAGCCTGCCACATCAAGGTTGGTGGATGCGTATAAGTCTCCTGCAACGGTAGTGTCTCCAGCACTATTCACACTAAACCTTATAGTAAATGTACTTCCATCCCAATGACCTAGATCAAACCTATCTCCTGCAGGTACTGCTATATCGCCCTCAGTTGAGCTAGCACCTGAGATTAATAGTGAGGGTCTCCCTATAGTTCCCTTTAGGTTAAGCATACCCGTATCCTGCTCTGTATCAACAAAGTCAAAGATGTCGTTACCAATAGTAACCCTAGTGTCAGTGTTAGTTCGATACCCACCAGAGCTGGCGTTACTTGATCCCCCCGCTATGATTACTCTTGCGTCCCCTGCACCATTTTGACCAGTGAGGAAAGCAATATTACCTGCATGTTCTACGTCGGAGTTACCATAAAGGTGCATCCCTGCGCCTGCACTACCTGCACCAAAGGAATCACCAGTTGAGTATATCTGAAGCTCATCTCTACCAGTTGAAGCATTCTTCTGTATTAGGGCATTATTACCAGACGCCCCTATAAACCTAATCTCATTATTAAAGATTAGCTTTTCAATAGTAGTCTCATCTACAACGTAGTTAGCATTATTAACAAAGCCAGCTAGCCCTATATTAGCCTTAGTTAGTTTGTACTGATTTCCAGAGCTGTCAACAACTACAAAAAAGTCACCATCGGTATCTGAGGTAGACGTAGACAGGTCATCCAGATTAACATTAAAGGTCTTACTTACTAAGTTTAAAGCAACCCCTGCTAAATATTCATTGTCTATTTGAGAACTAATTTCCCCAAGAAATCCCGATAGTTGTGCTAGCTCGTTTTGTAAATAGAGGGATAGAGTTTTAGCACCCTCCTCGGTAAGTGTTTGGGGTGGGGGGTTTGATGTATACTCTAACCTACTCATCGTTCTCCTACCTCCTTATACTCCACTGTATACCCTGTTAGGTTCCAGCTAGTCGATGTAACGGATTCAAATTTAACAGCGATATATCTACCACTAACTCTGAAGTCTGCTTTATAGTCCTGATCTATCTCAAAAGTAACAGGTTGGCTCCATGCTATACCTTGTCCTTGCCTATCCTCACTACCGACACTAACCTTAACAGTTCCCTCTCCTATGAAGTGAGGAGTTATTGTATTGACATATTTGTAATTTAAGTCATCTTGGAAATCTAATCCTATACGTTCAACGCTACTTGTATAAGCTAAACCATCTAAGGTTGTAGATAGATTGGCTTGAAAGAACTTACTGTCTGCATAGTTAGACAATAGAAGCTCTGTCTCAGAGGGGTTGTAACTACCCTCTCCCCATTGTGTAGTGTCCTCATCCCATGAACCTGCTGGACTACCATCCCACGTATCACTCTCTACAGGGTTAATGTCACCTACCGCTATATGTGTTATATCTTGTATCGCTCTAGGACTCCAATCATTAGTCTCCCAGTTCCATACTAAAGCTCTATCGCATAAACCATTAGTACTATCAGTGCTTGGGAAGTATATCCAAACCTCCTTATTAGGAGTGTCTGCTACACATTTAACTCTGTTGAAATATGCACCATTGATCTGAGAGAATAGGTTACGCTTAATCTTGTTAGTTATAATAGATTCTTTAGTGGTTCCATCATGTATATAGACATCACTACTTGTAACTACAAAGTGCTTGCCGTCAAACTCTGTAATACAATCAGAGCTTAATGCTCCCTGATCACTAAATATCTTACGGAAGTTAAATGTAAATGCACCTCCAATAAATTGCATTCCCCAAACACTGTCACTCTTGTATACCATAAAGGTGTTGTTTAAAGCTCTACCATCTATAAGTACACCACCACTATCTGCTAAGGAGTTCTCTCCAGCCTGACTAGCAGGGTTTACATTGTCCCAATCAGCAGGAACAGAACCAGTAGGAGCTGCATTGCTCCATCTAACTAAGCTAGGGATGTTCTCGCCTGCATCGTCTGTGATGTTCAAAGCAATCAAATAGTTCTTGAAGGGACGTACAACAGCAGCAGTATAGTCTGTAGGCCACCCTGTCAAGTCTTTCATCTTAGCTGTAGTTGTGTCGTAGTACTGAGGAGCATCCACACTATTGTTCATAATGGCTACTCCGTTAAATATATCTCCTGTCCAACCCTCTAAGAAATTACCTGTGTAATTTCCTGAGACCTTAGTTATATCTGTTTGAGTTGTTCCTTGTGTTTTGTATATCTTTGTTAGACCTCCATAGAACCAATTACCTACACCCTCTACGTTAGAGAACAAAGAGAATAAAGGGGCTATGTCTAAATCAGGAAACACTTGGCTGTAACCAAGCTCCCTGTTAGTGCGGAAGTTACGGAAGTTAATATTATTACCTGAACTCCAAACGTCATTAGGTAGCTCATAAGGAGACAGGTCAGATATAACTCCTTTAGGTCTTGTTACTTCTAATCTTTTATAAGGCATGAATCTTACTCACTACAGTTAGGTATTACCACTGAGAAATTAAGCTCTAAGCTGGTTGCTGTCTGTACAGCTAATGATGTAGGAGAGCGTCTAGAGTTAACCTGCCTAGCTAGAAACCTCAACTGTTTAGTTCCAAAAGTAGTAACTTCTAGAGGCTCCATACTAAAATCAAAACCACTAGATTGTAATATATATGAACCCGTCCCTGTATCATTAGCCCCAAAGGAGACAATACCTACTTCAGCTAAAGCTGCTGAGATGTCTAGGTATATTGTTATGGGGTTGTCATTAGGGGCTGCTATACTGAAGCCTGATATATCCACTCTACCCGCTAGAGTTATAGCATCGCCAACCCTAACACCTGAGATTCGTACAACTTCCAATTCTAATGATGTGTCCCCTACAACATCTGAACCCGCTAGTAAGGTGTTAACCCCATTAGCAACATAGTAGTCAATCTCCCCTAAATTAGCTGCAGATACATTACCAGTGATGGTAGAGTTCCCTGTGACATTGAGGGTGGGGGCTGTAACCGTACCTGTGAACGTGGGAGAGGCTATTGGAGCCTTGGTGTCAATCTGAGCCTGTAGGGAAGAACTAACCCCTGACATGTAATTCAACTCTGTCGCTGTAGCGGCAACGGCTACTTCCCCTAAAGAGGGGAATTGGTTTTGTAGTACGTCCTTAATCAATCGGAGATGGTTGTCTCCTTGGTTCTTATCGTCTGTCCCTGTAGGGTTAGTTCCTACTAACTGGTCTATATATGTTGCTGTCTCTAATCCCATTAGGATCTCCTTATAATGATACGCTTAATGGGCCACCTGACCACATTGCCTTGTCTTCCACACCTTGAAGCTCTTGTAGTATTGATCTAAACTTAGCTTCGTATGTAGCAGCATTCTGATCATCTCGTATAAACAAGAACAATTCTGTTAATGCTCCATACTTAAGAAGGTCGGGGCTGTTGGTTATGAAGATGTTAGTATCCGCATCTGCTACAAGAGCAGGTAGTTTCGTGTAGTAGTATAACTCTGCTTCAACTATATCGTTAACAGCAGGAGCCATGTGGAAGTTGGTTAGCTTACGAGCGAAGATGCAAGGATCTCCTGTGTACGTAGCATACTTATCAACTTCAATGATGTCTTTACGCTCTAGTGATCTATTACCTGTAGACAATGAAACAAGAAGTTCTTTAACTTCTTCATAGTCAGAGGGTATAGCAGCTACACCACTAGCAACTGTTAGAGTTGCTGATGCTTCCATGTCAGGAAGTCTTAATATTCTGTTAGCTCTATTCTGAGCTGTGTTGATAAAACTGTCCACTAAAGAATCAGAGATGTCGGATCTGTTACCCCAATCTTTAACCTCTGCCCTAAGCTCTGATAAGTTAGTTGCCATTTATAATCTTCCTGAGTCTGTGCGTAATAGTGAATACGCTGGATCACTTAGTCTTTGGAATATCTTTACTTTAACCATTGGGTCTGTAGTAAATTCTACGAAGGTGATACCCCACTCCTTACACCAAGCATCTACTATAGAGGTTGGGATGGAGGCTACCTTTCTCCCAAACGTATCCTTGTTGGTACGGTTGAGATTGTTATCTGCTTCTAGCTTATTACGTGCTAGTATATTACTTACGTCTTGTGTGGTTCCAATACTTAACGAACCATCTGAATTCTTTACAACGTGTTTCTTTAAGTCACTCATATTAATTCCTGTAGAAATAGCCCCTCCGAAGAGGGGCGTCAGTCTTAGCTTAAGTCAGCTATGATACCATTAGCAGCTTCTTGCTTAGAACACAAGGTGTACTCAGTTAGCATCTGCTTGCTCACACTATCACCAGTGATTGCCAAGTCTTGAGTCTGGAATGGACGGTAGTAGTCAACACTCCACATATCAGGCTCAATCAAGAACACTTCACGTTGACGCATGAAACGGTTAGGAACAACCATCAAAGCACCATAGTCACCTTCGTAAACATCAACAGCGTTGACGATAGTTTTATCATCTACGTTCTTGAACTTAGTACCAGCATTACCAGTGAAGCCAGTGATTTTGCGCTTCTGTGTAGAGTTACACATGATAGTAGTTGGATTACCACCACTTAACCATGTAGCATCAATTACAGAAGTTAGCATTGATTCGGTGAAAGCACGAGGAGTACCATCAGTACGAGCATCAGTACCGTCACCAGCAGGAGCACCACCGTCACCAGCAGCAGATTCGTTAGTAGCAATCCATGATAGTACTGGAGCTAGTTCACGAGCAGTACCAGAAGAACCCGCTTCACGAGACTTGTTAGTACCTACCAAAGTGGTTTCCATATCACGCTTAATTTCTAAGCCTGCTTTAGCAACCTGATAAGCCATCTCTTGACTACGACCAGCGTTATCAGCAGCTTGGTCAGAACCAGTTACAGCAATAACTTTGTCAGCAATCTGAGTGTAGTTACCTAGACGAGTGGTTGCACCACGAGAGTCAGCTACAGCGATAGCACCTTCAACTGCTTTATTATCAGTAGGAGCTGCTAAAGAATCAGTTTGCCATTCGTGGAAAGTACCCTTAGCAGAACCACTAGATATAGCAGACTGGAAAGGAGTTTCGGTTGGTGAGATGTTTGAGATGATGTCAGTTAAGTCTTCACGAATACCGACACGATCAAAAGTTTCTACAACATTAGTTGGAATAGCCATTATATATTTTCCTTATTTATTTAGAGCGTCATGGATGAGCTTTGCTGCATCTCCGACTTTACCCGTTGATTTAAAATTAGCACGTTTTTGTTTAGTTTGTTGTGCCTTAACAGCACTAGCACTCTTCTTAGCCTTAGACCTAACAATAGGTTTGGCCTTAGCAGGAGAGCGTTTGTCACGAACTACAGCTTTCTTACCCTGCATCTCGTCATACAATCTAGCTTTGTTTAAGACAACAACATCACGAGCACTAGAAATACTATTGATCTCAGCTTCACTATACCCTAGAGTCTTTGCAAATGTGGCAACCCCTTCTCTGATAGCAGCTCCCTTTTGAGGATCTGCCCATTCAGGAATAACCTTCGATAACTCTTGAGCTTGTTCAGCTAAATACTTCTGCATTTGTTCAGTGTTGGCAGCTCGCTTCTGTGTTTCAGCGTGCTCCCAATTCTGACGTTGTGCTTCAATATTCTTAGCAACCTCTTGTACTTCTAATTGCTGTGTCACATAACCTAAAGGATCTTCAACCCTATCGATAGCTTCTAGCTTGGCTTGTGCCTGCACTAGAACTTGATTCTGAGCTTGAGCTTGTTGCTGATTGAACTGAATATACTTATCACGTTCAGCAGTTAGCTCCTGCTTCATAGTCTCGATAGAGGCTTTCTCTTCAAGTAATGCTTGGTTGTTTTTCGTGTAATTCTTCTCAAGCTGATAACCCTTGATAAGTTCTTCTTGGTTGACTTCGTACTCTTCACCATCCACTTTAACAGTGTAAAACTCACCGTCTGCTTCAGACTCAGGTTCTCCGTCATCAATAGTTTCCTTACCAGACTCTTCGCTTTCCTCCGAATCCCCCACTACTTCATCATCTTCAGTGACTTCTTCTTCTTGATATTCGTCACCAACCTCTTGAGTTTCCTCTTCAAGGATTTCTGGTGCAGTTTCTTCTACTTCAGGTTGCTCCGTTGGAGTCCCTAGGATTAAAGATGCTGCGGCTTCTACAGTTGTTGCTTGATCGCCCATTGGGTGGATCTCCTTAGTTTAAAATTAGTCTGGTATAAATGTTATTGAAAAGCTACCTGTTATAGTGTCTATATTTGTTCTAGCATATATTGATAACTTGATGTCTGATCTTTCTGGTACAGTAAGTACTAGAGTCCCTAGTCCTGTAGCTAAAGGTGACATGGGTTGTAGTAATACTGTGGCATAAGATTTCCCTGTCAAGGAAGGAATGCGAGCCTTAAGCATTATATCAGCATCATCATTCCTCTGACCCCCACCATGCATTGAAGTGAGAACCCCTGTACAGCCAGCAGGTACAGTTATCTTACATGCGCTGGAAAACCCTTGCAAAGCCCTTATCCTATCTATCTCTACACTTGTTACCTCGGAGGTTAATGATATTTCTCCAATGTTACCACCCTCATTATCACCACCTGAAAAAAGAGAGTTAACCCTTAAGAAGGTTTGAGTTGTGAGCGAGGCAGTTAAGCCACTCAGTACCACGACTTCTGTTATCTCATTATAGTTATTATCAAGCCCTGTGATGGTTACATACTCAGCACCAGAACCTCCATTAGTGTCGTTAACATTAGTACTTGTTACTTCTAACCTCTCAGCAGATGATAACTCTACGCAAGTCGCTGATGTACCACCCCATATATCGTAAGTATTACCTGTAGATAGGGAGTTCCTATAACCACTAGATCCTGTAGAGCTTGCACCTTGTATCTGCCCTCTAGCTATAGCAAAGCGGTAATCATCAATAGATGTGGGGCGCATGTAGTCAGCCATTACTTGAACAATCCTTCTTTAGCTCTTGTTGCAAACTCGTAGTTGTCATTGTCAATGTAACCCTTAAGGTTATTAACAACAGAGACAAGGGCTGCTTGATGCATCCATATCTCTTCTCTACGTTCTGTCTTAGTAGACCTTGCCCACTCTTCTGTCAAGGCTCTACTGTAATCAGCTACAGCAGAATCAAAGGCATCATTGTCTAGTAGGTCTTGTGCTTGCTGTCCCTGTATACTCATTTACCATCTCCTAAACCTACAGCACGTCCTTGACTAGCTTCAAGTCCTGCCTCAACAGCATCAACTTTCTTCTGCCATTCAAACTTAGCTACATCTAATTGCAACTGTTGTTGCTTAAGCTGCATCTCACCCTGTTCTTTCTGAGCTTTAGCCTGTGCTTCCATCTGATTAGTCTGAGCTTCAATCATATCAGGACTAGGCTGTGGCTCTGGTGGTGATACAGTTGAAGGATCTGTTAGGAACAACTCAGGGTTCTTATACCCACTGTTCTTAATAGTCTCCAGTGCTGTGTTGTATACGTTCTGTGCTGTAATCATATAGCTATATGGAGTGTTACCTATAGCTTGTAGCATCTGTGTTATGTTGTTTAGGTGATAGAGTTGTTGATCCTTATTCCCATTACCTATACCAACTGTAACCTTCATATCATAACGGTCATACCAATCAAATGGTGAAACCTCTACAAACTTACCACGTAGCTTAACTATGTCAGCTTCGTCTTGGTGTGTACGTACTAGACGATACAACTCCCAAAACAACTCCTTAACACCTGTCTCTGCAAATACACGAGCAATCAGTAGTATCTTCTGCTGTGCTGCTGACATCACTTGGTTAACTGCTGTAGCGGCTGTGTTAGAGGTTAGAGCATTAGAGTCTAAGCCTTGAGTCATACGACTAACACCTACACGATTCTCTTTCTCTGTATCTAACAAGCTTAAGAATGGTAGTGTTGCTGCTGAAAGCTGTGGTGTTGGTAGTTGACCTACTGCACCCTGCACCTTCATACGAACAATCTGGCCTATGCCATTCTTCTGTAAGTCAGCTAGATTAACCTGCCCTTCAACTGCTGTGTAACGACCAGCATTAGATAATGCAAGGTTGTCTAGTGTGTTACGGTAGAGCTGTGTTCTAATCTCTTGGATGTCTGCTACTAAGTCAGCAGGACATACGCCTGTAAACTTGTGAGGCATCATCATTGGAGAGAGTGAGATAAATGGAGCCTTCTCTACTTCCTCATAATCTAATACTGTTGTACCAACTTGTATAACGTGGTATATCTTAATGCGGTTATCATCTTCATCAAACAGTTTGACATAGGCATCTATAACCTCAACCTCTTTATCCATCTTACCTATAGCATCGTCACGAGGATCTACTTCATCTGGATCAGAGAACCTAGCATCACGTACTACATCGTCATCCATGCGGTCACTACCACCTAGAGACATAACTAACTCTTCATCAAACCCATCCTCTACAAGACTACCTAGAGTCTTGCTAGGGACATGAGCTACGAAGTCTGCATCAGCAATGCTAACAGAGCGTTGTTTAATCTTAAACTCTTCTGAAGGGATTAGGTCAACTACAGGCTTACCCTTAGTGACTACACGACTAACACGTACATCATACGTACCGTCTTCATTCTCTTCTGCTTCAACTTCTTCTATCTCATCATCATCTTCAAACAGCTCTAACTCTTCTGCTGTTACATCCTTGAAGCGGTGGAACTCTACTCGATCTTCCTCTGCCCAACCAACCTTGATGATACCATTCTTCATAAGAAGGGCATCTTTAAACCAGTTGTATAGAATACTAAACCCACCCATACGACTACTGAATACATAGTTTAGATAGTCAGTTGCTTGGTTAGCAGCTTCTAAATCCTCTGGACCTTCAGGTTCAAACTGTACAGCGTTGTCCCCTGCTGTGAATATCTTCATCAGCTCAGGCATAATACCTTCAACTGTCTCTAACACATCCCTAGTAATTACTTGGCTGAAACCAGCCTCCTCATCACCACGAGGATTACCGTAGTAGTAGTTTAGATTACGTGCCTGTTCATCAGCTAAGGCTGTGTCTGTGTACTCTTCAGTTGTACTAAGCTCTCTAGCCACTACGCCTGATAGGAAGTCCTCATCAATCTTTGCCATACTAGATACTGCTCCAGTTTCTTACAGGCAAATCACCTGTGATGTTATATCCATTACTGCTGTTGCTACCAGCTACAGCATATCTAATACTCAATGCTGCATAACGTGTAGCACTCATTAAATCATCTTTCATAGGAACAATCTTTCCATCCTTCCTGTAGTAACTGCTCTATTCCTGCCACCAATCATGTAGATGACTGAACACTTTAAAGCGTCCTGTCTCCATACGTTGCAGCATATCCATAATACCACTCTCAATACTAACACTACCCTTGGGGTTGTCAGCAGTGGGAGGGTTGGTGAACCAGCTATGTGTCATGTTAAGCCCTTGCTGTCTATACTGATCAGCTAATGAGCTACCTGAACCCTTATCACTCTGTAATCCATCCTTAGGCCATACGATAGGTATGTACTCAGGTCTTGTTCTTATAGCAGCAGCATGTATAATCGCTGTCTCCTGCCTCTTACTGTACGTATCGTACACGTATATAGTGTCTGCTTCCCTATCGTAAGCAATCCACACAACTGCTGTAGGGTGATCCCACCCAAAGTCAATAGCAGCTATACGAGGCCAGCTGTCTGGTATATCAAAGGGTGTAACCTCCAGCTTCTCAGAAGGAATGGGGAATACTAACCCACTCCCTAACACTGGAATACCCTTAGAGCGTAGCTCCCTCTCATGTGGAGGGTACTGAGCTAACAACTGCTCCTTAGTATCTTCATCTAAGTGAGGGGCATCGTTCCAACTAGCTTGTAATAGGAACTGACCTCTCTGTAAGTCGTGCATAAACTGATGTACAACTGGTGTAGCACCTTGCTCAGGGGTAAAGGTCATCAATACCTTACCGTTTGTTGCAACAGTACGTGTGATACACTGCGTATATATGTTACTTGGAGGTTGCTCATCTAGCCATACCCAATCAACAGGTCGTCCGTAGAACTTCTCCTCTCCCATCTCGTAAGACTTAAAGCCTATACGAGACATTCCATTGTATTCCCCTGTCTCAGGGTCGTGATGTCTAACCATAACACTGTCATACGTGTTACCTGTAGTCCCTCTACGTCTTGTGCCTCCCTTGATGGGAGCACATTCCCTAGGAACCATCCCTGATCCCCACGCTTCTATATCTTCTGGAAGCCCAAACAGCTCTGCCTGCATGATGTCTCTTGTTGTATCGTTTGATACACCTGCAGCCCAAGCGTATATGGGATCTTTATACTTATGTCCTTCCCACCAATCAGGATATAACCCTGTAAGGTGACAAGCTGTTACGAATGCCCCTGCTGTACTCTTACCAATCTGGTTAGCACACATAGCTAGCATCTGCATAGCGTCAGAGGAGGAGTTTGCAAGCTTACGCTGCCATACATAGGCATCAAACCAACTAAGCTTATTGAAAACCTTACGGTCTTCCTGCTCATTAATCAATTCTATAAGCCTAAGCTTCTCCTCATCTGTCATGTATACTATTTACCTTTCTTTACTGGAGCTTTAGGTTTAACAACTGCCTTCTCTTGTGTAACAATCTTAGCATTAAGCTTCATAACTAAGTCACGTAGCTCTGCAACCTCTTTACGCATACGCATGAAGTTGTCATTGTTAAATGGCATACGTTCTATATCTAAGCCTTCCATATCTTATTCCTTAATGTGTTGTTTTGTCATTGTCTAAGGCAGACTTATTAGCCCTAGCTAGGAGAGCTGTAAGCTCCATGTCTAAATCTTTATTAGCAAGCTTCTGAACATCCATCTCACCCGTAACAATCTCAAGAGGGCGGTCATAACCTGCACGATACATAACATCCTGTAATGCTTTAAGCTTAACGCTGTCATTCTTAGCGTTCTGTGCTAGCTCAACAATCCCATTCAAAGCCATTGGTACATGACTCCCTATACGATCCCTGATAAGCTTCTCAACTAAACGCCAGTTGTCACGAATCAAACTCATTGCTTGGTTGGTGGTGTTAACACTGTAACCAGCATCAATCCAGCTTTGGTTCTTATCCCCTGTCTCTACATAAGCATCAAGGAAAGCTACAAGCTTCTCTGTCTTCCCTGAGAAGTCCTTGTCTGTTTCTAATAATAACTTAGCTCTACTCTTTGAAGCCATGAATTCCTCCGTTCTTTAATATGTGTACATTATAACACTTAGTTATAAGTATGTCAAGCCCTATTCCAATTAGCATCATTACCGTTTACTATTGTGCCGTTGGTAGTCACCTTAACAGATAGGCTTCCCAAGGAAATGGTTACTCCACTGGCGGCACGAATTCCAAAAGTTGTGACTCCTGTTCGGCTCCTAAGGACCCAAGTGTGAGTGCCTACAGCAGAGTAGCTGGTTGACCCAGATACCAGTTCCCAGTTAACTGGGTATGGGTTTGTCTGTATGCTTCCAGAAGTTTGGCTAGTGATTTCCATAGTGATTTCTATTTCATCGCCAGCTACTACGCCTACTCCACCAAGAGCCTGTAAATCCCTAGAGCCTGTGGTCGCTGTAAATACAGCCTCTCCACCGACAACTGCACATTCTGTAGGAACTACCCAAGCTAGTGCATCATCAAAATCGGGGTCTGTTATAAGCTCAGTCTCAGGGTTGAACGTATCCCGTATAACATTACCACTGCCCTCGTTTATCCTATACAGCCTGTCTGTTAGTGGTAGATATTCTAAGTCACCTATTACAGCATTAACCCACTCACCGTCTTTCTTGTCGGCTATGGCTATTACTTCTTTAAAAGACACGTTAGAAACTGTTCCTTCAAACGCCGTTTTAGCAAACCAGAGGCCACCTTCGTCACCTGCAGTAACAACTACATCTATGGCACCTGTCAGACCTGTTAGTATTGCTACGTTAGTGCCGCCATCTTTAGTGAATAATGATAAGGTGGATGCGGTTGGGGATATATTCGCTGTAACCCTGTACATGGTGTCGGCTAAAGGTGCGCCAGAAGAACCGTTAACATACCCACAATTACCACCAGATACCCCAGATTTCTCATAAACACCATTACCGTTATATGCCCAATCAGAGAATACATCTGGTACGGGGTCTACCCACAATTCATCCCCATACTCCGTAACCGTACTGTCTGGAAGGATTACAGTTGCTTGCTTGACTGACAAGCCGACAAAGGTATGTACACTAACCCCTGCGCTAGCACTTCTTAGATATAACTGTTGCTGGGAATTGCTTGAGGTAGTGAAGTACACCGTAGTGTCAGTGGTTGCTGCCGCCACAATCTCTGTTCCTGCCCCAGCATCCCCTTCTCGCACTGTTATAGTGTAATCATCGCTCTTACCTTCTACCACTAATCTATATTGTGTGTCGGCCTCTAATGAGTATGCCCCTCCCAATACAGTTCGCACTCCTGCGAATGCGAATGAAGTTGTAAACGTGCCAGCACCCAACGCGGTGGATGAATTGTTCTGCCAATAGTCGGTGTCAGATAGATCATTAACAACAAGCTCACTACCAAGCTGCTCATAGCAATCGGTGTTGTTGTATGTGTGGGTGATGCCTGTGTCTAGGTCTTTAAACACTAGGTTGGTCAATACAGTATCTGCGTAGCTGTCTAGTATGCCTTGGTAAAGGGCATCAAACTGAGCGATACCTAGTGTCACTGTTTTGGTATTACCAAATTGCACATCATTTAAAAACAACTTCAGTTCAGTTCCAACTATAGTATACTTTGTTTTGAAGTTCTCTCCCTGCACTATTCCAGACAATGCACCAGTAAAGACGTAAGACACAGCGTTGTGCCTAATAGTTATGTCGTTTGCTTGTCCAGAGGTTGTGTTGTAGAAAAGTATAGTAGTCCTGCTGTTTGAACTAAAGCCAACCATCTTCGACTTGTCTCCTGCAGCATTATCTTTACGTATTGACCAGAACTCAACACTGTAGTCGCCACCAAAGGCTATCTCAGGAAAACTAGCATAACGATCAACACCATTCCCAGCCATCACATTAACATTCTGCATAGGGCTAGATGATTTACAACGTACGTTTGATATTGTGCCACCAAAGTAGGCACTAGGTGTTGCCGTTGAGGCTATATATTCTATAGCCGCTAGGTCAGGTGTTTCGGTACTTGTTCCTACAAGCACCCCATTTTTATATACATCAACTCGGGTTGGGTAATACATGGCAGTTGCGGTAAAATATTCCGCATCGCTTAAAGTACCCATGTTTATAGTTATAGTAGAGCCTATAGCATTTTGGAATTTGAGCTGGAGAACACCAGTGAGATTAATCCCTAGTTGGTGTGCTCCCACTACCGAATCACCACGTAGGATTACTTGATTAGATCCAGTGGCAGCTACATCAACAACAACATCACAGCCATAGCTGAACACAGCATTAAGCGGAGTCCATTTAGGGAATGTGGCATACATTGTAGAGCCATCATACTTGTAATTATAAACAACTCCCCCTGTCACATCAACGTCAGAGATAACATCAGACATTGTTCTAGACATTACATCTGACATTATCCCCATTATTGTTTAATCCCTGCAATGCTCATAGAAGCCCCACCTGAAGATGTTAGACGTAAGGATGTAATACCAATAGCATTGATATTCTCAATGTCATCAGCTATTGATGTTATTGTTACATAATCAGCATTGTTAGCAATCTTCAATTCAATAATTGTAGAACTACCACTAATCTCAATTGTGTGAAAGGTACAAGTTGTGATGGTTGACAACTCTTCATTGGTTAATACAACTGGAGTTGCAGAAGGTAATATTGTATTGTACTGGTAAGACATAAGTGAAGCTTCCTTAGTTATACTATTGAATTACATCTCTGTAAGAGATGTCAATGAAATGAATTGTCTGTAAGACAATTATATAATTAAATTCTATATATTCTCTCCTCCCTCAAGGAGAGAGAATATTATATATAATACTATATACTTAAATACTAAATGATATACTATATTATATACATTTCTTTTTGAGAAAGAAATGTTATTAATTACTTGGGGGCTAATAAATCACTTAATGCCCCCTATAATATATATATGAATTATAGCATATTTCCAGCAAGAAAGCAATAGCTAGAGAGAAGATAGTTACCAAAGCTATGTAACTTTCTTTAATTATGACCCCTTATGACCCCCTATACAAGGTTTCTCAAATTCAAAAAGAGATAGCAATTAAGCTTACCTCTCTCCCCACATCCACCTAATAAGCCCCCACCCCCTTCTATATACCCCTTATAGCAAAGCCATAGCCCCCATGAAAGGTTTAGTATGGTAGTGGTGTGTGTGTATGTAGTGTAAGGTTGTATCCACTGTTACATCTAACACTAAGGTAAACACTAGAGTTACACCTAAGCATATGCCCCAAGTAGCCCCCATAAATATATAAAGAAACAAGCAAGCCTGATTGTTATATGTCATTGATTGTGATCACATTATACATTACACAGGATGATACATATTATGGCCACATATGACCTATTATACACACTATGCCCTAACTTGGTGCGTCTGTAAGCTCGTTAGGGAGCGTTTCAGGAGGGAGGCAAGGCCTTAGCATAGGGTAAATAAAGAGGGCTGAGAGAGAAGAACGTTGTAGGTAGTAGGTTTCAAGGCATTAGGTGATGAAGACAAGGCAAGCTGTTTGCTTGCTTACATAGTAGTAGTAGTAGTAGTTATGAGTATTGTAGTTGTTATGTCAATATATTATAAGAATAAATGTAATTAGTTGTTGACTTAGTTTGTGTTGTCTCTATAATAGCTAGCAAGAACACAAACAAACATTAAACAGAGAGTGGATATTATGAACAACTTAGACAAAGAACTAGCAAGCCATATACTAACCCGTATCAATGACGGCGTAGTGACTGATGATAACCTACATTTCC
>ENA-OSET01002967-OSET01002967.1-sediment-metagenome-genome-assembly--contig:-NODE-2967-length-15918-cov-3.481851_pt1 | contig 15918 bp, 17 predicted proteins | sample MGYA00237882_ERZ534229 | MGnify/ENA primary metagenome ERZ534229 (study PRJEB26408, sample SAMN06266212) | sediment metagenome | isolation source: Hudson Canyon methane seep mesocosm | place... | reverse complement strand
TAAAAAACGTTCTAACCAAGCAACGCTTTCAGCATCTAAATGGTTAGTTGGCTCATCCAATAATAACATGTCAGGTTTAGAAAGTAGTAAACGGCATAAGGCAACACGCCTTTTTTCACCTCCAGACAAATGTTTTACGTCAGCATCCCAAGGTGGAAGTCTCAAAGCATCAGCGGCAACTTCTAGCGTTCTTTCGAGGTTATGGCCATCGCTAACATCAATGATTGCTTCTAGTTTTGCTTGTTCAGTCGCTAGTGCGTCGAAGTCAGCGCCTTCTAATGCATACTCTTCATATACCTTTTCAAGGCGTAAAAGGGCATCCTTGACTATCCTAAGGCCATCTTCAACATTACCCCGAACGTCTTTGCTTTCATCTAACTCAGGCTCTTGAGCCAAATAACCAACATTAATATCGGCTTGAGGTCTTGCTTCGCCTGTGAAATCGTTGTCGACACCTGCCATGATTTTTAATAGAGTTGATTTACCTGAGCCATTTAATCCTAATACGCCTATTTTGGCGCCAGGGAAAAATGAAAGCGAAATATCTTTCAATATTTCTTTTTTAGGCGGAACAACTTTTCCAACCTTGTTCATGGTAAAAACGTACTGAGCCATAAGATGTGCCTTAAATATATTGAGCGCTTTAGTGTAAGCCGTTAGGGCATTGAAACGAAGAGAGGAAATCTATCCAATATGGAAGGAGAAGGCAATGAAATACTTATTTAAAGCGTGGGTAAAAATATAACACTTACATTAGAAATTTTTAGAAGCGCTAAAAATAGGAGCAAAGAAAATACCTGAAAAATAAGTGACCGTTAGCACTTATTTTATTGCCGGGTTGGCTTTCTTTGACGCGATACTACGAGCACTGAACAAGCAAATGATACCTAAGCCAAATAAGGCCATTGAACCGGGTTCGGGTACCGCGTAAGTGATTATTCTCGCATCATCAATCCAATATTTCCCGACCCATAAACGATCAACAAGAATTGTACGTGAGCTCTCAAAGCTTAAAAAATCATGATGTTCCAACCCACGAGATCTATTTTTCTCATATGAGGTTCCTTGTCCGCCAAAGGTGTTGTCAGACAGGTTGAGGTAATTTTTACCCAGTATAATTCCAATGATATTTTCTTCAAATGTGATGCTGATATTTGACTCATTACCTTTAGACTTACCAATTGTGTCGAAGTGAAGAAGGTGAGAATTATAATTACCGGCTTCTAGGAATATATTATTTAGATTGCTTTTTCCTCTGAGAGTGTCGCCTTCGAAAAGGTTAGTTCCTAATAGATAATCAACATGAATTTGATTCTCGGCAACCTGCATGTTTTGAGCTTCATTATATAATTGCAGGTGATTTGCTTCGGTTTTTCCCCAGCGCAAGTCTAAACCGTTAATATCCCCGGTAGGATTAATTAAGCTTGCTTTTGCTGTTAGGGATAAAATGAGGCATAAAAAAGTTAAGAAGGCTTGTCGCTGCATAAAATATGAAATCCTAATTTAGTTTTGATAATTCCAGTGTATTAACAAACTGGCAGTTTGCGTACTCTTAAAGCGAAGGTTTGACAATATATAACGATTAAGAATCAATAGGATGCGAGTTGTTACGTATACTTACTAAACAATCAGAAAAGTGTGTAGACCGGCTTGAAATACTACTGATTTGAATTTTTAGGATGGTTAGTTATCGGTATTTAAATTGGCTCTACTGACTTCTGCCATTGGTTTGCAGTCATTATTTCTGTTCTCGGGAATGGCGGGGCTACTTACTTTGTTGTTAGTGATGTTTTAGTAGAAGAATAATTCTTGATGAAGTTCACACAATAATCATATAAAATGGCGCGTTTTTTGACCGATCAATTTGTTATGTATGCCGAGTGATTGCAGCAAACATATTGTTCCAATGTACCGACCCGATATGAATAGAGGCGATGAATGTTTACTCGAGATATGAAAATAGCTGGCTTTGATGATGAAATAGCACAAGCAATTGAGGCTGAATCAAAGCGTCAGGAAGAGCATATTGAATTAATTGCATCTGAAAACTACACCAGTCCCCGCGTCATGGAAGCTCAGGGTTCGGCACTGACGAATAAATATGCAGAAGGCTATCCAGGCAAGCGATATTACGGTGGCTGTGAGCACGTTGATGTGGTTGAACAGCTCGCAATTGATCGTGCTAAAGAACTTTTTGATGCAGACTACGCTAACGTCCAGCCACACTCAGGCTCACAGGCTAATGCTGCTGTTTATATGGCCTTATGTAAGCCTGGCGATACAGTGCTTGGTATGAGCTTGGCACATGGTGGTCATTTAACACATGGTGCGACGGTAAGTTTTTCAGGCCGTATATACAATGCAATCCAGTATGGTTTAAATGAGGCCACAGGTGAGATTGATTACGACCAGGTTGAATCGCTAGCGCGTGAACATAAGCCTCGAATGATTGTGGCAGGGTTTTCTGCTTATTCACGTGTCGTAGATTGGCAGCGGTTTAGAGATATTGCTGATGAAGTGGGCGCTTATTTATTTGTTGATATGGCGCATGTGGCTGGTTTGATAGCGGCGGGTGTCTACCCAAGCCCAGTGAATATTGCTGATGTCACTACAACAACGACGCACAAAACATTAGGTGGGCCACGTGGTGGCTTAATCTTGGCAAAGGCGGATGAAGCACTTGAGAAGAAATTAAATTTTGCTGTTTTTCCTGAAAGTCAGGGTGGACCTTTAATGCATATTATCGCGGCAAAGGCTATTTGTTTTAAAGAAGCAATGTCAGATGACTTCGTGACTTATCAGCAGCAAGTAATCGACAATGCACGCGCGATGGTTTCAGTGTTTCTGGAGCGCGACTATGACATCGTCTCAGACGGAACAGATAATCACTTATTCTTATTAGACTTAATTAGTAAAGATATTACCGGTAAAGATGCTGATGCTGCACTGGGTAAAGCCAATATTACAGTGAACAAAAATGCAGTGCCGAATGACCCTCGCTCACCCTTCGTGACAAGTGGGCTACGAATAGGTACGCCGGCTGCGACACGAAGAGGTTTTAAAGTAGCTGAGTGTCAACAGCTTGCGCATTGGATTTGTGACATTATCGATGCGTTAATTATTGACAACGAAAGCACCGATGTTATTGATGGCATTCGTGAAAAAGTGGTCGCGCTATGTGCTAATTTTCCGGTGTATGCTTAAATCTTGTTAGGCACTTTTGAGTGCCGTATACGTTATTCTGGTATTTTTTCAGAAATCGTAAGTAAATATCTGTCAGTAGGTTTTTGTATTTATGGCTGAAGCCTGCTTTCCTAATTCACAAAAAAGGCACTGTAATGCATTGTCCATTTTGTAGTACAACAGATACCAAAGTTATAGATTCCAGGCTTGTGGCAGATGGCGGTCAAGTGCGTCGTCGTCGTGAGTGTTTATCGTGTAAAGAGCGGTTTACTACATTTGAAACAGCTGAGTTGGTGATGCCTGGTGTCGTTAAACAAGATGGAACAAGACAACCTTTCGATGAGGCAAAACTCACTCGTGGCTTTAACAAGGCACTGGAGAAGCGGCCAGTTAGCATTGAAGCTATTGAGCGAGCCGTTAGCAATATCAAAGCGCGTCTCAGGGCGACTGGTGAACGAGAATTGCAAGCCATTACTATCGGTGAGCTGGTAATGGATGAGTTACGGCAATTAGACGAAGTGGCTTATGTACGTTTTGCTTCTGTCTATCGTAGCTTCCAAGATATTAATGAGTTCAAGGAAGAGGTGGAGCGATTATCTCGACCGGAAAGCACAGTAAACGAATAAACTTGCTGCGGCAGTATATCTGCAATTAGAGTTGATTTTTACGCGATATGACAAATAATGCTTGGACACATGAAGACCACCTTTTTATGGCTGAAGCGCTCCGTTTAGCGAAAAGAGGATTATATACAACTGACCCAAACCCTAGGGTTGGTTGCGTATTGGTTCGCGACGGTGAAGTTGTCGGTCGAGGTTGGCATCAAGAAACGGGGTGCCATCATGCGGAAATTTATGCGCTTGAAGAGGCCGGTATCAAAGCGAAAGGCGCAACAGCGTATGTCACGCTTGAGCCTTGTAGCCACTTTGGTCGAACAGCCCCCTGTGCGAATGCATTGATAGATGCCGGTGTTCTAAAAGTAGTTGCTGCGGCTGAAGACCCTAACCCAAAGGTGTCAGGCTCTGGCTTACGCTTACTATCGTCTTCTGGTATGACTGTCTCATCAGGTTTGATGTTTGAACAGGCTCGCGAGCTGAATATCGGTTTTTTTCAGCGAATGGAAAAAAAACGCCCTTGGGTTCGAATTAAAATGGCGATTAGTGTTGATGGTCGTACAGCAATGCAGTCCGGCGAAAGTCAATGGATTACAGGGCCGCAAGCACGGTCAGATGTACAGCGCCTACGTGCTAGAAGTTCTGCAATTTTGACAGGGATTGGCACTATAGAGCATGACGATGCTGCCTTGACAGTCAGAGCTGAGCAGTTAGGTTTTCATTCGAATGATATACATAACTCGGAAGAAGCTGCAAAAAACCAACCTCTTAAAGTGGTGTTAGATTCTAAAGGGAAAATGCTTCCGAGCGCTAAAATTCTGGCTTCCCAAACGCGTATTTTATGGGTGGTTGATGAAACTGCAGAGTTAAATGAAGCGCTTTCATCTATAGACTTCATTGAGGTATTCAGGCTTCCTGCATTAGATCGGCCTGAGGCTATATTACTGGTGTTGCAAAAATTAGCCGAAATGCAATGTAATGAAATACTTGTTGAAGCGGGTGCAACATTGGCAGGTGCTATTCTTGCTGCCGGGCATTGGGATGAGTTGGTGTTATACATGGCGCCAAAGTTGCTGGGGAGTGATGCCAGAGCCCTAGTGAATTTGCCACTGTCAAATATGTTAGACGCTAAAGAGCTAATATTGAAAGATCAGCGTATGGTGGGTGATGATATCAAATTGACCTATTTACCGAAGCTCTCAAATTAACAGGGAAAAATATGTTTACAGGTATTATTGAGGCGCTCGGCAGTATTCAGCAGGTTGAACAAAAGGGGCCGGACTTAAGCTTAACCATTTCAACTGGCAGCTTAGATTTAAGTGATGTGAATTTAGGCGATAGCATAGCAGTGAACGGTGTTTGCCTTACTGTGGTGGCTTTATTTGACCAAGGCTTTAGGGCTGACGTATCTTCTGAGTCTCTGGTGCACACTCGGATTTCTGATTTTCAGAGTGGCAACGCCGTTAACTTAGAAAAGGCGCTGACACTCTCAACGCGTTTAGGTGGTCATTTAGTGAGTGGGCATGTTGATGGTATTGGTTCAGTCGTTAAGCGCTTCAAAGAAGGCCGGTCGATACGTTTTCAAATAGCCTGCAACCCATCTATACACAAGTACATAGCAGATAAAGGTTCGATCACTATTGATGGCGTCAGCCTAACAGTGACAGGTTTAAGTGATGAAGGTTTTGCCTTAAATATAGTGCCACATACGGTGACACAGACCACGATACAAACCTATCAAGTAGGCCAAAAAGTGCATATTGAGGTGGATTTAATGGCTCGATATGCAGAGCGCTTATTAGGTTTTGGTTCAGAACTTAAAGAGCCAGCAGCGTCTATAGATCAGACGTTTTTAGCAGAACATGGATTTTTGAGATAAACGAAGCAGAGTATATTTCATTTTCCCATGCAGTACTTTTAAGAAATTTATGTAATGTCAATGGAGGCTCAATGGAGCTTAATACAGTAGAAGAATTGGTTGAAGATATCAGACAAGGCAAAATGGTTGTCTTGATGGATGATGAAGATCGAGAGAATGAAGGTGATCTTGTCATTGCTGCTGAGCAAGTTAGACCAGATGATGTAAATTTTATGGCGAAATATGCGCGCGGCTTGATCTGTTTAACGCTTACGCGTGAGCGCTGTGATTTTCTAGGCTTACCGCCTATGGCGCATGCTAATAATGCACAGTTCCAAACTAATTTTACTGTATCAATTGAAGCGGCTGAAGGCGTTACCACTGGAATATCTGCAGCTGATCGCGCACATACGATTAGAACCGCTGTTGGCCGTCACACGAAACCGCATGAAATTGTTCAGCCAGGACATGTTTTTCCAATTGCTGCACAGCCAGGTGGCGTCTTAAGTCGAGCGGGGCATACGGAAGCTGGTTGCGATTTAGCGCGTATGGCGGGCTTTGAGCCTGCGGCGGCCATTGTTGAAATCATGAATGAAGATGGCACGATGGCTCGCCGGCCAGACTTAGAAGTTTTTGCAAAAGAGCATAATTTAAAAATCGGTACGATTGCCGATATGATTCATTATCGTGCCTTGAATGAGCAGACGGTCGTACAGCAAGCGCAAAAAACTGTTGAAACGGAATACGGTGAATTTGAACTGATAACGTTCAAAGATACGCTTCAGGAACAAGTGCACATGGCGTTTGTTAGAGGAAACTTAAGCAAAGTTGAGCATCCGGTGGTTCGTGTACAGGCAGCGGACATACTTCGTGATTCTATTGGACTAAAGAAAGAAGACTCACAGAGTTGGTCAATTCAGCATTCACTTGAACGTATTAATCAAGAAGGTGCTGGTGTATTGGTAGTGTTAGCGGGTACGACTGATAATGCTGATTTAGAGACGCGTTTGTCTGAGTTTTTTGGTGAGACACCTATACCCTCTCAGACAGGCACTGGCGCTTATTTAACCGTAGGTACTGGTTCTCAGATTTTAAGAGCGTTAGGGGTGACTAAAATGAGGTTGCTTAACCCGCCAGTTAAATTTTCTGCATTGTCAGGGTTTGACCTAGAGGTTGTAGAGTTTATCCCGTATACAGGCTGAACTGAATCAATATTCAATTTTAAAGAGAGATAAAATGTATAACTTAAAAACGTATGAAGGCGATTTTAAAGAAGTGTCCGGTCGCTATGCATTGGTGGTCGGAAGATTCAATAGCTTTGTAGTAGAGAGTCTTGTGCAGGGGGCTATTGACGCACTAGTTCGTCAGGGTATAGCAGAAGCAGATATTGAGATTTATCGAGTGCCCGGTGCCTTTGAGATACCTTTAGCGGTGAAGCGTGTTGCAGCTAGCAAAAAATATGATGCGATTGTCGCGCTAGGTGCAGTTATTCGTGGTGGTACGCCTCATTTTGAGTATGTGGCTGGTGAATGTGTAAAAGGAATTGGCGCGGTTTCGCTTGAGTTTGATATGCCTGTGGCATTTGGTGTGTTAACGGTTGACTCTATTGAGCAAGCAATAGAGCGTTCAGGTACTAAAGCTGGGAACAAAGGTGCTGAAGCCGCTATGTCGGTGGTAGAGATGGTTAATTTGTTTAAAAGTGCAGGTATTTAAGTGAGTGAATCAAGTAAGCCTGTTAAAAAAACGGGAACAGCTCAGCGTAAGAAAGCCCGTAAGCTAGTATTACAGGCTTTGTATCAATGGCAAATTTCCGGATCGGGGATTTCAAAAGTTGAGGCAGAGTTTCGGGCAGATAATGATTTTGATAGAATTGATTCCGCTTATTTTAATGAACTATTTCGGGCCATTCCTGCACAAGTGACTGAGCTGGATAAGCATATTGAGCCCTTCTTAGATCGGGCTATTTCAGATGTTGACCCTGTTGAAATGAATCTATTGCGAATGGGAGTGTATGAGTTTAAGCACCGAATTGACGTTCCTTATCGAGTTGTTATTAATGAAGCGGTTGAACTGGCTAAGTTATTTGGTGGAACGGACGGTCATAAATATATTAATAGCATTTTGGATAAGCTCAGTTTACGTCTAAGGGCGGCTGAAACTAGAGGTAAAAGGAAGTAGCGTATGACAGGCTTGTCTGAATTTGAGTTAATTGAGAAATTTTTCGCAGGCCTGGTACCGCTACATAGTGAAATTGATTTAGGGATTGGGGATGACTGTGCAGTCGTGCAAATTCCACCAGGGCAATCACTGTGTTTGTCGATGGATACCATGGTTGAAGGTGTTCATTTTCCTGTCAATGCAGCACCTGGAAAAATTGCCTACCGGGCATTAGCGTCTGCTATCAGTGACTTGGCTGCAATGGGCGCTAGGCCTTCTCACTTTACCCTATCCCTCACTTTACCGAATTCAGACGAGCGTTGGTTGTCTGGTTTTTCTCAGGGCTTAAAGTTATGTTGTTCGAAATATGACGTGACGTTAGTGGGTGGGGATACAACCAAGGGTCCATTAGTTATTGCAATTCAAGTGCATGGTTTTACGCCTAAAGGGCAAGAACTCAGACGATCTGGCGCGAGAATAGGCGATATAATTGCTGTTACTGGGACCTTAGGCGATGCAGGCGCGGCTCTAGACTTTCTCGATAAAGTTGAAGTAAACAAAGATGTGGCTTATTTGTTAAATCGTTACTTCGCACCATCACCCCGCATTATTCAAGGCGAAGCGTTAAGGGGGTTGGCGACTTCTTGTATTGATATTTCAGATGGATTATTGGCGGATATGGCGCATCTCGCTGATAAATCGGCTTTGCGCTTTGAAATAGATATCGAGAAATTACCGTTGTCTGAGTCATTAGAAAACATTCAAGGGGATAAGGCGAGTATGTTAGCGCTTACTGCTGGAGATGATTACGAATTACTGTTCACAATTCCAGAGTCTCAGTGGGCAGGTTTGGAAGGATCAATCACAAAAAGTATTTTCACGTCGATAGGTGTTGTAAAAGAGGGGGCAGGGGTTGCTGTTATGCGTAAAAATAAACCACTAAATTTTTCACGTTCAGGGTTTCAGCATTTTGAATAAGTTACCAATAGGTTTTCTAAAAAATCCTGTGCACTTCGCCGCATTTGGTTTTGGCAGTGGTTGTGCGCCAAAAGCGCCGGGGACAGCAGGAACGGTGATAGCGGTATTGCTATATTTGCCTCTGCAATATTTAACCTTACCCTATTACTTGGGTGTTATTTTTCTAAGTTTTATAGTGGGGGTTTGGTTGTGTTCTAAGGCGTCAACCGCTCTAGAGGTGCATGATCATGGGGGGATTGTTTGGGATGAATTTGTTGGTTACTGGGTAACGATGATTGCTGCTCCATCAGGGTGGGAATGGATGTTACTTGGCTTCGTTCTATTTCGAATATTTGATATCTGGAAGCCTCAACCTATTCGGTACTTTGATAAGCATGTTCAGGGTGGTTTTGGTATTATGCTGGATGATATATGGGCAGGCTTATATGCCTTGCTGGTGTTGCAAGGCGTTAACATCTTACTCTAATGTTGAGTAGTATAGCTGGGGGGGAGCTTTGTGATGATGCTCAAAAAACGCTCTAGGCTATTTTGTGCACGAGTTTTGTTGGCGTAAGGCCCGCTATCAAAGCCTTCTCTAGTAGAGAAATACCAGCGATTGCCTACACAAAAAAAGCGATTACTTCTAAAAGGAACATTGCCTTGTTCATCGACACGAGGAGTTTGATTTAAGTGTTGGCTCATTATAAAAGACCCTAAGTACGCTTTTGTTATTGTGTTTAAAACTATTTTGGTTACTTAACCTTACAACATAATTTGGAAAAATCAATTTGTTGCTAAGTTGTCTTTTTTGCGTCGTAATCTCGTCGCTTTATTTATGTCTATTTTAGGGGAATATATGAACGTTGCTTCTGTGTCTTTAAGAGTGTTTTTTATTGTTATTATCTTTCATTTAGTTGCCTGCTCTACTGGAAAAATTGTAAAAACCTATGAAGGGGGTGACTTAGCGCCAGAAAAAGTAGCCGTCCTAAGTGCCGGTGAAAATATTTCGCTGATATCAGTGAACGGGCAGCCGATGGCGCGCTATTTGTTAAGCAGCATTAATGTGAACTATGGTCTGAAACCCGGTAATAATAAAGTTGTTTTTCAATATGAAAGTATTTGGGGAACCTCAAAAAAAGTAGATGGTCGTCGCTATTCTGAAAAAGTAACTTCAACTCCAAAAGAAATGCTAATCAACGCAAAAGCTGGTGATCATTATACCTTTAGCTATATAAATCCCTCCAATGTAAGGGAGGCAAGAACAATGGCTGCTGAATTTACAGCAACAATATTTGATCAGAATAATGAATTTGTTGTCAAATCTGGCGAGCCTAGTATGCAAAAAGGAACTGTGGTGCAGGGTCCGCCGGCGAGTGAAGAAGGCAGTGTGACGCTACTAAGTTCAAAAAACAAATCAACGCTGGATGCATTAAAGGCTTTGTGGGGAGGGGCGACTTCTGATGATAAGAAAGGCTTTTTAGTTTGGGCGCTGAAAGAATAAAGAGGGGCTTTTCTCCAGATGGTGCGTCATTTTCCTAATGAGAATAAATTATTAACTAGGCCGACGACATCTTTAATTAATCCAGTTTTTCTGGGTAGGTGCTCCTCAGTATTTATGTCATCAATTTCAGAATAATTTGCACTTAATATCGTATCGAGAGCTTCTCCGAGGTAGTTAGAAAAAGGTTTTTTCAAGTTTAAAATGTCTGGGCAATAAGTGCAGGTAAGGCTGTATTTACCATTATAGCTAACAATCATTAATGCTAAGCCAATGCCATCGAATAAAGGAGCAGTTGCAATAAACTGGGTCAGTTCAGTATCTTCGAAATAAAGTGGAAATTGAGGGCCAGGTATATTAATAATAGGGAGATTAAACATGGGTTTATGCTTTTGAGGAAGTAAAAACTCTGAATAAACGCGAGCAGATAAGCCTGCTGTGCAAGATGGTATTAATTCGGTTAAGCGATTTGCCGATATGGCAGAATCATAACTATTTGCTGAAGTGGCCGCCTCATTAATTAATTGAATGCGTTTAACTGGGCTTTCCTCAGTGCTTGCTAAAGAAAACAGCGTAGCCGCTAATTGGTTGCCTGATTTGAGGTCAATCTGAGTTGACCTGACTGAAATGGGGGCTAGTGCGATTAAATCTTCGTTGGATTGCTCACCCATATCGGCTAAATAGTTTGAAATAGCTTCGGCGCAGATACCCATCATGACATCATTTGTTGTCACGTTCTTTAGATTGCGTCTAATTGTCCTGATATCTGATAATGAAATTTCAAAATTCTCAATTACGCGTTTATCAGAAATCTTTTGATTGATCGGTGTACTTATAACGCTCATTAGGCTAGCGGGAAGGTTAAGTTTTTGCAGGCGCTCATAAAATACAGAGTAAAAAGCACTGGAAGCGGTATCTTTTACAAGGTGCGTTAACTTTCCTGGTATATTAAATACATTATTGTAGGCAGTGCCTAGCCATGAGTCTGTATTTGGTAATGGCTTCGGAGACCAGGGGTAGCTTTCTTCTAGCGGTGTTATTTCAGGGCTAACGTGTAAAAGCTGGCTGAGAATATCTTCTCCACTAAGGCTGTCAATTGCTGTGATATGAACCTTTAAAAACAATGCAAAATGATGTTGCTTGTACTTGCCATTGGGGTCGGATTCTAGGTTATCTATATAGCATGCTTGCCATAAAGGCTTTGTTCGATCTAGTTTCTTACTAAAAAAATCAGATGCCAAGGGAAGTAGTTGGGCAGGGGTGCTTTCCTTTAAGTTTACATAACTTACATGGTTATCTAGTTTAAAACTGGGGTCGTCAGCCCATACGGGTAGGTCTAAATTTAAAGGGTATTCAACCAGTCTTTCACGAAAGAAAGGCTCATTATCTAGTTTTGATTCTAAAATATGTTTAAAGCGTTTGAAATCCGGCATTGAGCTATTTCTGGATTTCTTAAAAACGTATATGCCACCTACATGAAGAGGAGTCTGTTCTGTTTCAAGATAAAGAAAAGAAGAGTCTAGTTCACTTAACTGAAGCATATATAGGGCTCACGATTATATAGTTGTGTGGTGAAGTAATTAGGCTTGAAAAGATTATTTATTACGGTTAATTGCAGCTTCTGCTAAGGCATATAGAGCGTTCTTATAAATAGACTCTGGCAACAGTACAAGGCAGTCACACGCTTCTTTGTAAGCATTATGTGCGGCTTGTTTTGTGTAATCAAGTGCCCCAGATCGTTCGACGGAAGCACAAATTTCGTCTAGTTGTGATATATCCCCCTGTCTGATTGCTTTTCGAATTAAGTTTGAATCTTCTTTTGACCCTTCTCTCATAGTGAAGATAAGAGGTAAGGTTGGCTTCCCTTCAGATAAATCGTCGCCTATATTTTTCCCCATTGTTTCGGTATCACCGATGTAATCTAACATGTCGTCGATTAGTTGGAATGCTAGGCCTATTTGTAACCCGAACTCTTTCATTGCTTGCCTGGTGTTCTCGGGTGCATCAGCAAGAATAGCGGAAGAGTGAGATGCCGCTTCAAAAAGCATGGCTGTTTTATTTTTGATGACTTCGAAATAGGCTTCTTCTGTCACATCTGGGTTTTTGCAATTCATTAATTGAAAAACTTCACCTTCAGCAATGATGTTGGTTGCATTGGATAATACTTGCATTACTTGGATGCTACCCATGTCTACCATCATTTGAAATGCCCTGGAGTAGAGGAAATCTCCTACTAATACGCTAGGTGCATTACCCCACTTGGCATTTGCTGTTGAGCGTCCTCTGCGCATATTTGAGGTATCAACAACGTCGTCATGTAATAGTGTTGCAGTGTGAAGGAATTCGATAACAGCCGCTAATTTACAGTGAGTGTCGGATTCTAGGGTTTGTTGTGGGGCTCTTTGCTGTGAGGATAGGGCTCTACTAACGAGTAAGACCAGCAGAGGGCGCATTCTTTTGCCGCCACTTTCTACAATGTACTGAGCTATTTTTTCAACGAGGGGGACATCCGAAGAAAGTTGGGTTGAAATAAGTTGGTTTACAGACTCAAAATCTTTTTCAACGCTTTGATAGATCTCATCGATATGCATGTTTAAAGGTCTTACCGGTATACGAGGTGAAAAAATGAGATCATGCTAGGTTGATGCATTGCCTCTGTCAAGATTTATAGCGGCTGTCGGGGTGCGTAGAAGTGAGATTGAGTGTCCTGATAATGGTTCATGTAAATATGGCTTGCATCCTGAGCGAGATTCTAATAAAATCACGCGCCCTAAATGTCATGGCTGTTCTCAGTGATAGGGTTGCCAAAGTGCTTCCTTTAGGAACTGATTTTAACCTGTTTTATTTGGCTACTTTTTTAGTTGGTCAGGTCGAGTAGATGTTTGATTATAAGAAATAGCATGAATAATCCCGGCGCGTTTGGGTTTATTTTTTAGGTTGGAGTGGCTTTGAGGCGATATTTGCGCGCAGAGTAAAAGAGAATATATTGGAGATTACCAAGTATGTACGCAGTGATCGTAAGTGGTGGCAAGCAACATCGAGTCACCGAAGGTGAAGTTCTTAAGTTAGAAAAAATTGAAGTTGAAACCGGTGGGTCGATAGATTTTGATCGCGTTTTACTGATTGTAAATGGCGATGACGTAAAAATTGGTGAGCCGAATGTAGCTGGCGCGAAAGTAACAGCTGAAGTGGTAAGTCATGGTCGTCATGAAAAAGTAAGAATTTTAAAGTTCAAGCGTCGTAAGCATCACATGAAGCAGATGGGTCACCGTCAGTGGTATACAGAAGTGAAGATTACGGGTATTAACGGTTAACGCCAATTGCTTTGCCGCTTAGGTGAAGTTAAGCAAGTTTAAGGAGTAGAATAATGGCTCATAAGAAAGCAGGTGGTAGTACCAATAACGGTCGCGATTCGGAATCCAAACGTTTAGGTGTGAAACGATTCGGCGGTCAGGTAGTAAAAGCAGGTAATATTCTTGTTCGTCAGCGCGGAACACGTTTCCATGCGGGCAGTAATGTAGGAATTGGAAAGGATCACACTTTATTTGCAACGGCAGCTGGTGTTGTGAAATTTGTGGTTAAAGGTCCTTTAAATCGTAAATATATAACAGTAGAAGCTGCTGAATAAGCCTGCCGTTACGTGTTTTCGAAAAGGCTCCGCTTTGCGGGGCTTTTTTTTTGCAAATTAAATAGTGACTGAACGAAAAGTTAGACCTACTGAGACAATGCCAAGTGCAAGATCTTGCGCGCTTGGAATGATCTCGTTACGATTGATTTTCCGTTTAGGCATTAAATAGCTATTAATTGGGGTGTGCGATGAAGTTTGTAGATGAAGCAACTATTACTGTTTTGGCCGGGAAAGGTGGGAATGGTTGTCTAAGCTTTCGACGAGAAAAGTACATCCCAAAAGGTGGGCCTGATGGCGGAGATGGTGGTGATGGTGGTTCGGTATTTTTGGTTGCGAACGACTCTATTAACACCTTGATTGATTATCGATTTCAGCGGAATTATCGAGCTCAGACGGGTGAGGCTGGTAAAGGGCGTGAGTGTACGGGTGCAAAGGGAGAAAGTATTTACTTACCAGTACCTGTCGGTACCTCGGTGATTGATATTGAAACCGAAGAGGTGTTGGGTGATTTACTTGAAATTGGGCAAGAGTTAAATGTGGCTCAGGGCGGTTTTCACGGATTAGGGAATACGCGCTTTAAGTCCAGTACCAACCGTGCGCCAAGGCAAACAAGTAAGGGTAGTGATGGGGAAGATCGAAAATTACGCTTAGAGTTGAAAGTGTTGGCGGATGTGGGTTTGCTGGGGATGCCGAACGCCGGGAAGTCGACTTTGATTCGCGCGATATCATCAGCTAAACCTAAAGTGGCTAATTATCCATTTACCACGCTTATTCCTAACCTTGGTGTTGTGCGGGTACAAGAACATAAAAGCTTTGTGGTGGCAGATATACCGGGTTTGATTGAGGGTGCAGCCGAAGGGGCTGGTTTAGGGATTCGTTTTCTAAAGCATCTTGTGCGAACGCGTTTATTGTTGCATGTGGTTGATATGGCGCCGTATGATCAAAGCGATCCGGGGCAGGCGATTGAGGCGATTGCTAGAGAATTGGTAAAGTTTAGCCCAACTTTGGCAAGTCGCGAAAGATGGTTGGTGTTGAATAAGTTAGATCTTTTACCGGAAGAGTCGCAAAAAGATATCTGTGAAAAGTTAGTGGCTGACTTGGGCTGGACGGGACCTGTTTATAATATCTCGGCAATGAAATCTCAAGGTTTGAAGCCCTTATGTCACGATATTATGACTTGGATAGATGGGCGGAATGAGGCAGAAGCTGCAGACGAAGCCTTGGCTAAAGCTGAGTTAGAGCTAAAGGCAAAAATGCAGCAAGAGGCGCGAGAGAATATTGAGCGCTACAAGAGTGCAAGAAAGGCAGAAAAATTAGAAGGTATTGAAGGTGACGATTTTGATGATGACTTTGACGACGACGATGTTGAAGTTGTCTATGCTGAGTAGAGTCTGAAGAGGCTTGTTAAGATTGATGTTATTTGCTTGCTTGAATAAATATAATAGGAAATGAAATGAGCTCGACTCGCTCAAACTTGACGAACTCGGGTCGTTGGGTGGTTAAAATAGGAAGTGCGCTACTAACGGATGACGGGAAAGGTCTTGCCAGAGGCTTGATAGCGTCGTGGGTGACTCAGCTTGCCCGGTTGAAAGAGTCCGGCTTGGAATTAATTCTAGTTTCTTCCGGCTCAGTTGCCGAGGGGATGTTTCGTCTGGGTATGACTTCTCGCCCTGAAGAATTGCATATGCTTCAGGCGGCTGCGGCCGTTGGTCAGATGGGTTTGGTTCAGGCTTACGAAGAAGAGTTTTGTAAGCATGGGATGCATACTGCTCAGGTCTTGTTGACGCATGACGATCTCTCCAATAGGAGGCGCTATTTAAATGCGAAAAGCGCTTTACGCTCGATTATTGAATTGGGTGCAATACCTATCATTAATGAGAATGATACTGTTGCCACCGACGAGATTCGATTTGGTGATAACGACACGTTGGGGGCGCTGGTAGCAAATTTAGTTGAAGCTGATGGTTTAATTATCCTGACAGACCAGGAGGGGATGTTTGATAAAGATCCCCGGTATTATAAG
>ENA-OSET01002964-OSET01002964.1-sediment-metagenome-genome-assembly--contig:-NODE-2964-length-15929-cov-3.842544_pt1 | contig 15929 bp, 10 predicted proteins | sample MGYA00237882_ERZ534229 | MGnify/ENA primary metagenome ERZ534229 (study PRJEB26408, sample SAMN06266212) | sediment metagenome | isolation source: Hudson Canyon methane seep mesocosm | place... | reverse complement strand
TTCTTGGTAAACGGTAGGAACGTCTTTGTCTTCTCGATCATTATTTAAACAAATTCTGCTGATCATTAGATAGAGTTTATCTCTATCTATTTGTTTCGATATTACGCCTGCGGCCCCTAGAGAATGAGCTTCTTCATAGTATTTGTGAGCGTGCTGAGAGGTGTACATGATAACAGGGATATTGCGTGTCTCAGGATTGCCCTTGATTGACTGAAGTGTTTCGAAGCCGTCCATGCCTGGCATTAGATGGTCGAGAAAGATGAAATCAGGGTGATACCACGTGAGTTGAGATATGGCGTCCTCTCCTGAAGAGGCTTGTTCGCAGTGAACATCCATTTTTCTCAAGATTTTCGTTAAAAGCATTCTTGAAGTTGATGAATCATCTACAACAAGCGCATTCGTTTCGGACACGCGTTACTCTCTTGTATTTAAAGTTGTGTTTTATTTTAGTCTGAGTGTAGCAACTCTAGTTAATAACGGAAGGGCTGATCGTAAAATTACGTTTTTTTTTTCAATACCGGTGTTTTTTTTGTACCTTGTACAAAAAATGACTCTTTTATCGCGCCTAACGTTGCGTGTTGCGTCTGTTATCTGGATAATACCGCTCGAATTTATACGCATCAACAATACAGAGGTATTAAGCGTGACAAATGAAGTGACTGAGAACTGTTTTTCTGATTGGAAGGGGCGCGAGGCAGCAGCTGAAGCGATGATACCGCTAATTGGTCGGCTTTATCGTAGGAACAATATTGTAACTTCCATTTACGGTTGTGCGATCATTAACCAATCTGTGATTGGAATCTTGAAGGCTCATCGCTTCGTACGTCAGGTTGAGAATAAAGAGTTGTCAGTTCACGATACGCATGCACTTCTCAAGGTATTGGATGAGCTTGATCTAGGGCCGGCACGAATTGACATTGGTAAGCTTGCGGTGAGTTTTGCAGATCAAGCGAGCGATGTTTCACTCGAGTCGTTTATTAAGAGCGAGCTAGGGTCGATTATTGGCGGTCACGAAGGTGCTTCAGCCGGTGCTGAAACTAAAGATGTAATTTTGTATGGGTTTGGCCGAATCGGTCGTCTTTTAGCGAGACTGCTTATAGAGAAGGCGGGCGGTGGTAATAACTTAAGGTTACGAGCTATCGTTGTAAGAGATGGCGGGGCAGATAATGACCTTGAGAAGCGTGCAAGCTTGTTGAGAAGAGATTCAGTGCATGGCCCGTTTGAGGGTACCATCACGGTTGATAACGAATCGAATACGATTAGCGCAAACGGTAATCTCATTCAAGTTATTTATTCAGCGGGTCCTGATAAGGTCGATTACACTGAGTATGGAATAAATAATGCAATTGTTATCGATAATACTGGTATCTGGCGTGATGAAGCGGGCTTAGGTTTACACTTGAAGTCTAAGGGTGTCTCAAAAGTCTTGTTAACGGCGCCGGGTAAGGGTGATATTAAGAATATTGTATACGGCATTAATAATGACCAGATTACGAGTGATGATACGATTTTATCCGCAGCGTCGTGTACAACGAATGCTATCACACCTGTTCTTAAGGCAATTGATGATAAGTTTGATGTTATTGACGGGCATGTGGAAACGGTTCACTCGTATACTAACGACCAAAATTTGATCGATAACTATCACAAAGGTAGTCGTCGTGGGCGAAGTGCTCCGCTTAATATGGTTATTACTGAGACAGGTGCGGCAAAAGCGGTTTCGAAAGCGCTTCCTAAGATGGAAGGACGGTTGACGGGCAACGCGATAAGAGTTCCAACGCCGAATGTTTCAATGGCAATCTTGAATCTAAATATCGAAAAGGCGACAGATAAGGAAGAAATAAATACTTATCTGCGTCACGTTTCATTGCACTCCAGTTTACAAAAGCAAATAGACTATCGTAGCTCCAACGAAGTTGTATCAACTGACTTCGTTGGTTCGCGTCGCGCCGGAATTGTTGACTCTAAAGCGACAATCGTGAGCGGTAAGCGATTGGTGTTGTATGTTTGGTATGACAATGAGTGCGGGTACAGTGCGCAAGTTATTCGAGTTGTTAATCAAATGGCAGGCATTATATATCCGTGCTTTCCTGAGCAGTAGATGACGTAAGGGCTAGTGAGTGGTTCCGCTTTTTCACTCACTCACTAGTCGACCGCTTTGCCTCTTTATATTTCTCTAAATATCCTTCCTAAGTAGTACCTAATAAAAATCCTGATTAATATGGTCAATTTTGTCGCTTTTAGTGGCAATATGAGCATTCGATCACTATAATTATCGCCGATTATAGGTATGTCTGCGCTTTGATTTTCTTGAGAAAATAGTCGGCAAAGTTTTACTAGCCGAGGCTAGGCATAAAATTCACATATTTCTGATGATTAGGCAGGATGAATGGTCAATATTAAAAAAGGCCTCGATCTTCCAATATCTGGCTCGCCCGAGCAAAAAATCTCTAATGGAAATACCGTCAACAAGGTCGCCCTAGTTGGGTTTGACTATGTTGGTATGAAGCCAACTATGGCAGTACAGGTAGGAGATAAGGTTAAGAAAGGGCAGCTTCTTTTTGAAGATAAAAAAACAGAAGGCGTTAAATTTACGTCCCCATCAAGTGGAACGGTTGTAGAAATAAACCGTGGTGAAAAAAGAGTTTTTCAATCTATTGTAGTAGAGGTATCTGGGAACGAATTTGTAGAATTTGATAAGTACGCGTCATCTGACCTTGCAAGTTTGAGTAGAGAGCAGGTTGCTGATAATTTGGTTAACTCTGGCTTGTGGACAGCGTTTCGCACTCGACCTTATAGCAAGGTCCCAGCGATTGGTGATCAGCCAAATTCAATATTTGTCACGGCTATCGATACCAATCCTTTGTCTGCTGACCCTGACGTGATTATTTCTCAAGATAAAGTCTCTTTTCAGCAAGGCTTAACCTTGATTGAGAAGTTGACCGAAGGAAAGGTTTTTGTTTGTACAAAAGCTGGAACGAATACAGTCTTTGAGACTAACGCCAGAGTCGTCGATGCTAAGTTTCAAGGTAGGCACCCAGCGGGCAACGCGGGTACACATATTCACTATCTCGACCCAGTTAGTCAGTCAAAAACGGTATGGGTGATTTCGTACCAAGATGTTATCGCAATTGGTAAATTGTTTGTCACTGGCGAGTTGAGTGTAGACAGAGTTATAGCACTCGCTGGCCCTATGCTGAATAAGCCAAGATTGGTCAAGACTCGAATAGGCGCGAATATAGAAGAATTAGTCGCGGGTGAGTTAGTTCAGGGTAAGCATAGAAGCATTTCTGGTTCGGTCTTTGGTGGTCGCACAGCGCGAGATTCAGCTAATTACCTTGGTCGATATGCAAATCAGGTTACGGTGTTGGGCGAGAGTTCAGAGCGTGAATTCATGGGGTGGTTATCGCCTGGTATCGGTAAGTTTTCAGTGCTGAATATTTATCTATCCAAGTTGTTACCGAAAAGATTATTCGAGTTTACGACGACGACCAATGGTAGTGATCGAGCAATGGTTCCTGTCGGTACATATGAAAGTGTGATGCCTTTAGATATATTGCCAACTCAATTACTGAGAGCGCTCATCGTTGGGGATACCGAACAAGCCCAGCTACTTGGGTGTCTTGAGCTAGATGAAGAAGACTTGTCGCTCTGCACATTCGTGTGCCCAGGAAAATATGAGTATGGTCCTATTCTACGGAATAACCTTACGCTGATAGAGAAAGAGGGATAGTTATGGGACTTAGATCCATATTAGATAAAGTTGAGCCCCATTTCGAAAAAGGCGGCAAGTATCAAAAATGGTTTGCGCTGTACGAAGCCGTTGATACAATTTTTTACTCACCTTCGAGCGTTACAAAGTCCTCCTCTCATGTTCGAGATGGAATAGACCTAAAGCGGATGATGATTACGGTCTGGTTTTGTGCGTTTCCAGCTATGTTTTTTGGCATGTGGAATGTAGGGTTTCAGGCAAATACGGCAATTACTGCCGGTCTCGGTGTTGCTCCAACAGATTGGCATAGCCTGTTTTTTATCGGGCATGATGCTGCCAATTGGTTTCATAACATTGTCTATGGTGCCAGCTACTTCCTTCCTATCTATATGACTGCATTTGTAGTTGGTGGTTTTTGGGAAGTGTTGTTCGCCATGGTGCGAAAGCATGAAGTGAATGAAGGCTTTTTTGTTACATCAATTCTATTTGCGCTTATTGTTCCACCCGATATTCCCTTGTGGCAAGCAGCACTTGGTATCTCATTTGGTGTTGTCATCGGAAAGGAGATTTTTGGAGGAACAGGTAAGAATTTCTTGAACCCTGCGCTTACTGGCAGAGCATTTTTGTTTTTCGCATACCCTGCTGAAATTTCAGGCGATGCGGTATGGACAGCGCTTGATGGGTTCAGTGGTGCAACATCTTTAAGTGTCGTGGCAGTCAGTGGTATGGACGGCTTGACTGGTCAGTTGACATGGTGGGACGCTTTTTTTGGGTTTACGCAGGGGTCAATCGGTGAAACGTCTTCACTCGCTATCCTACTAGGAGGCCTTGTGTTGTTGGCGACTAAAATTGCTTCTTGGCGGATTGTGCTTGGTGTTCTGGGCGGGATGATCGCAACTTCGCTTATGTTCAATGTGATAGGGTCAGAAAGCAACAAGATGTTTTCTATGCCAGCTCATTGGCATTTCGTGACCGGCGGGTTCTGTTTTGGAATGATCTTTATGGCGACAGACCCCGTGTCTGCATCAATGACCAATACAGGTAAGTTTGTGTTTGGGGCGTTAATCGGGCTCATGGTTGTTCTGATTCGGGTCGTAAACCCGGCCTTTCCAGAGGGTATGATGTTGGCGATATTATTTGCTAACTTATTTGCTCCTTTGATTGACCATTTTGTAGTGCAGTCCAATATCAAAAGGAGGTTAGCGCGTGTCTAACAAAGAAACGACAAGCAAGACTCTTCTAGTTGCATTTTTATTGTGTTTGGTTTGTTCGATTGTTGTGGCTAGTTCAGTAATTTTGCTAAAGCCTATTCAAGAGAAAAACAAAGCCTTAAATTTGAAAGCGAATATTTTGGCGGCCGCAGGTTTATTGGTGGACAACGCTACGGAATCTGAGATAGAAACTGCATTTTCTGCAATTAAACCTCTGTTGGTTAATTTGGATACCGGCGAGTACGTAAGCGCTGAAGAGGTTGGTGCAAAGTCAGCCCTAGATTATGATCAACGAAAAGCTTCAAAGGATATAGCGCTTTCTGAAAAGATTCCGTCAAGACTTGATATCGCGAGTATTAAGCGAAGGGTCAAGTATTCTAAGGTCTATATAGTCGAGGAGAACAACGCGACGAAGACCATCATTCTTCCTGTTAGTGGTTATGGTCTTTGGTCAACTTTACATGGATTCTTAGCCCTTGAAAGTGATGCTAACACGGTAGTAGGTCTTGGTTTTTATGAGCATGCTGAAACCCCAGGTTTGGGTGGTGAAGTTGACAACCCTCGTTGGAAAGCTATATGGCCAGGTAAGAAGGTGTTTGACTTAGAGGCAAGTGATCAACCTATTCTTAAGCTAGTGAAAGGTAGTGTAGATAAGTCTAGTTCAAGTGCAGCTTATCAAGTAGATGGATTGTCTGGTGCAACGATTACGAGTCGCGGTGTCACTAATTTGGTTCAGTACTGGACTGGTAAGCAGGGTTTTCAGGCCTACCTGAAACGCTTGCGAAAGGGGGTTTAAGGTGAGTGATGTAACTATAAAGAAAGTATTATTTGAGCCGGTTTTCTCTAATAACCCGATTGCCTTGCAAATTCTGGGCATCTGTTCTGCGTTGGCAGTTACGACCAGTATGCAGTTGTCGATGGTGATGGGCTTAGCGGTATGTGCTGTAACTGGGTTGTCGAGTATGGCGATCTCAATTATTCGGGCGCAGATCCCGTCAAGCATTCGAATCATTGTTCAAATGACAATTATTGCTTCGTTGGTAATCGTTGTTGACCAGATTTTACAGGCTTTCGCTTATGAGCTAAGTAAGAAACTGTCTGTATTCGTCGGTTTGATTATTACAAATTGTATTGTTATGGGGCGGGCGGAAGCTTTTGCTATGCAGAATAAACCCTTTATCAGCTTTTTGGATGGTGTAGGGAACGGCTTAGGGTATATGGTTCTCATGTTGGTCGTGGCATTTTTTCGAGAGTTATTGGGCGCTGGAAAGTTATTTGGTTTCGAGATCTTTTCGACTATCAATGACGGCGGCTGGTACGTACCTAACGGATTACTATTACTTCCTCCTAGCGCGTTTTTTATAATCGGTTTATTTATATGGACCTTGAGAGGCTGGAAGAAAGACCAAGTCGAACCTGTAGATTATAAGATCTCCTCCCACTCAATAAAGGAGGCGTTCTAATGTTTGAGCATTATATAAGCTTGTTTATAAAAGCGGTATTTATTGAAAATATGGCTTTAGCCTTCTTTCTTGGTATGTGCACATTCTTAGCGATATCAAAGAAGATTCAAGCGGCTATTGGTCTTGGTATCGCGGTTATAGTCGTGCTTGCGATTACGGTGCCTATTAACAACTTGATCTATACCTATTTACTTAAGGATGGCGCACTTGCTTGGGCGGGATATCCTGACGTTGATCTGAGCTTTCTTGGATTGTTGACCTACATTGGCGTTATTGCAGCATTGGTTCAAATTCTTGAAATGGTCTTGGATAAGTATTTTCAAGACTTGTATAACGCTTTGGGTGTGTTTTTACCGTTGATCACGGTGAATTGCGCAATTATGGGTGCCTCGTTATTCATGGTCGAGCGTGACTATAACTTTGGCGAAAGTGTTGTTTATGGTCTGGGTGCCGGTGTGGGTTGGGCTCTTGCTATCGCAGCACTAGCTGGAATCAGAGAAAAGCTGAAGTATAGCGATGTTCCTGAAGGGCTTAGAGGGCTAGGTATTACATTTATTACTGTCGGCTTAATGTCATTAGGCTTCATGTCTTTTTCTGGAATTTCACTGTAGTGAAACCAGAGATAGCAGATTAATATAAGGTATTGATATGAATGCAGAAATAATACTTGGTGTCGTCATGTTTACCGTGATCGTACTGACCTTGGTTGCGATTATTTTGTCGGCAAGAGCTAGGTTAGTAAGTACAGGTGATGTGTCTATTCTGGTGAATGACGATCAAGATAGTAAAATCAACACGCCAGCTGGTGGAAAATTGTTGCAGACGCTTGCAGCCGAAGGTCTATTTTTGTCATCAGCATGCGGTGGTGGCGGAACGTGCGCTCAGTGTAAATGTAAGGTGCTTGATGGTGGCGGCTCAATGCTGCCAACTGAAAAAACACATTTTACCAAGCGCGAAGAAGCCGAAGGGTGGAGGCTTGCTTGCCAGGTTCCTGTCAAACAGGATATGGATATAGAGGTTCCCGAGGAAATATTTGGTGTTAAAAAGTGGGAGTGCACCGTTGGTTCAAATGATAACGTTGCAACATTCATTAAGGAGTTAGTTCTTACGCTTCCTGAAGGTGAGAACGTAGACTTTAGGGCGGGGGGTTACGTTCAACTAGAATGTCCTCCGCACGAAGTTGACTACAAGAATTTTGATATCCAAGATGAGTATCGAGAAGACTGGGATAAATTCAACCTCTGGAAGTACAAATCCATCGTAAAGGAAGATGTTATTCGAGCCTATTCGATGGCGAATTATCCTGAGGAAAAAGGGATTGTTAAGTTTAATATTCGTGTTGCTTCTCCGCCTCCAGGTACTGACCTTCCTCCTGGTCAGATGTCTTCCTATGTATTTAATCTAAAAGTAGGCGATAAAATCACTGTCTATGGTCCATTTGGTGAGTTCTTTGCGAAAAAGACAGATGCAGAAATGGTCTTTGTGGGCGGCGGTGCCGGAATGGCTCCAATGCGCTCACACATTTTTGACCAGTTAAAGCGGTTAAATTCTGATCGTAAAATGTCGTTCTGGTATGGGGCTCGAAGCTTGCGAGAGATGTTCTATCAGGATGAATATGACATGCTTTCTAACGAGAATGAAAATTTCAAATGGCATGCAGCGCTGTCTGACCCATCACCCGAAGATAATTGGGAAGGGCACACAGGGTTTATTCATAATGTGCTATATGAAAACTACCTTAAGGACCACCCTGCACCTGAAGATTGTGAGTATTACATGTGCGGTCCCCCGATGATGAACGCAGCTGTTATTCAGATGCTCAAGAGTCTGGGTGTTGAGGACGAGAATATATTATTGGACGACTTTGGAGGTTAGTGATTGATTTGCTGTGTGAGCGCTCGCGTTTGCGCAGTATGTTTTGGTTATCATGCGTAACTTAATAGGTTTTACACTAATCATTTGCGCATGTATAACTAGCATTGCATGTTCCTATAGTTCTCCGTTTCAGTATGATTTCGACGGGTATACGATGGGGACAAGCTATAATGTTAAAGTGGTTAGTACAGAAAAAATTCAAGAAGACATCTTACAGAACATTCATCGCGCTATAGAAGACGCGTTAGTTTTGGTAGACAGCTCAATGTCCACTTTCAAGCCCGACTCTGAATTGTCCTACTTAAATCGATTCGCCATTGATCTGCCATTTGTCGTTTCTAAAGACCTGCTTACGGTTCTACTGTATTCGAAGAAGTTGTATGTAGATTCTAAAGGTATGTTCGACATTACTGTTGCGCCACTAGTGAATTTGTGGGGTTTTGGTACTAGTGGATCGACCGGAAGGGTACCCTCAGCAGAAAAAATTCATGAGATCGGTGCTTATGTCGGGTCTAATCATTTCTCTATAGATCATGGTCAAGTTGTTAAGCATAAGCCTGTTCAGTTTGACTTATCAGCGTTAGCGAAAGGGTTTGCTGTAGATCAGGTGGCATTAAGTTTAGATGCGTTAGGTATTGATAATTATTTGCTCGAAGTTGGCGGTGAAATAATTGCAAAAGGGCTTAGTCAACGAGGAGATCCGTGGGTGATAGGGATTGAAGCGCCTGATCATGAGGCGCGTAGGGCTCACACTGCAGTCGAACTAAATAACGCAAGTATGGCAACGTCTGGTGATTACCGGAATTTCTTTGAAGCTGATGGCAGGCATTATTCCCACACTCTAGACCCTACGACCTCTTTTCCAGTTGAGCATCAGTTGGCCTCAGTAAGTGTCGTATCGAATAGTTGTATGGCAGCCGATGCGCTTGCCACGACGTTGATGGTTCTGGGCGATATCGACGGGTTTAAGTATGCAGAAGACCGTTCAATAAGTGCGTATTTCATTTACAGAAATGGCGATAGTTTTGAGACTAAGTGGACGTCGTCATTTCAACAGTATTTTTCAGATTAAGGAGAGTATATGAGTATATATATTATTGTGTTTTTAGTTTTCCTGACGCTAGTCATGATTATGTCGGTTGGTGTGATTTTTGGTAAAAAGCCAATATCTGGTTCGTGCGGAGGTATGAGTGCTATTGGTATGGATGTGGCTTGTGATGTTTGTAAAGGCGATACGAGTATTTGCGAGATAGAAACAGAGAAAGCCAAAGTTGCAGCTGGTGATAGTCGCAATCAAGCGTATGACGCCATGAATAAGTAATCAAAACTGGCCTAATCTCATTATATTGGAGTGATAGAATTATATGTCGGAGTATTCGTACGACGTAGTAGTAATCGGGTCTGGTCCTGCAGGTGAAGGTGCAGCGATGAGCGCGGCGAAAGGTAACAAACGAGTAGCAGTCATTGAGGATAAGCAAGTTGTTGGCGGTAATTGTACGCATGTCGGAACGATACCTTCAAAAGCACTACGACATGCCGTCAAACAAATTATCACCTTTAATACGAATTCTATGTTTCGAGACATAGGCGAGCCTAGGTGGTTCTCTTTTCCTCGAGTGTTAAAGACTGCTGAAAAAGTTATTCATAAGCAGGTCAAAATAAGAACTCAATTTTACGCACGGAATAAGGTAGATCTTTACAATGGGAATGCCTACTTTTTGGATAAGAATAGAGTCGAAATTCGAGGGGGGAAGTCGAAAGATGTTCTTTCCGCGAAGGAAATAATCATTGCTAGCGGCTCTAGCCCTTATCAACCTGCGAATATTGACTTTACTCACGAACGTATCTACTGCAGCGATTCAATTCTGAAACTTGGACATACTCCTAGAACACTTGTGATATATGGCGCAGGTGTCATCGGCTCTGAATATGCGTCCATCTTTGCTGGGCTCGGTGTCAAGGTTGATCTCATCAACCCAGCTGACAAACTATTATCTTTTCTAGACGCTGAAATATCGGACGCGCTTAGTTATCACTTGAGAAATAATGGTGTGTTGGTAAGGCATAATGAGGTTTATGAGTCTGTGACCGGAAACGAAACGTCTATAGAGGTAACTCTACGGTCGGGCAAGCAAATTCGGGCAGATGCATTTTTATGGTGCAATGGTAGGAGTGGAAATACCAAGAACCTTGGGCTCGAGAATGTCGGCCTAGAAGCCAATTCTCGTGGTCAATTGCCAGTTAACGAACACTATTGCACAGATATTGATGGAATATATGCGGTCGGTGATGTTATCGGTTGGCCAGCGCTTGCCAGTGCCGCTTATGATCAGGGGCGTTCTGCTTCCTCAGCCATCCTGCAAAATGACTACTTTAGATTTATAGATGATGTCCCGACAGGTATTTATACTATTCCTGAAATTAGCTCTATTGGTAAGAACGAGAAAGAATTGACTGAAGCTAGAGTTCCTTATGAAGTTGGGCAGGCATTTTTTAAAGATTTGGCGCGTGCTCAAATCACGGGCGAAGCAGTGGGAATGTTAAAAATTCTGTTTCACCGTGAAACAAAAAAAATTCTTGGAATCCATTGTTTTGGAGATCAGGCCGCTGAAATTATTCATATTGGGCAGGCTATTATGAGCCAATCTGGTGATTCAAACAGTTTGGATTATTTCATTAATACGACATTTAACTATCCAACAATGGCAGAGGCATATCGAGTTGCTGCTTTGAATGGCTTAAATCGTATATTTTAGCTAAAAATTGATCAATATATCGGGTGCTTTTGAGGGGTAGATCATATGCCTCAACTCTTTTAGTGCATTGGTTCACGCTTCATAACTACTCTATTTGTAAGACATTTTCTGATTTTGTAGCATGGGGGGCTATTTTTATATTTCGATTTATTGCATCGGGCTGTTTTCTGCAAATGTAGCCTAACATGGAAAAGTGCTATTTATATGATAACTAGAACCTCTAGGATTTTGCTTTCGTTCTTCCTTGTAACTTTGTCTACATTTTTAATATCTTGTGCTGATGGTGATAGGGACTTTGTTCCACTAGATGTTCCTGAGGTTGAAGAACCTGAACTACCGCTTACTATTAGTTCGGGTGGCGTGAAGGGTCCTCTAGTTGGTGCAAAAATAAGCTTGTATAGCGTCGATCTAAACAAAGGAGATTTAAAAGCCTACAACGAAGCAATCGAAGGTTACTATTCTTTGTTGGAAAAGTCGGGAGTTTCATTTCAAAATGGTGCACTGGTCAAAGCAGATAATTCATTATCGATACTAAAGTCAGAACTAGAAAATAATCTCTCCTATATATCTCCAATACAGGTTCTTAAAGATCAACTTGAGTACGCGCAAACCGTTGCAGATGCCAGTATTTTCCTAAATGCCTATTTGGGCACGCCTAATTCTGGTAGTGATCCACTCCTTGCTGAATACTTTACCGGATTAACAAACGAAGACGGTACATTACTGCCTTTAGTTAAAGCAGAATTGCCTGAGACCAATAGCTATTTTCGTGATCAAGTTAATGAAATTGCTCAGAGCTTTGGCGCTCTCGGAGAGCTCAGGTCACGAATTAGTGAAGTGAAATCACTTGCGGAGCTGATCGTAGACGAATCAAGTTTTTCGAAAGCTGAAGGCATACTCAGCGATCTCCGAAATAGTGAAACTTCTTCACAGGCTATTCGGGCTTGGGACATACTATCTACTGAGCTTTCGTCTATAAAAAGTAAAAAGTCTAGTGTGTCATCAGTAAGAAACGATTTCTCCGAAGATGTATTCAATTACTTATCTGATGCTGGCCTTCTTGTTAACGATGCTGACGCAGAAACTAATTTGATAGAGTTAAAGAACGAGCTGGAGGAAGCGGACTCTTTGGATGAGGTAACTGATCTAATTTCTACAGCCTACACGGTTGAGGGAAATGAAGATGTGAGACCACGCTTAGCGTCACTTCTAGCGTCGATTGTTGATTATTCCGACTTTGAACACGCCGTATTGATTAATGCTGGGTTGATGAGTTATCAAAATATCGGCTTCCATATTTTATCTTCGACAGATATCGAGAGTTTGCATGCTCGTTCAAAATTGATATTCGAGTCTCGTTTTGAAGCTATTTTTAGATCTCGGCTTAAGGTTTCAGCGGATGAAGACGAGGCTGGATCTAACAAAGTTGAATATGAAAATCTCCTGTTCAGCGGCCTCTCTGATGGAACAACCATTCTTCAAAACCTTCGCCTTGCCGATTATCATGGTTTTGTTTACGTCGAGCTAAGCTCTAGCGACCAAACTACAGACATTAATACCGGAGCGGCCCCTTTAATTAGTGAAATGGAAAGTCTTTTCCATACTGACTCTATTCGAGGGTTTGGAGACAATGCTAAATTTGATGAAACATTGCTGCTTTATCAAAATGGAGAGATTCAATTTGATAAAGATGGAAAACCGCAAATATTGGTATCTGAGCTAGCGCCAAGTGTAGATGATGTTGTTTTAAGCGTGCAGCCTTCCAGGTATGCCTCACCGTTAACTACTTTGGGTCTAAAACTTGCGATTAAGCGCCTCGCAGATAACGCAGAAAAACGGCTCGATATAGATAATAACGGTATACCTGATTACGGCGTAAATAAAGGTATCTTAAACCACGCACTCAGATCTTCATCAGATGATATAAAGCAGGTCTTCTCGGTTGCAGATTCAGATTCGATATTATTGTTTGATGAAAACCTCCATATTACTGAAGGCATGCAGTACTCGAAAGACTCTCAAATTCAAACGATTAAGTATAGAGCGGCTATTGAGTATTTCTCAGCGTATCTGTTTGCTCTTCAAAATTTTAGTGGCTTGGCACCATCAGATTTATTAGAAGCGATAGCTCTAGACTTGTTGGACGAAGAGATCGATGGCTACCAATTTGAGACGCCGTTGCACCAAACTGCGCCTGAGTTTACATCATTAAAATTCGTGCCCGATTATAAGTATCTAGCTAAACGTTCTCCGTCAGAGGTTTTGATACCCGGCACTGATATTCTATTGTCAGATATTTCTAAGCTTATTAAGACACAACTGATCTCTACTACGCCCGCACTGACGGTTGGTCAGTTGCTATTTTCCGATTCAGATATAGAGCTTCGCAGTGCACATGGCGGGGTAGACTCGGATGGCGATGGTGTAAATAATAATAGTGATGCTTTTCCGTTGGACGGTTCGCGTACTCAAGATATAAGTGATGAATTTACCGGAATTACTCACGTCAATTACGACTTTGATGAACCAGAATTGATGCCTTTGTCTGAAAACTATAGTTTTACGATGTCTGTTGTTCAAACGGATATACCTTGCATCAATTTACCCTGTATTTCTGTCGGTAATGCGTCAAACCTCATTGTCGATAATTTTGAATTGGTTTCAGCGCCTGATGGTCACGATTTTGTGATTGAAGAAAGTGATGATCTAAGTCAGTTGGGATTTTCAGCGTCTGCAACAGTGCCGGGCGTATATCTTGTTACTGCAGAAATATATGCCTCGATTCCAGAGTCGTCTGAGGAAACACCTGAAATTTATGAGTTTACTATACCGATTAAAGTAACAGACCCTAGGGATATAGAGCTACGCTACGATCCTTTGTCTCCATCTCCTGGAGAGGATGTGAAAGTTAGCTTCAAGGTTACCTCGGACCTATGCAAACTCTACGACATATGTGACGGGCTGAATCTCTTAGATTCAGAAGATGACTATTTGGACATTGCGTTGCTGTCAGATATTTTTCACGTTGTGTGGTCAGTGGTTTCAACGGGGAATTCTGTCGGGTATGAATCTGTCGCATCAGCGAAAGGCGGTGCTGAAATAGTTAAACAGGTAAACACTTCAAAAGATGATTATATCAACATAAACGTGGTTTTCGATTCTAAAGGCATAGCATATACCCAGTCTAATTTGGATGGGCTTATAGGAGCCACATTAGACGATGATAACGATTTAATTAACAACTCCAATGACCATTACCCAGATCAGGCCAGTTGTCATTTGGAAAATGATGGTGTCAAAGATAGCAACCATGATGGTCAGATTGACGAGAATGATACGTCATTCTGTATAGTAGATGCTATATCCGGTTTTGATGTGAGTCTGGATGTGATTGATCAAGAAACATGGGTATATAAGTGGCCCTATATTTACAGGCAAGAACTAAATGCGGTGGGTTTTAAGGACTATGTTTTCTTATTGGGTTCAGAGCACAACCCCTTAGATGAGTTTGGTGATTTATCTGTAGATATCGCGAATAGCCGCGTTACGATTGAGTACGAAGATAAAGAGGATGAAATTGTATCTAAAGAAATTCTACAAATTACAGCAGATAATGAAAATCGAAGAGTGTATATTTCTTATACGTCCGGCGAAATAGATTTTTACAGTGTTGATGATAATACATTGCACGATTTCTCAAATGAAAATGGCAGGTCTGTTGAAGGCTTAGAAATTAGTAACGAATTTGTGTTAGTTAACTACGTTGATGGTGACTCTGAATTACTATTTAATTCTGAAACTCTATCTAGTGAAACGACAGCGTTGTGTGATAAGAGTACTCACTGTAGGTCTGCAGAAATTGTGGCCACCCAGCGCTCGCCGGTTCCTGGTGCCGCATTGACGTTGGAGGTTGAGGGCTTACCCCTTTCTGCACTGTCTTCAATACTGCGTCCTGAATGGTCGCTTTATCGAGTCATCGACCCTGATCTTGATGATGATGTCGTAGAACAAGTATTTTCAAAGGTCGAGCTAAATGTGTCAGATGACGGGTATTCTATCGCGAGTGGGCAGACAAAGTTTGGCGATGTTCTTGACCTACGCTTCTATCATGTTGGCGAGAGTAGTTCGAGCCTGGCGTTTTCTCAGGAAAGTTACGTACTAGACATAGACTCCTTTGTATTGAGCGAAGACATCCTATATCCATCCGATGACGTGTCGATCGTATCAAATAGTATGTCTCTGGGTACAGATAGTGTAAAAGATACTATTTTTGTTTCATGGTACTTGGAATCCGCGGATTCAAATCGAAGACGTTTCCAGTATTTTGATCATGCATTTCCCTATAGTTTCGCTTGGACTGACCTTGATCTAGAAGACAAAGTTAGTGCTGAAATTTATCTAGACCGTGGGAATTTGGAACCTTTGTTAATTGAATCTTTAGAGGTTTTGGTCGCAGGAGATCCTGGTGAAGTTGTCGTGACCCCAAATGAGGACGACTTTTTTGATGCTGAAAATAGAGAGTTATCAATTACCATTACTAACACGATGTACTCTGACGAATTCTTCGAGGAAAATTTCACGCCTATTTGGAGAGTAGGGAGCAGGTTATACGAAAGTCACACAGGGTTAACATTTCCTTCACCAGGGAGAGAAATTGACCTAAGATTTGGCGATAGCCTTTATGTATCATTTTTGTACGAAATCAACGGACAAAGTGCTGTAACACCGGAACAGCGGTTAGAGACGCTCGAGGTTGACGCTAAGCTATCAAAATACTCTCTTACTCCACTAGTTCCAGAGCCCTCTGAAATCATTTCTTTTGATTTTAGTTATTACGATGAGGAAAACACAAGGTTAGGCAGTATGGTTCCAGTTTGGTATGTCAATGACATACGCGACCATGATGCTACTG
>ENA-OSET01002961-OSET01002961.1-sediment-metagenome-genome-assembly--contig:-NODE-2961-length-15934-cov-3.376427_pt1 | contig 15934 bp, 8 predicted proteins | sample MGYA00237882_ERZ534229 | MGnify/ENA primary metagenome ERZ534229 (study PRJEB26408, sample SAMN06266212) | sediment metagenome | isolation source: Hudson Canyon methane seep mesocosm | place: USA:Hudson... | reverse complement strand
CACAGAGCAGAGCACAACATTGCGCAATGCGGCGGTAAGGGTTGTGGGTCCAACTAAAAATATCGATATCAGAGCTCCTGAGCTTCAGTCTCTACAATCGATTAGATGGCCGCCGGGGGGCAAAAGTTCGCCTTTGAGCGTACTTTTTCCCTCGACCATACGCAGTTCGCCTCGGGCAAACCAGTCTACGGCCATGGGGTAGATAATGTGTTCCTGCGCCTGAACGCGTTTTGCGAGACTGTCGGCGTCATCATACGGATGAATGCTGACTGTAGCCTGAATGGCGCCCGGGCCGCCATCGAGTTCTGCGGTAACAAAATGCACGGTGACACCATGACAGTCGTCGCCGGCGTCAATCGCTCGCTGGTGAGTGTGCAGGCCTTGATATTTGGGCAAGAGAGAAGGGTGGATATTGAGCATGCGCCCCAGGTAGTGCTCAGTAAAGGCCGGGGTCAGAATGCGCATAAAGCCTGCTAAAACGATTAGGTCGGGTTGATATTGCTCAATTTGACGAATTAATTCGCCATCAAATACATCGCGACTATCATATTTTTTATGGTCAATAATATGGGTATCGATCCCTGCTTTTTTAGCGCGATCTATGCCAAGCACGTTTGCTTTGTTAGAAATAACGGCTTTGATGCTGCCTATTATTTCTTCTTTTTCAACGGCATCAATTAGTGCTTGAAGATTACTGCCACTACCTGAAATAAGTACAACGATAACAGGGTCTCTACCTTCCATTACATCAACCTCAGCTTAAGCTTCCAAACCACGTAATTCGACTTGGTCTTCATTGGCTTCAGCGTTTTCAATGGAACCGATCTTCCAGGCTTTTTCACCTTCAGTAGCAAGTAATTCGATCGCTGCGTCTGCCTGGTCTGCCGGAACAGCAATTACCATACCGACACCGCAGTTAAAGGTACGGTACATTTCAGTGCTATCTACGTTGCCAGCACTTTGTAACCATTTAAACACCTCAGGAAAATCCCAGCTGTTTATATCAATAACGGCTTTAGCACTTTTTGGCAAAACACGTGGGATATTTTCAAGCAGACCACCGCCAGTGATGTGTGAAAGTGCGTTCACGGGCAAAGCTTTGATTAGTTTAAGCAAAGGTTTTACATAAATTCGAGTAGGTGCCATAAGTGCGCTTGCTAAATCAGTATCACCTAGTTGTTGATCAAGTTCTACGCCAGAAACTTCAATGATTTTACGAATTAATGAATAGCCATTTGAGTGAGGGCCAGAAGACGCAACACCTATTAATGTATCGCCAGCTTTAACATTTGAGCCATCAATAATTTTTGATTTTTCGACGATACCAACACAGAAGCCACCTAGGTCATAGTCGTCACCTTCATACATGCCCGGCATTTCAGCGGTTTCACCACCGACAAGAGAGCAGCCTGACATATCACAACCATTACCAATGCCTTCGACAACGTTCGCGGCAATATCAATATTTAATTTACCGGTAGCATAATAATCTAGGAAGAATAACGGTTCTGCGCCGCCAACGATTAAATCATTGACGCACATTGCAACTAGATCGATCCCAATTGTATCGTGCTTATTAAGCATCATGGCTAAACGAAGCTTTGTTCCAACACCGTCAGTTCCTGAAACAAGGACAGGTTCATCATATCCTTTTGGCAATTCAAACATTGCACCAAAACCACCTAAACCGGCCATAACCTCAGGGCGGCGAGTACGTTTAGCGACCCCTTTGATTCGCTCAATGAGCGCGTTGCCTGCATCAATATCGACGCCAGCATCTTTGTAGCTTAAAGAAGGTGATGAGTTTGAGTTGGTGTTGTCTGTCATAATTTGAATAACCTAATGAATGAGCATCATACTACGGAGCGCGGATTCTAACAGTTGTTGCAGAACTCGCCAAATTCTCTTTGTAACCGAGCTTGATATTTTTGCAATTAATTACTAAATAACGGCTAATTTATGTGTGTAGGGAGCGTGAATGCATAAAAATGCATTATGTACGCCGCCATCACTAAGCAAAATATAATATAGAGGATGAATTGCTAAAAACTAACGCTTGTTAATTAGCCATTCCACTAACTTATCTTTGAGTGTTTCTGGTTCAATGGGTTTGCTGATGTAGTCATCCATACCAGAGGCCAGGCATTTTTCCTCATCACCTTTCATTGCGTTTGCTGTCATCGCAATAATAGGGGTAGATTTAGCGGTTTCTCCTGCCTGTCCTTGTCTTATGGCTTCGGTTGCTTTATATCCATCCATTTCGGGCATTTGGCAATCCATAAAAATAATATCATAAGCTTTATCTGCGTTTTTAAGTGTAGTCAGTGCCTCTATTCCGTTAATGGCAATGTCACAGCTTAGATCTAGTGCAGCAAGAAGACCTTGAGCAATTAGTTGGTTTATTTGAATGTCTTCAACTAACAAGATTCGAGTGTTTGCAGGCCAGATAATATTAGTATTCTCCTCAACAGGGAGATTAGTATTAAGTTTGTTATCTGTTTTTTTGTTTGTATTACTTTCAATAGTGGGGGTTGAAACGGATGACAGCGCATTTCGTAAGCTAGAGTCAGTCATAGGTTTGAAGGAGTATGCCTGGAACCCGTTTGCTTCAAAAAAATTTCTATCATGAGATGTGGCTAAAGGGACCATCGCGATCAATTTGAAATGATCTAATTGGGGATTTTCACGTATTCGATTAGCAAGCTCTATTCCATTCATTTCGGGTAGTTGCATATCAATGAAAACGATACTTTCTTGAGTAGATTTTGCGGTTTCCTCCAATAGGGCAAGCGCTTTAGGGCCTGTTGATGCTTCTTGAGTGTGTGCGCCAAGCCGTATTAGTTGAGAAGAGAGAACCTGTCTACTCGCATTATTATGATCGATGATAATAACGTTGGAATCTTTTAAGCTTATGTGAGCCGTAATAGCTTGTTGGGTTTCACAAGGAAGCAATGTGATCGTAAATTTAAAGCTGCTACCTTTTCCTTCTTGGCTAGTGGCATGGAGGTCACCTCCCATTTGTTGGCACAGCCTTTTTGCAATGGCGAGACCTAAGCCTGTACCACCATATTTACGCGTAGTAGAGGCGTCAACTTGAGTAAAAGATTCAAATACTTTATTCAGCTTATCTTGTTGAATACCTATCCCTGTGTCTTTCACTTCACATAAAAGATTAAGTGAATCATCAAAGTCTTCATAAAGGCTAGCTAAGATGATTATTTCGCCATTGTGGGTGAACTTAATGGCGTTACTCACTAGGTTGGTCAGCACTTGACGAATTCGACTGGGGTCACCTTTTACCATAGTGTGATTAATTTCTGTCGTATCTAAAATTAACTCCACACCTTTATCTTGCGCTTGTTTACCAAAGGTTTCTGTAATATTTCCCAGCATATTAGCTAGGTCAAAATCAATGTCTTCGAAGTCAATTTTACCTGATTCAATTTTAGAGAAATCTAAGATGTCATTAATTAAGGAGAGTAAAGATTCAGCGCTCGATTTAGCTAGGGAGGTTTTATGTCTTTGATCAGTGGTTAGCTCAGTGTCCATTAGCAAAGTAAGCATGCCTAGTACCCCGTTCATTGGGGTTCTAATTTCATGGCTCATGCTCGCTAGAAATTCTGATTTTATCTTAAGCGCTTCTTCTGCGACGCGTTTTTCATCTTCAAGGGCAAGTTGTTTAAACTCTAAATTATTCGCGAATTCTGCAAGCTGAATCTCATAGTTTTTTGTGTCAGTGATGTCTTCAATACAAATAAAAAATCCTTGTACGACCTTTTGTTCATTGAAGTCGGGTAAGTAACTTGCTTTTATATGTTTGATTGGGCTACTTCCCAAAGATAGGTCTTTTTCAAAGATGGCAGGTTTGCCAGATAAGGCCTGTTCAATATAAGGGCTAATTTCTTGGTACAATGCTTCATCAACAGCATCTTTTATGTGCTTGCCAATGTAGTGTTGCATTGGTTTTTGAAACCAGTCTATGTAGCGTTTATTGACGAATTGATAGTGTCTTTGTGTGTCAACATAGGCGAGAAGCATCGGTGAAGCTTCGGTAATGCCTTCAATATATCGTTTGGCGTTGCTGAGTTCTGAATCTTTGAGTAGCTTGGCTTTAACAAGTTCATTATAGTTTGTTGCCAATATGCCTAGCTCATCATTGATGAACCCATTTTTATCCGTTGGCAGAATAAGTTGGTCAGGTTGGTTGATTGTAGTATTTATATTGCTTAATGGTGTTAGCAGCACTCTTCGCTGTACTAGATAAAGCGTAAAAAGCATGATGAAAATGCCACAACCAAGCAAAAAAGAGAGTTTGACTAAATCAGTAGATACCTGGTTTAGTGCTTCGGACTCATTATGAGCGATAAAAATATAATATTTTCTTAGGCGATTAACATTTGGGTTGATCATATGAACAGGCGTTAAATTATAGAAAATATTATTGTTAATTAAATACTGCTTGTCCTCATTTGTAGTTTTTATAAGTTGTGAGAAAAATTTGTAATCTATGGCGCCAAGACCATTCTTCGCACTCAAACCAATATTTTGATGTCGGTTATCTGCAACAATAAGGTTTTCAAATTGTTCAATGACGACCAGTCGTAATATATTATTACGCGCAGCTAAAGACCCTACAACTCTAAATAGATTGGCCGGCTTTGCGTCGGTTTCCGTTGCAATCACTAGGGAGTCAGATATATTTTTAGTAATTACCTGGAATTGACTGATTAGCGTTTTATTTGCTTGGTAGTTATACACGGCTACTAAAGTGATCAATAACAGTAGCCCCACTCCCAAAATGGGTAGAGTGAGCTTAAGTGTCAGGGATGAATTAATTTTTTTAATCCATAACATTATTTATGGATACCGAATGAATACATGAGTATTAGAGTACTCCCTTATAAATAATGTTTGGAAACTGCTTACAATTTGCATTAATTGCATCGCTGTCTACGAGTGTTTTACACACCTCAATAACTGATTGTTGTAACTTGTCTGGAGATTGGAAAATTTCTTTTTGGCCTTCAAAATTCACGATTTTAAGGTCGGATAATACGCCTTCAAAGTCTTCTGATGAAATGCCTTCTCTTGTAGCCATTATGTTTAAAGCATCTTCAGGGTGATGTTGGTAATAATCTAATGCCATTTGCCAGACTTTATGAAGTTTGGGTACAAAGCCCGGGTTTTGTGCCAATGCTTTCTTTGATATTGAAATAGTATCGATTATTTCTTCTGGAATTTCTGCGCTATTAAAAACGGTATGAAACTCTTTCTGCTTAAGTATATTTATTGAAACGGGAGGGTAGCTGATAAATGCATCGATGGTCTTATTTTGCATGAGCTTTTCGCCATTCATTTGCTCGACATTGACAATATTGACATCTTTTAGGTTTAAACCAGCTTTTGCCAGGGCTCTTTGTAGTAAAAATATACCTAAAGAGGATACTTCACAGCCAATATTTTTCCCTTTGAGCTCTGAAATATTTGAAAATTCTTTGCGAGTGATGACAACATCACCACCATTTGAGTAATCAGGTACCATAACAATTTCTAATGGTTTGTTTCCTAGAATCTGTGCTTGAACTGCCTCAATGACGGTACTTGCCAAACCGTCGGTGTAGCCATTTACATATGAGCGCTGGGCATCGGAAAGAGAGCCTAATTGAACCAACTTGGCATTTAGTCCGACTTCTTTGAAAAAGCCTTTTTGTTCAGCTAAGAACAGAAACTCATAGCCCGGCCAAGGGTTTATTGCGATTTCTACAGGTGGGGTTTCTTTTTTACCACATGCACTTAAGCATAAAACGATAAAAATAAGACCCAAGAGTGAGAAGGGCTTCATGCAAGATTCTCTTTAAAGCTGGTTGAATGTTAAATAATGACAGTTATATTTATCTTAGAATTGTAGTGTAGAAATAAGAAAAAGCACGAATAAATGACTGTTTTTAAGCTGTTTAGACTAAAATGTCTGGGTCTAAAATCTCTTGTTATTTTTTGTGCTAATCTTGTTGTTAATTGAATGCTGTAATATTGTTTTAAAACAGAAAATTGAGTGTAACAAGCTGAATAAAGGAAGTTTTATGAAGTTATATGGGGTTGGTAAGTCTAGATCATTTAGAACTATTTGGGCGGCTGAAGAAGCTGGAGTAGATTATGACTATGTTGAAGTTGAGTTTGGTGGAACCGGTGACAATGGCTCTATCGGAAGTACCTACCGTCAATTGAACTTCCAAGGTAAAGTGCCTACGATGGTCGATGGCGAGTTAGTGCTGACAGAAAGCGCTGCGATCGTAAATTATATTGCAACGAAAAGTGCGGCTTTAAATCTCATTCCTCAAGCGGGGAGTATTGATCGCGCTTTATATGATGAGCTTGCCTTTTTTGTGCTTACCGACTTAGAACAACCTTTGTGGACAAATGGAAAGCATCGATTTGCCATTCCTGAAAAATGGCGTGTTCCACAAATATTAGAAACAACGAAATGGGAATTTGAAAAATCGCAAAAAGCGTTAAAAGACCTGATTGGTGCAGAACCTGACTTTGCTATGGGTGATCGCTTTACGATGGCTGATGTTCTTGTGGCACACACGCTGACTTGGGCTGAGAATTTTAAGTTTGAGCTTTTTGATGGCTTTAGAGAGTATAAAAACCGTATGACGGAGCGGGCTGCTTGTCAGGCTGCGTTAGCCAAACTTGGTTAGCCATTAGTGCTGGAACTTTCTAGACCATGACATTAACGAGAGCTCGTGAAGCGTGAACAAACCAAGTTTTATCGCTTAAATTAGCATAAAAAACTGCGTGCGCGGTTTTTTATGCTGATGACTTACTCTGGTTACTTGGAGATAAGTTTCCGGTTGCCATTATCTATATCTATGCTGAATACCCCTTGTTCTTCGGTATCTGAAGCCAAAAGCGAACGAGTCGCTTTATTAAAGCTAATGCCTGATAGCTTTTTGAAGGTTGGGCCCGAGCCTACTGCTTGGTTTGATAAAACAGTACGATTACCATTTTTCAAATTTATTGAGACGATTGAATTGAGTTTTTCATCCGCAATATAAGCTGTATTTTCAGCCACATTTAAATCAATTGCGACGGGCTTTAATATGCTAACACCTGAGCCAATAGTAAGTGATGATAAAATTTTAGATGTATTGTTGCTCGTATCCCAAACAACGACTGCTTGTAATGTACTATCTACCGCATACACACGCTTATTTATGTCATCAAACACAGTATCTAATGGTTTTGATAACTTAATATTTCTGTTACTTGTTAAATGCTTTCCAGCGGCAATGGTTGTGGTGTTGGTATCAAGTTTAATTGCTTGAATGCGGTCAAGATAAATATCACTCACTAATATTTGATTGTTATCGGCATCGTAGCTAATTCCATTTGGTAGCTTAAATGTTGTAGCATCCTCTATAGGGATAGGGTTAAGTAAGCTGCGATTACCTGTCATCAAGTCTACTTCTAATATGCTGGCTTGTTCACGCATACTTATCCATGCTTTGCTGAAGTCTGAGTTTAACTCAATACCAATAGGGCTCTTCATACGAGGGCCAGCACCAATTTCTTCGATATTGTCGGAACCTGCTGTCGATATAATATGGCGATTACCTGTGGCCAAGTTGATCGAAACTAGCGCCTCTAGCGTACTATCGAGAACTAAAGCCGTTTCACTACCTGCATGCTTAAGTGATTTAGGGGTTGTCAGGGATGGTCCATTACCATGGCGATTACTGATAAACAGCTCTCGTATACCGGTATCTAAAGCGACTGAAAAAATAACATTAAGCTCGGTATCTGATACGAGTAAACGTTCACTCTGAGAGTCCATGACCACTTGGTTGAAATACTTAAATGGCGTGCCTTTTGAATCTCCAGCCTCAGAAAGTATAGAGCGTAAGCCTGAGTTGCTGTCAATTTCGATGATACGTTTTGTGTCTTCGTCCAGTAGCCATAACTTGTCTGAGTATGCAACGATGTCTTTAATGTATGAAAATACGATTTCGCTATCTTGCGCTTGGGATATAAGGTTGGTTTTTTCGCCTGTTTTTATATCAATTGAAAGAATATTGTTGGCTGTGCTATCTGCACAAAATAAACGGTTGTTGTGGAAAACGATTGCAGAAGGGGTGATGAATTCAGGGCCATTTTTAGTATTATCGGAGATGATCGGCCAATTACTCGATGAAAGTCCACTTTCTAGATCATAGGCTTTAATGGTTCCACCCGTTTCAGCATTTTCTGGTGCGAACAGTACATACAAGACTCGTTTGTTTTGGTCGATAGTGATATCAATAACATTATTTAAATCGGCTTCAAGAACATTGATGTTATTTGTAATATCTCGCGAAAGGATGCCTTGTGTTACAGGCTGAGTTTCACGTAAATCAAGAATGATTTCATTATTGCCAGTGGCATCAAAAACACTTCTATGGGGTCTAAGTAAGCCTGAGTCGTCGCTAGTTGCTGATATTTGATAGAGAGAAGGAGAGGCTAAATTACTTGAATAGTTTGTCTGTTGAAGTGCATCATTAATCAGAAGGTTGTTGCTGTTTTTATCAATAACAATCGTACTTGGTGCAGAAAACATTATGTTTAGCCGAGTGAAGGTTAAATCGTATAGTTTGCTGGATTTATTGCCCGCCTGATCCTCAGCTTCGATTTTTAGTTGGCTTATTTTGCTGTGTAAAGGTAGGTCAATAGACCAGTTCTCATAGTCATCTTGGCTTTCAACTTCAAGTCCATTCACTGTAACGGTCGTAATGGGGCTTTTTTCGTCTGAGCTTGAACCCGTGATCGTAATTGATGAGTTTGTTGTCGTTCGGCTGAATAGTGGTGACCTAAGTATTGAGTCGGGGGCTATCGAGTCTGGAGTGTTTTCTGCCTCGGTTTTTCCTGTATCACTGATATTATCGGCGGTATCGCTGTCGCTACCACTACTGCAGGCGCTCAAGCCGATTACGATAAGTAAAAGGTACAAGCGATAGGTTTTTTTGTCGTGTAAAGTTCTTAGAAAATTTGTCATATATATATTCTTAATCTGTCAGTGGCATCAAGCAGATGTCGCTTGATGCCTATTCCATTTAGTTTACTTAAGGAGAGCGATTACTGAATAATTGTTTCCAGGCTCCAGGAATTGAGTGTTCCGGTGTTAGTGATCGTGGCTGCATCTTGAACCCGCAGAGTCCAGACACCTTGGCTAGATTCACCATCAAATGCGTTAAGCGCATTGTGTGGAATTAACGTTCCGCTAATCCCTGGTGATGAGTTACACACATTTTCTACAGCGCTAGAGCCTTCATCGTCGAAAGTGGCATTAACATCATCATTAGCACAGCCAAAGTCAAAAAAGCTTCCTGTGGTTCCAGGTCTATCCATAATTACGACTGATGTATTATTCGGGCTGGTTAGCGTAAGAATGATATCACCCGGCCGACCATGTGGCAGGTCGATAAATACATTCAAGTCTGCGATTTGTCTGTCATCAGCAATGTTCATAGTTGTTGTGACAGAAGATGAACCGACTGACATACCAGGGCTAGCACTAAATGTTTTGCTTATAGGGATTAAAGTAATGGTTCTCGTCAACGTTGTCGCTGAATTTCCAGCATTATCTGAAACGTTGTATGTAACAGTATATGTACCGGCAATATTTGTGTTTATGTTGCTGGAATCAATCACAATACTGGGCGTGATATCGCCATCTGAATTATCCATTGCCTCTGCACCCTGCTCAATATAAGCGTGACCTACGATAATTGATTGAGGATTATCGCCAAGTAAGGTTAGGGTTGGTGGCGTCGTATCTGGTAGAGGTAAAACAGTCAGTGTTCGGAACTCAGTGACGCTATTGCTTGCACTGTCCGATACCGTGTAAGAGATACTGTAGTTGCCAATTGCATTGGTATTGATCGCGCTAGTATCGATTACAATATCGCCTGAGATATCACCATCTACATTATCGCTTGCTGTTGCACCTTGCTCAATGTATGAGTCGCCTACAATAATTTGTTGCGGATTATCTCCTAATATCGTGATACTTGGTGGCACTGTATCAGGAGCTGCTGTGATCATTATCGTACGTATGACAGTCAGTGCAGTATTACCAGCTTGGTCGGATACGTTGTAGGTGATGGGGTAGCTTCCAACGGCGGTTGGGTTTACAGCACTAATATCAACGATAACAAGACCTGTAATAATGCCATCAACATTGTCGGTCGCAGTAAAGCCAGGTTCGTTATATGCGCTACCTTGTACGACTTCCATAGGATTGTTACCTATGAGGGTGATGACCGGAGGGGTGGTATCCTGCTCATCCGATACATTTACTATGCGCGTAACGGTTGTCGAGTTATTTGCACTATCTGAAACATTATAGGTGACGGAATAGCTACCTATAATGCTGGTGTTAACTGCACTGGAATTTACAACGACGTTATTGGTGATATTTCCATCGGTGTCATCAGTGGCAGTGTGGCCTGGCTCATTGTAGGTATCATTGATTGTCAGCTCTAAGGGGTTATCACCTAACAAGGTAATAGTCGGTGGCGTAGTATCAGGTGCAGTCGTAATGATTATCGTACGAGTAACTGTTGACGAAGCATTACCAGCTTGGTCGGTCACGTTGTAGGTGATGGGGTAGCTTCCAACGAGGGTTGGATTTACCGCACTTAAATCAACCACTACTAGGCCTGTGATCGTGCCGTCTATATTGTCCGTCGCAGTATAACCTGGCTCATTATATGCTGTACCTTGTACGACTTCTATTGGGTTGTCCCCCAGTAGTGTAATGGTAGGAGGGGTGGTGTCGGGTATACCAGATACATTCACGACTCGAGTTACTGTAGCCGAGTTGTTAGCATTATCTGAAACGGTGTAGATAACTGAATAGCTGCCAATAACACTGGTATTGACCGCGCTGGCATCGACAACAACATTTCCTGTGAGGTTTCCATCGATATTATCGGTGGCAGTATGGCCCAGCTCAACGTAAGTATCATTGATGGTGAGTTCTAAGGGGTTGTTACCTAGCAAAGTAATGATTGGTGGTATGGTATCAGGTGCAGCGACAACTATTACTGTACGTGTTAGGGGAAGTGCAGCATTATTTGCTTGGTCAGATACGTTGTAGGTAACCGAGTAACTTCCGATAACGCTTGTGTTCACAGCACTAGCATCAACCGTAACGGAACCTGTGATGATGCCGTCGACATTATCAGACGCTGAGTAGCCAGGTTCGTTATAGGCCGTATTTTGTGCGACTTCTAAGGGATTATCTCCTATAAGGGTAATGACCGGTGCTGTAGTATCGGGTGCTGCTGATACGTTTACAACTCGTGTAGCGGTGGTTGAATTGCCTGCACTATCTGAAACGGTATAGATAACCGAATAGCTGCCAATAACGCTGGTATTGACCGCACTGGAGTCGACAACGACACTACCTGAGATATTTCCGTCGGTATCATCTGCGGCAGTATAACCCGGTTCGATATAGGTATCGTTGGTTGTAAGCCCTAATGGATTGTCACCTAATAAAGTAATGGTTGGCTGTATCGTGTCTGGCGCCTTGGTAATTGTTACGGTACGCGTAACGGTTAGTGCTGCGTTACCTGCTTGGTCAGATACATTATAGGTGATGGGATAACTTCCAATGGTGTTTGTGTTTACAGCAGTGGTATCAACTATTACGAGACCGGTGATGGTGCCATCTAGGTTGTCTGTCGCGGAATAGCCTGGTTCGTTATATGCCGTACCTTGTACAACCTCTATTGGGTTAGCACCAAATAGCGTAATAACCGGTGGTGCGGTATCGGGTGCCGCAGATATGTTCACAATTCGGGTAGCGGTGGCTGAATTGCTCGCACTATCCGACACATTGTAGATAACTGAATAACTGCCAATAATGCTTGTATTGACCGCGCTGGAATCAACAACGACACTACCTGTGAGATCTCCGTCTGTATCATCTGCGGCAGTATAGCCCGGTTCGATATAGGTATCGTTGGTTGTTAGTTCTAAGGGGTTGTCACCTAATAAAGTAATTGTTGGTAGTGTGGTATCCGGTGCTTTGGTAATTGTTACGGTACGTGTAACAGTTAGTGCGGCGTTGCCTGCTTGGTCAGATACATTGTAGGTGATGGGGTAGCTTCCAACGGTTGTAGGGTTTACAGCACTGATATCAACGATAACAAGACCTGTAATCGTGCCATCGACATTATCTGTTGCGGTATAGCCAGGTTCGTTATATGCCGTACCTTGAACAACCTCTATCGGGTTAGCGCCGAGTAGTGTAATCACCGGTAGTGTGGTATCGGGTGCCGCGGATACGTTAACAATTCGTGTCGCGGTCGCTGAGTTGCTTGCAGTGTCAGACACAGTGTAGATAACTGAATAGCTACCAATAACGCTTGTATTGACCTCGGCGGAATTGACAACAACGCTACCAGTAAGGTCGCCGTCTTTATTGTCTGCGGCAGTATAGCCTGGCTCATTATAGGTGGTGTTAATTGTAAGTTCTAAAGGGTTGTCGCCTAGTAATGTGATTGTAGGAATCGTCGTATCGGGAGTTTCTATTACTTCAATCGTACGAGTAAGGGTAACAGCTGCATTGTTCGCTGAGTCCGAAACGTCGTAAAATAATGTATAGGTTCCAAGTGTATCCACATCTAACAGGCCGGTGATTTGAATTTTTGCAGTCAGTGTAATATCGTCATCAACAGCATCCGTTGCTGTAGCTCCGGGGTCATTAAAGGCTGTTCCTTGAATAAGAGTGACAGTGTTTTCACCAAGTAAGGTAAGGGTCGGTATGCCTGTGTCTGCAACAATAACATCTCGTATTACGGGGGTCGCTGCGTTACCTGTTGCATCGTTTACTTCGTATGTAATGGTATAATTTCCAGGTGTAGCAGTATCGACTGTACTGGTTCTTGTGATGTCTAGGCTAATATTGTCACTTGGAGGGTCTTCTGCTGTTGCGCCCGGATCTGTAAAGGGAGCATTTAGTTCGTGGTGGAAAGGATTGTCTCCTAGTAAAGTAACAACAGGAATAACCGTATCAATCACTGAAATTTCTCGCGTAACAGTGACGGCTGCATTGCCGCTGTTATCCGAAAAGTTATAGTTGAGTATATAGGTACCCACTTTATCTATTGCGACGTTACCGGAAATGTTTGTATCTGTCAGAGCTGAAATACCGTCAATATTATCCATTGCAGTGGCACCGGGTTCGCTATAGGTATCGCCTCTTTCAAGTGTGAGTGGGTTCGCTCCATCAAGGGTGATAACCGGAATGGTGGTGTCTTGTACGTTAACGAGTCTAGTAACTGTTGTTGCATTATTGCCTGCTGCATCCGCCACATCATAATTTACGGTGTATTGCTGAGCAGTGTTGGTATCTAAATTGGTGGTAATAACAATTTGATCCGTAATATCCCCGTCGCGATTATCTGATGCAGTAGCACCGGCTTCCGTATAAGTTGTACCTTGTTCAACGTCGACTTGTGCGGCACCTAAAAGTGTTATTGCTGGCACTACTTCGTCTGGTCCTAATACATATACTGTTCTAAACACCGTGTCAGCATTGTTCCCAGCGGAGTCAACAACATCATAGGCGATTCTTGTACCTTCAACAGGTCCTTCCACTGAGGTATCAACTGTGTTGGGTAATGCGATGACATCCAAACTAATATCGCCATCTTCAACATCAGCTGCGATGAAACCCGGCTCTACATAGGTTTCATTGATAAGTAAAGTTACATCTCCTCCGGTAAGTGTGATTACTGGCTTCTGGTCGATGCCGCTTTCGCCAATTTGAACTTGGATGGGCGTTCCTGATACGAAGATAGGAAAAGTAAAACAGCCGTCAGTATCAGTCGAGGCGGCTTGGTCCGATTGTGAGCTTTGTGATAAAAGAACATCGCCACTAACTGCTACGCCATTCTTTTCAATACAACCAATAATGCCGAATGGAATAACGCCGCTTTCGATTTTGAAAATAGTTTGCGAAGCATTATCGACCGTCCATAAGAATTCACCATCCCAAGTGATACCTTTTAGATTGTCAGACGATGCCGGTGCTGCGAACTCAGCTAATATGGCGCCATCTTCTGGGTCAACACGATAAATTTTATCTTCTTGCTGGTCTGTCACCCAAAGTGCCTGCCCATCCCAAGTAATGCCGAAAGGCGTTGCATTGGTAACGCTGTTATCATCAGCGTAAGAAACTAAACTGCTTGGTCCGCCGATTGAGCTTATTACCGAACCGTCTTCTGCGAGCACCTTGTTTAAGGTGTTAGTTTGGCGATCGACGATCCAAAAATAAGTGCCGTCGAATGTGATGCCATGAGGTGAAGGGAAGGCTAGGCTAGACAGTGTGACTTCGGTTTCTATATTATCGCCATCAACGGGGTCTAGCTTAATGATATCGTCAGTAACGGGGCTGGCGTTCCATAAAAAATTATTCGCAGACGTTAAACCACCACCTGTGACAGGGTGGTTGGTGCCATTATCCGTTAAAGGTATGTTGAAATTACTATCACCTGCACTATGTAAAATGGTTACGTTGTCGTCTGCTAGTACGTCATAAGGGAAAACGCGATAAATACGGTCGGTGCCAGCGTCTACAATCCACAGATAACCATCGTAATAGGTCATACCCTGAGGGGTTGAAGGTGTTCGCCCATCTCCGGAGGTGTTATTGATTGTAAAGGACGTTAGTACGTCGCCGGGTGCAGCGTTGGTTAACTGAACGAAAAATAGGGCGAGGAGTGTGACAAAATATGTCGTCAATTTCCTTATAAACATGTGAGCATCCATTACTATATAAACGTACGATTTATACCATTGCTACACTTGCTTATGTAACAGATGGTAAATTAAGTAAACAAATGTAACTTTATTTAAAGAAATGTTCTGCTGTCTGGTGCGCAAAATTAGCGTTTTTTTATAATTTAGGTCATTTGCTTATATTTTTGTGCATCAAGTCATAAAAGTATGATGACATGTTGGTTTTCGAAGGTTGTTTTTACAGGATTGTATTAAAGCAAAAATGCTTAAGTATCTGTAAAATTTAAGGTAGTTTTGAGTGGAGTAAAAACTAGGGCAGCATAGACACGTGTTGGTGTATCTATGCTTTGTTGCGCGACTATCGTCAATTTCTATAGGTTATACGCTGGCTCACTTTCTTTTGACACTAGCGGTGAGTGAGATTTTGTTTAGCAAGTTGAGAGTATTAGTGTACGCTAGTTTTATCTCCCCATATCTCTTCTAGTCTTTGGTCTCGACCACAACTCCAGCGATAGTAGTTGTAACGAACAGAATTATTCTTGTAGTAGTCTTGGTGGTAGCTTTCATTTCCCTTAATAGGGTAGAACTTTGAAGCAATAAAAATAGGAGTTACTACTGTTTGATTGGGGAATTGGCTCACCACTTTCTTACGGGAATTTTCAGCAAGTTTTTTTTCTTTTTCGTCGGCAACAAAAATTGCACTTAAATAGCTATGACCTTTATCACAAAACTGTCCTCTTGCATCAAAGGGATCTATATTCACCCAAAAATGATCTAGCAAGTCTTGGTAGCTCACAATGTTTGGGTCGTAATCAACTTCAACTGCTTCGTAGTGCCCGCGATGGTTACCATTATATATTGGGTTTTTAATCGTGCCGCCTGTAAATCCGGAAATAGCTTCATTAACACCTTCCAGTTTTTCGAAGTCGGATTCAATGCACCAAAAGCAGCCGCCTGCAAAAATGGCTTTATCCGCTAGCGCACTTGAGTTAATTGCTAATAAGCCGATTAATAATATAAAAAATTGAGCGTTTTTCATGAAAATTCTCTCAAGGGTTAAGTATTTAAAAATACAAGATAAATAGGCACGTACTTTATCTAGTGCAGATTATCTTTATAAAAGCTTCAATAGGCTTAGTTTGCA
>ENA-OSET01002958-OSET01002958.1-sediment-metagenome-genome-assembly--contig:-NODE-2958-length-15945-cov-10.635367_pt1 | contig 15945 bp, 14 predicted proteins | sample MGYA00237882_ERZ534229 | MGnify/ENA primary metagenome ERZ534229 (study PRJEB26408, sample SAMN06266212) | sediment metagenome | isolation source: Hudson Canyon methane seep mesocosm | place... | reverse complement strand
CGACACTACATGGCAAAGGAAATACACGAGCAACCTTCAGTGTTAAAAAATACCTTGCAGGGTCGCCTGAGTAAAACCAGACTATTGGAAGAAGTGTTTGGCATTGAAGCGGGGCATATTTTTGACCGTGTCGAAAGCATTCAAATTGTTGCTTGTGGCACGAGTTATCATGCAGGTTTGGTGGCCAAATATTGGTTTGAAGATTGGGCCGGGCTACCATGCCAGGTAGAGGTTGCGAGTGAATTTCGTTATAGAAAAGTGGCTGTCCAAAAAAATACCTTATTCGTTACCATTTCTCAGTCTGGTGAAACCGCTGACACTTTGGCGGCACTGCGGGCAGCCAAGCTTGCCGGTTATCTCGCCGGCTTAACGATTTGTAACGTCGCTAATAGCTCATTAGTTCGTGAATCTGACTTGTGTTTGATGACCCAAGCCGGCCGGGAGATTGGGGTTGCTTCCACGAAGGCATTTACCACCCAATTAGTTTCTTTACAGCTTTTGGTTATTGCGCTTGGGCGACGCCATGAGCTAACTGAGGAGAAGGAAGCAGAACTGGTTTCAGCGCTTCATCAATTACCCGCTCTTTTTGAATCGGTATTGACTCTTGACGCTGAAATTGAAAAAACGGCTCAAGCCTTTGCTGAAAAAAATCATTCGCTGTTCTTGGGGCGAGGCGTTCAGTATCCCGTCGCTATGGAAGGGGCTCTGAAGTTAAAGGAGATTTCCTACATTCATGCTGAAGCCTATCCAGCGGGCGAATTGAAACACGGGCCTCTCGCTTTGGTCGATAGTGATATGCCTATTGTGGCGGTCGCACCGAATGATGAGCTTTTGGGCAAATTAAAGTCTAACTTGGAGGAAGTGCAGGCTCGAGGTGGTAAGTTATTTGTTTTTGCTGATGAAGAGTCAGGCTTTAAGACAGACCGAGATACCACGGTGATTAATTTGCCCCACGTACCTCCAAGTCTTGCTGCTCTAGTGTATACCCTGCCCTTGCAGCTGCTGTCTTATCACGTTGCGCTGGTAAAAGGGACTGACGTTGATCAGCCGCGTAATTTGGCGAAATCTGTCACGGTAGAGTAGTTCACTAAACCTAAAATCAGAGCGGCGATAGGCTATTACTACTACTGCATCAAGGGGTCAAACAGGTCATTATATAATTGCAAAAAGCACAGAATTTTAGATAACAGCAATTATTAGGAATAATCCCATGAGCGAGACCCAGAAAGCGCCTGTAGTAAGCAGTTCGGTTATGAATGCCGATGCCTCTTTTTTCGAGCCTAAGGAACGCAGCTTCGAGGAGGAGCGAGCCCATCGTAAGGCGCAGCTAGCCGCCGCTTACCGTTTGTTCGGAAAGTTTGGTTTCGATGAAGGCCTTGCAGGTCACATTACGGTGCGCGACCCTGAGCATACAGATTGTTTTTGGGTGAACCCTATGGGGGTTTCTTTTAAGCAGATTAAGGTTTCTCATCTGATTTTAGTGAACCATGAGGGCCAGGTGGTTGAGGGCTCCGGTTTGTTGAATGGTGCGGCTTTTACTATTCATGCGCATATCCATAATGCTCGCCCAGATGTTGTGGCTGCGGCTCACTCTCACTCTCTGCACGGTAAGGCTTGGTCTTCTTTGGGCCGCAAGTTAGACCCTATTACTCAAGATGCCTGCGCTTTTTATAATGATCACGGTTTGTATGATGATTTTGGTGGGGTGGTTTTAGATTCTGAGGAGGCGGTTCGTATTGGTGAGGCGCTGGGTAGCTATAAGGCCTGTATTTTGCAAAATCATGGCTTGCTGACGGTGGGCAAGAGTGTTGAGGAGGCGGCTTGGTGGTTTATTACTATGGAGCGCAGTTGTCAGGCTCAGTTGCTGGCGGAAGCGGCGGGAACGCCTATTCTTATTGATCCTGTGCAGGCTCAAGCGGCTTATGAAACTGTGGGTAGTGAGATTGCGGGGCGGTTTAGTTTTCAACCTTTGTATAGTGTGATTGTGGCTGAGCAGCCGGATTTGTTTGAGTAGTTCTTTTTTTAGATTGAGGTAGTGCCCATTCTTTAGATCGAGACGGTGCGCCGATTTAGCGGCGCTTGACCGGTACCGCCCGAACGCACGCCTCCCCCCTCTGACCAAACCGCTGCGGAACTCGCCCGTGCCGGACTCAAACAGTCCTCGCTAAATGACTTTGGTCAGAGGGGGAAGGCGTAAACGCGTTCTGAATGGGCGGAACCGGTCAAGCACCGCTAAACCTACCCTTTTCTGCCTGTTCCTGGCATTTTTAGTTGTTCTTTGCTTTTGCTCTTAATTTCTCTTGTCTTCTGGTTGTATTCTTAGGGAACGCAAACCCTGTTTTAGTTTGAATAGGTGGTCTTGCAGCTCTGGGCCTTTCTTCTGGGCTACGCCAATGGCTAGTAGGTCGATGACTACTAGGTGGGCGATGCGGGATGAGAGGGGGGTGTAGATTTCTATGTCTTCTTCTACGTCTACTTCTATGGGGATGTTGGCGTTCTTTATAACTGGGGAACCACTGGGGGCTAGACCTATTACTATGCCGCCTATGGATTTCACCATGTCGATGGACTGCAGTAGTGCTTTGGTGCGGCCGCTCTGGGAGATGGCTACAACTACGTCACCGGGCTTCATGGACATGGCAGACATGTTTTGTATGTGATGGTCGGAGTGGGCGGCGGTGGCCAGTTGCAGGCGGAAAAATTTGTGCTGGGCGTCGGCGGCTACGGCGCCTGAGGCTCCAAAACCAAAGAATTCTACTCGGTTGGCGGCGCAAAGGGCGCTGACGGCCATGCCGAGTACTTCGGGGTTTAGGCTGTCTCTTACGTTAAGTAAGGTGTCTATGGTGGAGTCGAAGACTTTGTGGCTGAAGTCGGCGATGGAGTCGTGGTCGGTAACGGCAATCTGGCCAAAGCTTGGGCTGGAGGCGAGTTGTTGAGCTAGGTGCAGTTTGAAGTCTTGGAACCCTTCGCAGCCTGTTGCGCGACAAAAACGTACGACGGTGGGTTCGCTCACTTCGGCGCAGGAGGCGAGGTCAACGATGCGCATGTGGATGATGTCGTTGGGGTGACTGAGCACGTAGTTGGCAACTTTTCGCTCGGACTTTCGCATGTCTTCAACGGCGTCACTGATTCTTTGGGTCAGGGTGGCGGGTTTCACGGTTGGTTTTGTCCACTTTTTGAGAAGGTCTTATGATAACGTCATAATGTAGTAAATTCACGGGTTTGTGTAATTTTGCTACAAAAGACGAGATGGTAATATAGGCGACGGCTGGCCTTGTGGTGATACCCTTCCATCTGCCAAAATGCATTTTCTCTGGGTGCCGGCTGTGCACTTCTCGCTCTCTTGTTTGATCACTAGGAATTACCGCTCGCTAATGGATGTCTCGGCTCTACTGGATTCGCTAAACGAAGCTCAACGTCAGGCGGTGTCTGCCCCTGCGAATAATCAATTGATACTGGCCGGGGCCGGCTCGGGTAAAACTCGGGTCTTGGTTCATCGAATAGCTTGGCTTATTCGGGTTGAGAATGTTTCGCCCTGGTCCATTCTTTCGGTGACGTTTACGAATAAGGCGGCACGTGAAATGCGCGGCCGTTTGGATGAGCTGTTAACGGTGAATCCGAGTGGCATGTGGGTGGGTACTTTTCACGGTATTGCACACCGCTTGTTGAAAACTCACTGGCAGGACGCGGGCTTACCGCAGAATTTTCAAATTTTAGACGGTGATGATCAGTTGCGTCTGGTGAAACGGGTGTGTGCTGGCCTAGACCTGGATGACAGTCGCTGGCCGCCTAAGCAGGCGGTGGCCTATATTAATGCGCAGAAGGACGAAGGTTTACGCCCTGACTATATTCAGGAGACGGGTGATCCTTATGTGAGCACGATGGTGGCAATTTATCGCGCTTATGAAGAAGCTTGTGCTCGGGGCGGTATGGTTGATTTTGGTGAACTATTGCTGCGCGCCCATGAGTTATGGCTAAAGAAGCCGCATATTTTGAAGCACTATCAGGAGCGTTTTCCGTTTATTCTGGTGGATGAATTTCAAGATACCAACACTATTCAATATGCTTGGCTTCGGGTTTTGGCGGGGGATAAATGTCATGTCACGGCGGTGGGTGATGATGATCAGTCGATCTATGGCTGGCGCGGTGCAAAGATTGAGAATATCCAACAATTTAGTCGCGACTTTGCGGGCGCGGAAACTATTCGTTTAGAGCAAAACTATCGCTCTACGAGTAATATTTTGAACGCGGCCAATGCGGTCATTGCTAACAACGCCGGCCGCTTAGGTAAAACTTTGTGGACAGAAGGCGAAGAAGGCGACCCAATTTCTTTGTATGCGGCGTTTAATGAGCAGGACGAAGCGAGGTTTATTGTTGAGCGCATTGAAGAGTGGGTGAGGCAGGGAAATGACTACAATAGTGTGGCTATTCTCTATCGTTCCAATGCCCAGTCACGGGTGTTGGAAGAAGCTCTGTTAAGAGAGAGTTTGGCTTATCGCATTTACGGCGGCCAACGTTTCTATGAACGCCTGGAAATCAAGAACGCCCTCGCCTACTTGCGACTCATGATTAATCGCTTCGACGACGCGGCTTTTGAGCGGGTTATCAATACGCCTGCAAGGGGTATTGGTGGCAAAACTGTGGACAACATTCGATTGTTTGCTCGCGAGCAAGGGTCGTCACTGTGGCAGGCCGCTGAAAAAATGCTGGCAAATAAGGTATTCACGGCGCGTGCCGGCAACGCAGTGATGTCGTTTCTACAATTGGTTCAAAGTCTGGATGAGAACACCGCTGAAGAAGCGCTGCCAGAACAAGCTGATTATGTTATTAGTCACAGCGGTCTGTTTGATTTTCATCAGAGCGAAAAAGGTGAGAAAGGTCAGGCGCGCATTGAAAACTTGCAGGAATTGGTGAGCGCTTGCCGCACCTTCCGTTTTGAAGAAGACCCTGAGCAGGAACACGCCACACCGCTGTCTCAATTTCTTGATCGCGCAGCACTGGACGCTGGAGATGCCCAAGCCGACGAACACGAAGATGCTGTGCAGTTGATGACGCTTCACTCTGCTAAGGGCTTGGAATTCCCTTTGGTCTTTTTGGCTGGAGTAGAGGAAAATATTTTCCCACATAAAATGTCTATGGAAGACCCAACTCGTTTGGAAGAGGAAAGACGCCTCTGTTATGTGGGCATCACTCGAGCAATGAAAAAGCTGTATCTTTGTTACGCTGAAAACCGACGCTTGTTTGGTAGTGAGAGCTTTAATGCCGTGTCGCGTTTTGTTAAAGAAATTCCCCGCGAGTACCTTCAGGAAGTGCGTTTAAAAGCGGCTGTGAGCCGACCTATAAACTATGGGGGCCAATATAGGAAACAGAGTTCGAATCTCAGTGACAGCGGTGTAGATACAGGTTTTGATCTCGGTCAAAGAGTTCTACATCCTATATTTGGAGAGGGCACGATCTTACATTTTGAAGGGCAAGGCCCCAACGCACGGCTGCAAATAAATTTTGATGATGAAGGCAGTAAATGGTTAGTGATGCAATACGCGAAACTTTCAGCGGTTTAGTGATTGTGCTGAAGTTGATAATAAAAACAGTTTAATTTGAATACTTAGCAGTGAAGCCAAAACTATGTCAGATAAAAAAACCAATCTGTATCCAGCGGTAATTTTGGGTCTATTGTCGGCCTTGGTGTTTGTGAGTGGGCTCTTGGTGATGAACAAAGCAGAGCACTCAGAGCTCGGCAATGGTCACTCAGAAAAAACTATAAATTCTGGAGCCGAAGATCAAGTGACTTACGAGTGGTCCTTGGTAACTACTTGGCCAAAGAATTTTCCTGGCTTAGGGTCGGCCGCGGAAAACTTCGCACGTTATGTCAAGGAAATGAGTAATGGTCGTTTGCAGGTAAAAGTGCACGGTGCCAATGAATTGGTTCCGGCCTTGGGTGTGTTTGATGCAGTGTCTTCTGGCAGTGTACAGGCGGGCCACGGCGCCGCTTACTACTGGAAAGGTAAAATTCCCGCCTCGCCTTTTTTTACTTCTGTGCCTTTTGGATTGAACGCACAAGAGATGAATGGTTGGTTGCATTACGGCGGGGGCTTGGAATTGTGGCGTGAAATATATGAACCCTTTAACCTCCGGCCATACGCGGGTGGTAATACCGGAGTGCAAATGGCGGGTTGGTTCAATCGTGAAATCAATTCCATTGAAGATCTCAAAGGTTTGAAAATGCGTATTCCGGGTTTGGGTGGGGAAGTATTCACTCGCGCGGGTGGTACCGCGGTTAATATTCCCGGTGGCGAATTGTATACCGCCATGCAAACAGGCGTGATTGATGCCACGGAATGGGTGGGCCCCTACAATGATTTAGCCTTTGGTTTTCAGCAGGTGGCAAAATATTATTATTACCCAGGTTGGCATGAGCCTGGCCCTACCCTTGAGTTCATCATCAATATAGACGCTTATAAAGCTTTGCCTAAAGATTTGCAGGCGATTGTTGAAATTGCGGTTAAAGCCGCTAACCAAGATATGCTGGACGAGTATACTGGGCGGAATAATTCTGCCCTGATTGAATTGGTCAATACCCACGGTGTGCAGGTTCGGAAGTTGCCCGATGATGTGTTGGCAACGCTGAAAAAATACTCTGAGGAAATTTACCAAGAAACGGCGGCAAACGATGCGACCTTTGCCAAGGTGTACGCAGCGTATAAGGCATTTGGTGAGCAAGCGGCCGATTACCATAAGATTTCTGAACAGGCCTATTACGACACAAGAGAATGATCTGTGGGCGCTCTCTGCAAAGTAGAGAACCCCAAACTAACGGTATGGCCCTCGTAAATTACCCGCTGGCTTGAATATTCCATAAACCCTCCGAGGCAAACACTCGGAGGGCTTTATCCTCCCCTTATCCAGCCCTTCTATTACTCTCTAAACCCAAATTGCTTCCTTTTTCCGACTAGATTATTGACCTGTGCCTATATTGAAGTCGCTTATTTATATTAACCTGCTGCCAAAGCAAGGCGGTAAACGGCCGCTCTAAGTATTTTAACTTGAAAAGGAATCTCCGATGAGCCAAGAGAAATTGTTAGTTGTAGTAGACCCCAATGATGTTGAGCAGCTCGCACTTCATCGTACCTTGGTCACCGCGGGTCTTAGAGAGACTGCGCCGAAGATTAAGGTATTTGTTGGTGTCGACCCAGAAGCCGTTGATACACGGTCTAATAATGACAATTTGGTGCGCGATCAGCCTTGGTTCGAAAATGAAGTATTCAAGGGTTTAAATGATGCAGGCTTAGAATATGACCTAGAGGTTTCCTGGTCATCCGAGTGGCAAAAATCCATTTTAGAGTCTGCAAAGCGTTTTGGTGCCGACGAGGTGTTATTGCCTATTCACCCTAAAACTAATCGTCTGCGCTTTACTTTCAGCGAAAATAAGTGGGATTTATTGAAAAGCGTCAGCTGCCCAGTAGTTCTGGTTCGCCCCGGAGCACAGGAGAAGCGTCGGGTTATTCTGGCCGCCGTTAATTTTCAGGCAAAGAACAGTGAACAACAGGCGCTTAACCAAAGAATTCTAGATAGAAGCCACAGAACCGCAGCCCTGTACGGTGCTGACCTTCATGTGGTGAATGCTTATGTGGATTCAAATCACTACCCAGATCGCGGCGCATTGGCTAAGCAATCAGAACTTCCCGCCGAGCGCTTGCATGTCTCTGTGGGTTATACCGATGAAGTGGTTGCGAACACGGCCGCTGAAATTGATGCTGATCTAGTGATTGTAGGCACATTAAATCAGCACGGTAAGAAATCTTCTCGGCGAGGCAATACGGCCGCTCGGGTGATTGGCAACCAGAAAGTGGACGTGATGGTGGTTAACTGATAGCTAATCTGGTGCTTATAGACACTTAGAGGACTGATGGATTATATATTTGTCTGTCGGCAAAACTTACACCAAAGACTTATTTTTTTAAGAGCCTCACGGGCAGAGTCAGTATTGGAGGGGCCTTTAGGGTGGTGGCATGATATATGCTGATTTTTAACCACTGTTTTTTCGTGGGGAGTGAAAAACCGCATCCATAGAAAACAGTCATACTAGGTCGGTATTTTTCGAGGCCAGATCATTTTTTATAACGATAAACTAAGGAAGAAAGTATGACTAAATTAAAGGGTCTTTGTTTAACAACCATTGGTTTGTGCTTAATGGCCTCCCATGCTAGTGCCAGGGTTGTAGATGTACCAGAAATCGATGGTGGCAGCGCCATTTTAGCGACAGCACTGGTTCTTGGTGCTGTTGGCTTAATCAGAGAGATAAAAAGTAAAAAGTAACTTTTCTGATCGCGGTTTCTAGCATTACTAGAAACCGCCTAGTTCTCATTTTGATACCAGTCTCAATACGACCCAATTTGGATCGTCACAACTTTTTCTAATTTGTTTCCCACGTATTTTAGGTTCGCTATTGGAACATGGCAGGCTTATAAGCCAGTGTATGTTGTGTCGATGAACTATACATCCGCACTTTGCTTTGTTATGAAAGGTACGGGCGAGGCCAGTGAATTAGCGAGTTTCACTGCCTTGGCCTGATATATGCCTTATTTTACTACTGTTTTTTTGGGTGGTGTCTAGAAAGGTGCTGACCAAAAACAATCCAAATTGGTCGGTGTTTTTGGCGGCCACATTAATTTAGTAAGCTTTAAATAAGGAAGAAAGTATGACTAAGCTACAAACTCTGTATTTTACGATGATCGCTTCTTGTTTAATGGCAGTTCAAGCTAGCGCGAGTGCCCCTCCTGCTAGCGTGCCAGAGATCGACGGAGGAAGTGCTATTTTAGCAACTGCGCTTGTTGCCGGCATTGTTGGTCTTATTAGAGAAGTAAAAAGAAAGAAATAGATTTCCTGGTCGCGATTTCTAGCTTGGTTAGAGATCGCGCAGATTGCGTCTAGATTTCAGTGTCTATACGGCCCAGAATTCGGATTGAAACGCTTTTATCGCGCTATTTTCAAGCATTAGCTAACCCGATATTGGAGTATCACAGGCCTATTAAGTCAAGGTACTGTGTGTCGATGAATTTTACATCAGCTGCTTGATTAACTCTGGAACGCAGTGGATAGGCCCTCAAGCGGTAGGTTTCCATACCTTGGCATGATATATGCCGTATCTTATTTACTGTTTTTTTGAGTGGCATCTAATATGGCTACTGACTGAAAACAATTTTAATCGGTCGGTATTGTTGGTGGCCGCATCATTATTTATAACGTTAAAGTAAGGAAGAAAGTATGACTAAGCTACAGACCCTGTATGTTACGTTGATCGGTTCTTGTTTAATGGCGGCGCAAGCTAGCGCAGGCACCGTAGGTGGTGGCCAGAGCGTACCAGAAATCGACGGCGGCAGTGCCATTTTAGCAACCGCGCTTGTTGCTGGCGTTGTTGGTATTATCAGAGAAGTAAAAAGCAGAAAATAAGTGTTTATTCACGGGCTCTAGAGGTATCGGGGCCTGTGTCTCCTTTAATGTATAACAAAATAATAACCCCAAAAATATGATCAGCTCCCTTTCGGCGTCTTATACAAGCCATCTGTTTCGCCTATCACTGCTGTGCTTACTTATATTTTTAGAGTTAATGACCATCAGCCTTAACTTCGACGCAATCACTCTCCATAAAAACCATCAGCAAACATGGTTCGGCTTTATTACCTACGCAGGTCAATTTGCTAAGATTATTGTGGTAGCCGCCACCGCCTTATTGCTGGCCATCTGGCCGCGCTTGAGTTCACATTACGCTCAGCTGGCAAGCCATGAAAACAGTCAATTCCGCCCCGCCATGGTATTGTCTCAGCTGGCGTTATTTTTTCTTTTTTACCAAGCCACGGCGCTGGTGTTTAATCCTCAGGCTTCGGTAGCCTTGTCCTCACTGTTGGTGGCAGGGTGGTTGTTTCTTCTGTTACTCGTGCCAATTTTTTGGTTGCTGAGCATTGCGCCTTTAGCCTACTGGACAAACTTCATTCGATCCGAAAAACAAACCATTCTTCTCTCGGGCGTGGTAGGTGTTGCAGCTTGGTCTTCGGCGCAATACTCTGCAGAGCTTTGGGGGCCACTTAGTGAGCTAACCTTCCAGTTTTCCCATTGGATGTTAGGTTTTATTTATCCGGATGTTGTGGTTGTTCCGGAGAAAAAAGTACTGGGGGCTTATGATTTCGTGGTCAATATTGCCCCTGCCTGTTCGGGCTATGAAGGCATCGGTTTGGTGGTCATTTTTATCAGCTTTTATTTGTCGATATTTAGAGCCGACTTTCGTTTCCCTCACGCCTTATTATTGTATCCGATTGGGATAGTCGCTATTTGGGTATTCAATAGCGTGCGAATAGTAGCGCTCATCAGCATAGGCGCGTCCTTTTCGCCAGATATAGCGGTGGGTGGTTTTCACAGTCAAGCGGGTTGGATCTCATTTATCCTTACCGTGGTAGGTATTTTGGTACTAGCTCATAAATCATCCTTTTTCTGTTACAAAGACAAAACCAAAAAGATCAAAACCAAAACATCGGTAGACGCTCTTCCCGTGGCAACCCTCGCGCCATTGGTGGTGTTATTATCCGCTACTCTATTAACAACATCTCTTTCCTCAGGCTTTGACTGGCTGTATCCGCTCAGAGTATTTATGGTGGGCGTGACACTGATATATTTTTGGTCCACCTATTCGTTTGCAAACTTTCGCTTAAATTGGCAAGCAATCTTCGCTGGGCTTGCGGTCTTCTTAATTTGGCTAGCTCTTGTACCGGATAATGCGGAAAACAGTGCAAGCTTCCAAGCGTCGCTGTCTTTGATCGAGAGTAAAGAAGCCATTTTTTGGATGTGCTTTCGAGTAATAGGTGCGGTGTTAACGGTACCTATAGCGGAGGAGTTAGCCTTCAGAGCCTATTTGCTCTGCAAAATATCCTCGCAAAAAGTGAGTTTAAGAGGAGAGATACCTTTTACGTGGCTTGGTTTGCTATTGACCTCTATACTCTTTGGCGCTCTACACGGTGCCTGGATTGCCGGCACTTTGGCGGGCTTAGTATACGGCTTACTTAGGTACCGGAACCGGAACGTTTGGGATGCTATCGTCGCTCATGCCAGTACTAATTTGATGTTATCTATCTATATTATCAGCACTGGGCATTGGTCTTTGTGGTGATAGGGCTCAAAGAATAGGCAAGCTAGTGTTTGATTTAATCACTGAAAATTACTTATTTATTTTAGTTGGCTTATTCATAGGCTTCTTGGCCTTAGAGACTGTTGCGCCTCAAAATAAACTTTCCACTCAAACAAACTTTCGCTGGCTGGTAAACTTTAGTCTAGTCAGCATTAATATGGCGATAACTAGGTTAGCGGAGCCCTTTCTTGGGATCTTATTGGCTGTTTTTTTTACCCAACACAGCATCGGCCTATTCAATCAGGTTGATTTGCCTATAGCCGCCACAATTTTTTTCTCAATCCTTATTCTTGACCTTAAACAGTATTTCTTTCACCGAGCTAGCCATAGCCTAGCGCTGGTATGGCGAGTTCATCAAATTCACCACAGTGAGAAGGAGCTTGATCTTACGAGTGGTTACCGATTTCATCCCTTTGAAGCACTGCTGTCCCAATTTTTTACCGCTATATTAATTATGGCGTTTGGCATGCCTGTCGAAGCTCTGTTATTGGCGTCATTGTTGGTCCACTTTTGGAATTTTTTCACTCATGGTAACTTTCGGATCAACAGTAAACTAGACCAATATCTTCAATGGTTGATCGTTACACCATCCATGCATCGTGTGCATCATTCGATATATCACCAATATTTTGATAAAAACTTCGGCAACATTTTTTCTGTGTGGGATAGGTTATTTGGCAGCTACGTTGATAGTAGAACACTCAATGACGAGGCCTTGAATCAATTTGGCCTACCTTCCCTTCAAGAGACGAAAGGCCCTGGGATTCTACAGCTTTTAGCGATGCCGTTTCGCCGCTAAGAAGGGCGGGCTTGGCTTTTAGTGATAGGCACAAAAATTTCTAGGCCAAGTTATTACATTTGGCCTAGAGCTGTTTAAACAATTACTTAATCGGCCGCGTACGTCCATTGTCATCAATGGCAACAAAGACAAACTCACCTTCAGTCACCTTTTCAGGCACTGCGCTAATAGACTCTTGTAACCACACCTCTACCAAGGTGCGAATTGATGACCGCCCTACTTCAACTTCTTCGGCGTAACAGCTAATGGTGGCGCCCACCGATACGGGTCGCAGAAAAACCATGCTGCCAACGGCAACGGTAGTGACACGGCCATTGGCGATGTCTTGAGCAAAAATACTGCCGGCTAAATCCATTTGCGACATTAACCAACCCGCGTACACATCGCCATTGGGGTTAGTGTCAGCGGGCATTGCTAGGGTCTGCAACATCAGAGCGCCTATGGGGGTTGGATCTTCATCAAGCATGGACATGGTTAAAATCTCATTTAATGTCAGTCAAAAATTTACTTTAAAGTTTGTGGCAGCCAAGTGGCCAATTCTGGCCAGAGTGATAAAACACCTAATAAAATCAATTGGATCACAATAAAAGGCGCTACGCCACGGTATATGTCTGATGTGGGCACCGAATCAGGTGCTACCCCTCTAAGGTAGAAGAGCGCAAAACCAAAAGGGGGCGTTAAAAATGAGGTTTGCAGGTTTATCGCGATCATTATGCCTAACCATATGGGGTCTAGACCCATGGTGAGGAGTACTGGCGCCACAATAGGCACCACTACGAAGGTAATTTCTATAAAATCTAAAATGAAGCCCAGTAGGAAAATCACTAACATCACCAACAGCGTGGCTGATATCACGCCACCGGGAAGGTCGGCAAAGAATTCTTCAATAAGCTGGTCGCCACCAAAACCCCTAAACACCAGTGAAAACAGCGAGGCGCCTATGAGTATGGTAAACACCATGCCCGTCACTTTCGTAGTGGAGCGGGTCACCTCTTTAATAATGTCGAGGCTGAGCTTGCCCTTGCTCCAGGCCAAGAGCATAGCGCCTAAGGCACCTACTCCGGCAGCTTCTGTTGGCGTGGCAGCACCGCTGAGAATGGAGCCCAGAACAACAATAATGAGGGTGATGGGCGGCAGCAAACTAGCGATAATCGCCCGGGTGCTAACAGACTCCTCTTCCTCAACAGCCGGCGCGGAGTTAGGGGAGATAAGGGCTGTGGCAAGAATATAGCTAATATAAAGGCTTACCAATATAAGGCCCGGTATCACGGCGCCCATAAACAGATCGCCCACTGACACGGGTGTGGGGTTAAAGATTCCCTGGCTCATTTGTGCCTGTTGATAGGCGCTGGACAGCACGTCGCCTAGTAGCACTAAAGCAATGGAGGGGGGAATGATTTGGCCTAAAGTGCCCGTGGCACAGATTAACCCTGTGGCCAGCGAAGGGTGGTAGCCGCGCTTCAACATGGTGGGCAGTGACATGAGGCCCATAGTCACAACCGTGGCACCTACGATACCGGTGCTAGCGGCCAGCAGTGTGCCAACAATAATCACAGATATACCCAAACCGCCGGGCATGCGGCCACAGGCTCGAGCCATATTCTCTAAAAGCTCTTCTGCTACTCGAGATTTTTCTAACATCACTCCCATTAGAATAAACAGCGGTACAGCGACTAAGGTGTAGTTTGTTATGGTGCCAAATAAGCGGCTTGGCATGGCATTGAGCAAGGCTGGGTCGAAGTGGCCGCTAACAATGCCAAAACCCGCGAAGACCAGAGCGGTACCCGCTAATGTAAAAGCCACAGGGTAACCAAACATCAGCGCCCCGCAAATGGTGAAAAACATAATTAGGGGGATGAGTTCAAGCACGGTCGTTTTTGCTCACTGTCTGTTGTTCACTGACTAGCAGAATGGCTGAAGAAAGAACGTTAGCTAGGCCCTGCAGCGCTAGAGTGAAAGCGGCGAGTGGCAATAGGCTTTTCAGTAAATAGACCGCGGCAATGCCGCCTGCGTCACCGGAAGACTCTTTGATAGCCCAGCTTGCGCTGACAAAAGACCAACTGACACCCAATAGAAACAGGCTTACGGGCAGCAAGAAGACAATGCCCCCTACCGCGTTAACCCAAGCTTTTTGGCGAGGATTAAAGCTGCGGTAAAAAATATCGACCCGCACGTGCTCATCGTCAAGCAAGGTATAGGCGGCGGCCAGTAGAAAAACAGTGGCGTGAAGGTAGGTGACCGACTCCTGTAGGGCTATGGAGCCTATATCAAAGCCATAGCGCAGCAGCACAATGAGGCTGGTGAGTGCCATCATGGCTAAGGTTAACCAGGCAATAAGTTTGCCGGTGTTTCTAGAGAAGGTGTCGAGCACCTTTACGACTGTTGTTAAGCTCATGGTCTCTAATCTGATGGGCGCTACGGGGCGCTCGTTTTTATTATGGTTGGTGCTTATTCCGGCGGTCATTATCAGTCATTCACCTTTGAATTAACAACAATATTGGACCCCAAGAGCGTGGCTGTGGTGATTCCCTTTGAATTATTGGAAAGAATTCGCTCTGTAACATGTTTGTAATATTTCCAAACTAAGCTTTCTCCATCATTTGCGAAGCCCCTATTGCGGCTATTACATAAAAGACCTTGTGGAGAGACTCCCATGAAAAGATCGTTAATTAGTACTACCCTTGCAATGGCCACTTTAGTCAGCGTACAAACGGCGAGTGCTGCACGGGACTACATCAGTATTGTAGGTTCATCGACCGTTTACCCATTTGCTACTGTAGTGGCTGAGCGTTTTGGTAAAAGCACGGCATTTAAGACGCCAAAAGTTGAATCAACCGGTTCTGGTGGTGGTTTAAAGCTGTTTTGTCAGGGTTTAGGTGCTCAACATCCTGATATCACTAATTCTTCGCGCCGTATCAAGTCTTCAGAAGTGAGCATGTGCGAGGGCAATGGAATTTCAGGCATTGTGGAAGTCTTGATTGGCTATGACGGAATTGTTCTGGCCAATGCCAGCCAATCAGCCGCTATTTCTTTAACTCGTAAAGATATATTCCTGGCCTTGGCCAAAGAAGTACCGAATTCAGATGGTTCCAATACCTTGATGGCGAACCCTTATAAGACTTGGCGCGATGTTAATCCCGCGCTGCCGGCCACCACCATTGAAGTTCTGGGGCCACCCCCTACTTCTGGTACTCGTGACGCTTTTGCTGAGCTGGCGCTGGAAGGTGGATGCAAGCAATTCCCTTGGATTGCCGCGATGAAGAAGCAAGATAAATCGGCTTACAAAAAGGTCTGTCACACTGTTCGTGAAGACGGCCGCTATATAGAAGCGGGCGAGAACGACAACCTGATTGTACAAAAGCTCAATGCTAACCCGGACGCTTTTGGTGTATTTGGCTTCAGCTTTCTCGATCAAAACGCCGATAAAGTGCAAGGGTCGGCTATTGACGGTCAGGCGCCAACTTTTGACAGCATTTCAGATGGCTCGTATCCTGTTTCTCGACCTCTTTACTTTTATGTGAAGAAAGCTCATGTCAATGTTATTCCAGGTATCGAGGAATACTTAGCAGAGTTCACCAATGACAGAGCGTGGAGTGAAGACGGTTACCTTGCAGATAAGGGTATGATTCCACTTGGCGACAAAGCGCGTCGTCAAATGGCGCAAGACGTGAGAGCATTGAAAAACTTGTCGATGTAAAAAATCTTTGAGCGCCTAAACCGGCGTTCTATGCTAGCCCGAACCTTGAGAGAGGTATCGGGTTTGTTCATTTTTAGAGAAAGCAACAGGCTTTATGGAAACATCAAATTTATTGCTTGCCTTAGTTATGGTTATTGCCGTTTCGTATGCCTTTGGACGAGGGCGATCGATATCGGTGGTGGCTCCCCTAGGTGGAATTAAAACGCTTAATTCACTGCCGTTTTATCACGGTATGTTAACGGCACTTTGGTGTGCTATACCCAGTTTATTCCT
>ENA-OSET01002956-OSET01002956.1-sediment-metagenome-genome-assembly--contig:-NODE-2956-length-15947-cov-15.810838_pt1 | contig 15947 bp, 16 predicted proteins | sample MGYA00237882_ERZ534229 | MGnify/ENA primary metagenome ERZ534229 (study PRJEB26408, sample SAMN06266212) | sediment metagenome | isolation source: Hudson Canyon methane seep mesocosm | place... | reverse complement strand
TCAGGCACTTATCTATTTCCCCTCATCCAACCTTCTCCCTCTGGAGAAGGCTTTAAGACTTGTGTAGATACCTATGCCCAGCAAGGGAGGGCTTTAAGGATTAATTTTTAGCTTAGCGACAATATTTCAGTAATAATTTGTTTATTTCTCGGCGATTCACATGGGCGGGATCAAACTCGCCGCCTAGCCAGTTAAGCATGTTTTTATATTCCTCGTGCTTTGGCTGCTCTAAAATATTAAGTAGGTCAGCGTAACCCCAAATGCCGCCACAGTCTTCAGGCGGGCAGGCGCGTTTACCAATCACGCAATAGGGCAGTTTTTTTTGGGGATCAAAAGGTAGAATCTTTTCTAGTATGATTTTATGTGCCCAGCCATCACCAAAGTCATATTCATAGCTGATACTGTCTTTTTCTGCTTTAAGTAAATGGGATAAGCGAAATTTACTTTCGTCTTTTACTTCAAAGTCATCGTATTCAGGGTTAGGCTCACTATAAATTTCTTTATTATTTTCATCAACAAACTGATGTAAATGTGAATTTGTCCAGCCCATGGTTATCTGAACGGCTAAGTGCAATACATTTAATTTAGTGTCGCTGGTGACTAACAAGCGTCGCCAAATAGGAGGCTTAGTGCCTTCTAAAGATACTTTTAATTGATAAATGGAGCGTAACTGCCGAACGGACATAGTGTTTTCGCCTTAAAGTTATTGTAAATGTGCGACTAACCAGCGCTCGGCTTCTTCTGTTGATAAGCCTTTACGTTGCGCATAATCTTCTAATTGCTCGGTAGTAATTTTACCAACATTAAAATATTGTGCCTCTGGATGGGCAAAATACCAGCCACTAACAGCCGCAGTAGGGTACATAGCAAAACTATCGGTTAACTCAATCGTTGTATTGACTTGTACGTCGAGTAAGCTGAATAATTTGGCTTTCTCTGTATGGTCTGGGCAGGCAGGGTAGCCTGGCGCTGGACGAATACCTGAATAATTTTCTTTAATGAGTTGATCGTTACTGAGCTCTTCGTCGCCAATATAGCCCCAGTGATTAGTGCGCACATCACGATGCATATATTCAGCAAAGGCTTCGGCTAAACGGTCTGCTAAGGCTTTAAGCATAATGGCGCTGTAATCATCATGTTCTTTCTCAAACTCGGCTAATTTCTTTTCTATACCGATACCTGCGGTGACAGCAAAACCACCAATATAATCTTTTTGACCACTTTCTGTGGGTGCAATAAAGTCTGATAAACAATAGTTAGGGCGGCCAGGTGCTTTGATGTTTTGTTGACGTAAATGATGCAGTATATCTAAACGTTCTGAACGTGATTCATCCGTGTATAAAATAATATCATCACCCTCGCTATTAGCTGGGAAGAAGCCAACTACGGCTTTCGCTTCTAGCCATCGCTCTGAAATGATTTTTTTCAACATGACTTGTGCATCTTCAAACAATTCATGGGCATGTTTGCCCACTAGTTCGTCATCTAGAATTCCTGGGTATTTTCCAGCTAACTCCCAAGTTTGGAAGAATGGCGTCCAATCTATGTACCAAACTAAAGTTTCTAATGGGAAGCGATCAATAACCTCTATGCCGAGCTTTTTAGGCGGGATAGGGTTATGGTTTTTCCATGAAAATTTATTGGCGCGGGCTGCTTCTAAGTTGTGTTGCTTAGTTTTTGCTTTGCGCCCTTTATGGCGCTCACGGACTTCTGCATATTCTGTTCGTAAACTTTCGCTGTATGTTTGTTTATGTTCAGGGCCTAATAAGTTGCCGGCAACACCTACAGCGCGAGAGGCATCAGGAACATAAACCGTAGTGCCTGAATAATTTTCTTCAATTTTAACCGCAGTATGCGCGCGCGATGTAGTGGCTCCACCAATCATCAGTGGGATGGTAAAGTTTTGTCGTTGCATTTCTTTCGCGACATGCACCATTTCTTCAAGGGATGGTGTAATTAAGCCACTGAGACCAATGATATCGACATTTTTTTCTTTCGCGACCTGTAAAATTTGTGCGGTTGGTACCATTACGCCTAAATCAATGATTTCATAGTTATTACACTGTAAAACAACCCCCACGATATTTTTACCAATATCATGGACATCACCTTTTACCGTCGCCATTAGAATGGTGCCATTGGTTTGAATGGTGCCAGATTTCTCGGCATCCATAAAGGGCATTAAATAGGCGACTGATTTTTTCATGACTCGAGCGGACTTAACCACTTGAGGTAGGAACATTTGTCCTGCACCAAATAAATCACCTACGACATTCATGCCGTCCATTAAAGGGCCTTCAATGACTTGTAGCGTTTTTTCAGCTTGTTGGCGTGCTTCTTCGGTATCTTCTTCAATAAAATCTGTAATACCTTTGACTAAAGCATGTTCTAGGCGTTTGTTAACGGGAAGGTTGCGCCATTCTAGGTCTTCTTTTTTATTAACAACAGCATCGCCACGATATTTTTCGGCAACTTCAAGAAGTTTGTCGGTACCATCATCAGTACGGTTTAAAACCACATCTTCCACAGCATTCCGTAACTCTTCCGGAACACCTGAATAAATAGCTAATTGGCCGGCGTTAACAATGCCCATATCCATACCTGCATTAATTGCATGATATAAAAATACCGCATGAATGGCTTCACGAACTAAGTTGTTGCCTCTAAAAGAAAAGGAGACATTTGATACGCCACCAGAAATTAACGCATGCGGGCAGGTGCGTTTGATTTCTTGGGTTGCCTCAATAAAGTCGACGCCATAATTATTATGTTCGTCAATGCCGGTAGCAATAGCGAAAATATTGGGGTCAAAAATAATATCTTGTGGTGGGAAGCCAACTTGGTCCACTAAAATTTTATAAGCGCGCTGGCAAATTTCAACTTTACGCGCAAAAGTATCGGCTTGGCCGTCTTCATCAAAGGCCATTACAATGACGGCGGCGCCATAACGACGTACTAGGCGTGCATAACGAATAAAGGCCTGCTCACCCTCTTTCATGGAAATGGAATTTACAATCCCTTTTCCTTGTATGCATTTTAAACCCGCTTCAATAATGTCCCATTTTGATGAGTCAATCATGATGGGGACTTTAGATATATCGGGCTCAGAAGCAATTAAGTTTAGAAAATGTACCATGGCTTCTTTTGATTCCAACATGCCTTCATCCATGTTGATATCAATAATCTGTGCACCATTGACTACTTGTTCACGAGCAACATCTAAAGCAGTATCGTATTCTTCTTCGACAATTAAGCGTTTAAATCGAGCTGACCCAGTGACGTTAGTGCGTTCACCGACATTAACAAATAATGAATCGGGGGTGATAGAGAAGGGTTCTAAGCCTGCTAATTGGCAGCGCGGTTCAAGGTCAGGTATTTTTCGTGGCGCGTAGGGACTAACTGCATCAACAATCGCTTTGATATATTCTGGAGAAGTGCCGCAACAGCCACCTATGATATTTAAATAGCCATTTTTTGCCCAGTCAGCAATTTCTGTAGCCATTTCTTCTGGTGTTTCATCGTATTCACCAAATTCATTAGGTAGTCCTGCATTAGGGTGTGCAGAGATGTAGGTATCGACATGGTCAGAGAGTTCCGCGACATATTGGCGCATTTCTTGTGCGCCCAGGGCGCAGTTAAAACCAATAGAAATAGGCTTGATGTGGCTTAATGAGTTCCAGAATGCGAGAGCGGTTTGCCCCGATAAAGTACGACCAGAGGCGTCGGTAATTGTGCCAGAAATCATCACGGGTAATTCAATATTCTGCTCTTGAAAATATTGATCAATCGCAAAAATAGCGGCTTTGGCATTGAGTGTATCAAATACCGTTTCAATTAATAAAATATCAGTGCCGCCGTCAACTAGCCCGCGTACCGCTTCGCTATAGGCTTCAACCAAGGCATCAAAGCTAATGTTACGGAAGGCAGGCGCATTAACGTCAGGTGACATTGAGGCAGTTCTATTGGTTGGGCCTAATGTTCCGGCAACAAAGCGAGGTTTTTCAGGTGTTTTTAGCGTTGCTTCTTCTGCGGCTTGTTTTGCAATTTTTGCCGATTCAAAGTTAATTTCATAGGCTAATGATTCCATGTTGTAATCAGCCATGGCAATCGTTGTTGCATTGAAGGTGTTAGTTTCAATAATATCGCAACCCACATCTAAATAAGCCTTATGAATAGCTTTAATAATGTCGGGTTGAGTTAATGAAAGTAAGTCATTATTACCTTTTAAATCAGATTCCCAGTCATTAAAGCGATCACCTCGGTAGTCCTTTTCTTCTAGGTGATAGCCTTGAATCATCGTACCCATAGCTCCATCCAAAAATAGAATACGTTGAGAGAGTTGTTGGGTTAAAAATTCTTTTTTATTCATAAGGACTAGGTGTGGTTTTTTGTCGGAATTGCTAAACATAGAGAAAGGTGGTTTACTTTCTATGTTTATAGTCAATATCTAATATTTTTTAAGGAGTTTGGTGTGTCTAAACCTTCATTAAAACAGGTTATTCAAAGTGTATTAGCTGCTGCGATTGGCGTACAAAGTAAAGCCAATAGACAAAGAGATTTCGAGCACGGATCTTTATCTAGTTATTTGATTGTGGGTGCAATAGCAACATTATTGTTTGTTCTAACGTTGGTGGCTATCATATCGCTTATTGTTTAGAAAGTCTGCTATTGAAAGCCCTTAAATTTGATAGCACGCATAAAAAAGCCCAGAGCATATCTGGGCTTTTTTGGGATAGGCGAACACTTGGGTTATTAAGTTGTTTTGAAGCTATCCTTAATGCTTAATAATGTTTCTTTTGTCCCACTAAATAGCTCTTTAACGTTGAATGGTTGTTTAAGCATAACTACTAATCTTATTGCTGCAATAGTTAAGAAAGGAACCGTCCAAGTTAATAGTTCAAACAAAATACCAATAATTGAACCGCCTGTTCCAGATTGTAAACCCGCTGTGTCGCTATTATCGCGAGCATTAAGTCCGCCAGCAGAATCATAAGTTGCACTTATGTCGCTATCAAAGGTTTCAATAATCATAGCGTTGAAATAAATCATCGATACTTGTATTGCAAGGAAGACGACAAAGCTACCCGCTACCCAAAGAAGCTTGTTATCTATTTTTGCTTGAACTGCTGTTCTAAAAACCCATATCGCGATAAAAATTGCAATTAACCCTCCAAAAACCATTTTTGTTCCCCTTATTATTTTATTTTTTGAAATATGAATGAGCCGTTATAAAACGCTGTTTTTATATTTATTGGCGTTATTCTGGCAAAAGTCATTTGTTACTTTAATTGAATGTACATCGAATGAAAGATATATTCATTTAAAGGAGCTTGTATTATAAACAGCAAGACTTCCTTATGGCAATTTATGAGTTATCTAAATTTATTGCGCACTGGGTTATTGATAATGTATAGAAGGGGAAGATGACTTTAGTTAAGGGTTTAAACTACGGAATTGTTACTATAAAGCTGTGGCATTGCGTGAAGTGACGGGGGCTTTTCCGCTTTAGTTCCTAAGAAAATCTTGACTTCATTAATTGATCAAGTATCATAGAAAGTTCATTTAGTGTCTCATTTGGGGCAGTAATAATTATAATAAATCACAAGAAGGTAGGACACTCATGGGTGCAATCTTAGATGTTACTGAAATGTTAAAAGAGCCTGCGGGCATGGCCGTTGCAGCAGTAGTTATTGCTGTCGGTTATTTCTTCGTAAAATGGGTTTTCGCTGAGCCTGAAGAAGAAGAGTAAGTAATTCGTTTTTTAGAATTACTTAAAAAGCTCGTAAGTTTTACTTACGGGCTTTTTTTATGCCTAATTGAAAGTGAATTTAGTTAGTTTAGCGATATTCCATTATAATTTATAGCATTTTAAAATCTGGACGAGTAAAAAAATGCTAAGTGTTGTTTCTAAAGCTTTTGCGCACTATCATGAGCGTAAATCCCCCGCCTTTATTATTGGCATATTTCGTATTCTTTATGGGATAGTTGCCTTCCAAGAAATCTTATTTCTACTTTATTTTAATCACTTAATTTTTGACCCTATCCCATATATAGATGTGGAATTTCCAATGATTCCATTATTTTTATGTTTATGGTTGGTTGTGGCTGGCTGGCTTGTGGTGGGTTATCGTAGTCAGTTTTCTATTGTTGCCAATTATCTTTTATGGATTGTCTTTGTTAATTTTACGCCGATGCAGCGTGATTTTGATGGTGGCTTTGATTTGTTTATGATTGGCGTGGGGTTTTTTCTGATCTTTATGCCGATTGGTCGGGCAGTATCAGTTGATAATTTATTATACAAACTACAGTTTAAGTATAAAGATAAGCCGTTATTGCCTACTACAGCAAGTGCTTTGTGTCTGTTGCTGCCTGTTTTGGTTTGTTTGGGTTTTTTATATTTTGATTCTGCTATCCATAAAATGTTTGCAGAGCACTGGCGTAATGGTTTGGGGGGGTGGTTGCCTTCATCAATGCCGTATTACGTATCTGCTTTAGATTTATCTTGGATGTTAAATAGTGAGCTTTTACAAAAAAGTATCGGTTATTTGATCTTGGTTTTTCAATTTAGCTTTATTTTCTTGTTTTATCGTCGTCGTTTTCGTCCGTTCTTTTTGTTTGTTGGTGCGGGATTACATTTTGGGATTACCATAAGTTTCAATATTTACCCGTTTGGCTTAGGTATGTTGTCAGTCTATATATTGATGATTCCTTTTTCGTGGTGGCAGGCCTGCGCAAATAAATTAGTGCATAAGCTTCCGCAGTTAACCGTTTTTTATGATGGCGATTGTCCTTTATGTAATAGAACGGCAATAGTTATTAACCATTTCGATATTTTTCGGGGTGTTGAATTTAAAGATTTGCAGACTCAGGCGCATACTGCAAAAGAGCTTCAGGCTTACGATGAGCAGGTGTTGTTGTCTGATTTGTATGCGCTTGATAGGCAAGGAAATGTGTATGCGGGGGTTGATACTTATGCGCAAATTTTTGCAAAAATGCGCTATTTATTGATTGTTTCTTGGTGCTTGCATCTGCCGGGTGTTTATCAGTTAGCCAAAGCCATTTACCGTCGTATTGCAGATAAGCGTGAACGAGTTTGTGATTCTTCGTGTTTACCTGAGCAAGAAAAAACGGTTTACCCCGTCGATTTATATACACGGGTTTTTGAAAATTACGCAACAAAAAAGCCAAAGCAATTTAAATTTCGGATGGCTAAAATTTTTATGGTTTTAGTTATTTTGCAGTTAAATAGCAGTGTTCATTATGGTTTTCTGTATAGATTCTATGATTTATCTCAGGTGCAAAGCCCAGTAACGAACCAAGTACGTTTGCTTAGTAATGCAGTATTAATGCTCTCTACGACATTTTTAGGGATTACTCCGCATGCTCTGTATTTGCATGATCACTTTGAAGGCTACGATGATCTGTTTGCTATTACTTATATAGATAAGCAAGGGAAAGAGCAGTGGCTTCCATTTGTGAACGACAAAGGGCGTATGCTTGCGCCAAACTGGGGGCGAGTGCATTCAATGTGGGCTAATATTGCGGTAACGCCTAATATAAATCCTGATAGGTTGAATAAGTTCATTATGAAGGTAACTGCTTTTTGGGGCACTAAAGTGGGCGTGGACCTTAATCATGCTAAATTTTTAATTAAGCATAAGAAAATTACCTCAACAGCGCAGTGGCAGCCAAATTTGCGTAATGATAATTTGTCGGGTGAATGGTCAAATATAGGGTCGGCTATATGGATCGATAAAAAGGTGCGTGTGCGCTTACCGCACCTTCAGGAAGTGATTGATAAGTAAGGGAAACTATAAAAAACTTTCGACTAAACACAAAGTGGTGTTGCATCAAAACTATCCTCATGATATAAATTGTCCGTGCTTTTGATTAGTACATAACAAAAATAAAAAATAATATCCTGAGGAGGATGACATGAAAAAAGTATTATCTTTATTAGCTATATCTTTAATGTTAATCGGCGGCACAGGCTGCATGGATAGCCCTGATGGAAGTAAGCAAAAAGTTTCTAGTTCTATTTCTTTATAGATTAGAACTAAATTTTTAAAAAAAAGCCCAAGTTTTTACTTGGGCTTTTTTTTGCCTAAAATTTAGTGATAACAAAAGACGGTATCGTAGAGTTTTGTAGATATTTACTTGAAAAGTGTCAGGATTGTAATTGGTGGTAAGTATTCAGAGCCCCTCTAGTTTATATTCCCAAGTCGCTAGTCAGGTAGCTCCCTCTCTTGCTGGAGAGGGCTGGGATGAGGAGAATAAGATTAAGGCTTTTCTTGTTTCCCTCGCCTCATCCAACCTTCTCCCTCTGGAGAAGGCTTTCGCCGAGAGATAAAGTGAGGGTCTCTGAATACTTACAATTGGTGAGGGGGGTTACGAATGGTAAAACATTGACTCATTTTTTATGAAATCGAAAATTGCATAAAAAATGAGTCAATGTTTTTGTGTTTAGCTTTGCGTTGGTATTTGCTTTTATCTTTAAAAATAAGAGCCTTATTAAAATAATGTGCGTGTTTGGCAACTAAATTTTTGGGTTCTATTGGTTTGTTTTTATCGTGTTTTTTCTTTTTCTTCATGGGTGTAACTCCAAGTGGGTTGATAAGAGATATATTTCTTTTGTGCAAAACTTTTGTGAACAAACTAAAATACATCTTTGTTTTATTTTAGAATATGCCCGTGAAATTTTCAAAAGAATTTGAAGTTATTATTGTTGGTGGTGGTCATGCTGGTACAGAGGCTGCATTAGCTGCTGCACGTACAGGTGCGAAAACCTTATTGTTAACCCAGAGTATTGATACTTTAGGGCAAATGAGCTGTAACCCAGCAATTGGTGGTATTGGTAAAGGGCATTTAGTTAAAGAGGTGGATGCTTTAGGTGGTGTCATGGCAAAAGCAATAGACCATGCCGGTATCCATTTTCGAATTTTGAATGCAAGTAAAGGGCCGGCAGTCCGAGCGACGCGAGGTCAAGCCGATCGAGAGCTATATAAGGGCTATATTCGTAATGCATTAGAGAACCAAGAAAACTTAATGTTATTTCAGCAAATGGTTTCTGATTTAATTGTTGAGGGTGGCAGTGTTGTCGGTGTAAAGACTCAAATGGGCTTGCAGTTTAGAGCCAAATCAGTGGTGTTAACGGCGGGTACCTTTTTGGGTGGTAAGATTCATATTGGCTTGGAAAATTATGCCGGGGGACGAGCTGGAGATACGGCGTCAATTGCTTTGGCAGATAGGCTGCGTGAGCTGCCCTTTAATATTGACCGGTTAAAGACAGGCACGCCACCGCGTATTGATGGACGAACAATAGATTTTTCTAAGTTGGAGCAGCAGCACGGAGACACCCCCGTTCCTGTTTTTTCGTTTATGGGGTTGGCAAGTCATCATCCACGGCAAGTGCCCTGCTATATTACGCGTACCAATGAAGGTACTCATGATATTATTCGTAGCGGATTAGATCGCTCACCAATGTATGCGGGTGAGATTGAAGGGGTTGGTCCTCGGTACTGTCCATCTATAGAAGATAAAGTCGTGCGCTTTGCCGAACGTAATTCGCATCAGATATTTATAGAGCCAGAAGGGTTAAATACGAATGAGTACTACCCTAATGGTATTTCTACAAGCCTTCCTTTTGATGTTCAATATGACTTTGTACGTTCAATGCTCGGCTTTGAGCAAGCTGAGATTGTAAGGCCGGGGTATGCAATTGAGTATGATTTTTTTGATCCTAGGGACCTGAAAACGTCATTAGAAACCAAATTTATGCCGGGTCTATTTTTTGCAGGTCAAATAAATGGGACGACTGGCTATGAAGAGGCGGCTGCGCAAGGATTAATCGCAGGGTTGAATGCGGCACGTAAGGCGCAAGGACGGGAAAGTTGGTGTCCTGCTAGAGATGAGGCATATATCGGGGTTATGGTAGATGATTTGATTTCTCTAGGAACCAAAGAGCCGTATCGTATGTTTACTAGTCGTGCTGAATACCGTTTGTTACTGCGAGAGGATAATGCAGATTTACGCTTAACGGAGAAGGGGCGGGAGTTAAATTTAGTGGCTGACGAGCAATGGCAGAGCTTTAATATTAAGTGTGAATCTATTATTAAAGTTCAGGCTGATTTAGGCTCTAAATGGATTCGCAAGGGAAGTGAGGAGGCTGAGAGAGTTGCTGAGCTTTGGGGGAAGCCACTTACTAAAGAGGCTAATTTGATGGATTTATTACGTCGCCCAGAGGTCGATATTGTGCAATTAATCTCTTTTGCTAATGAGCAAGAGCAGGATAAATCGGTATTGCAGCAAGTAGAAGTGCAGGCAAAGTATGCGGGATATATAGAGCGACAGCAGCAAGATATAGAGAAGTCGAAGCGCTATAATCATTTGAGTATCCCTGAAAGTTTGGATTTTAGTTTAGTGCCTGGCTTATCAAATGAAGTAAGAGAGAAGTTAATCAAGCAGCGCCCAGAGACATTGGGGTTGGCATCAAGAATTCCAGGAATAACACCTGCAGCAATTTCCTTGTTATTAATATATATGAAAAAGCAAAATGGATAATAGTCGAAATATTCTGGTAACGGGTCTAGCTGATTTAGATATAGAAGCAACAGAGGTGCAAGTTGATTTGTTGTTGGATTTTGTATGCTTAATAGAAAAATGGAATAAAGCTTATAATTTAACTGCGATACGTAAGCGCGAAGAAGTGTTGCGTTTGCATATTTTAGATAGTTTAGCTGTGCTGCCTTTTGTAACAGGTAAGAATATTATTGATGTGGGGACCGGAGCAGGCTTACCTGGAATTCCATTGGCTATTTTTATGCCAGAAGTGCAGTTTACATTATTAGATAGTAATGCAAAGAAGACGCGTTTTGTGCGTCAGGCGGTGATGGAGTTGAAGTTAAAAAATGTAGTGGTTGAGCATTGCCGGGTAGAAGAGCTCAAAAAGGCAGGTCAATTCGATGCGGTGTTGAGTCGTGCCTTTGCAAGCTTGCATGACATAATGGAATGGACGGATTACTTGTTAAAGCAAACAGGGGTTTTGATCGCAATGAAAGGACAGGAGCCAGTAAAAGAACTTGAGGGTTTGGGGCGAAAGTACTCTGTGCAGTCGGTGGTTGTGCCTGGAGTTGAGGCGGAGCGTTGTGTAGTGCGGATAAATAAATCATGACTAAAATAATTGCAGTAACCAATCAAAAAGGTGGCGTAGGAAAAACAACGACCAGCGTAAATTTAGCTGCCTGTTTGGCGACAGCAAAGCGTAAAGTTTTGCTTATTGATTTAGACCCGCAAGGAAATGCGGCGATGGGCTGTGGTGTTAATAAGGCAACGGTTGAATACTCAAGTTGTGACCTGTTGTTAGAAGATATACCCATTACAGAGATGATTATTGATGTGCCTGAAGTGGGTTTTTCAGTCATTGCAGGGAATTCAGATTTAACGATAGCTGAAGTACAGTTAATGAAAATGACTCAGCGAGAGCGACGTTTAGCTAATGCATTGCAGCAAGTTCAAAATGATTATGATTATATTTTAATTGACTGCCCCCCTTCATTAAATATGCTGACCTTAAATGCTATGGTGGCAGCGACCAGTGTTTTAGTGCCAATGCAATGCGAATATTATGCATTAGAAGGCTTGTCTGCACTGATGGAAACTTTACGGAATATTCGTGAAACCGCAAATTCAGAGCTATATTTAGAGGGGATTTTACGAACTATGTTCGATAATCGGAGTCGTTTAACAAAGGATGTCTCTGAGCAGTTAGTTGAGTATTTTGCAGATAAAGTATTTAGAACCTGTATACCAAGAAATATTAGGTTGGCAGAGGCTCCTAGTCATGGAATGCCAATCCTGCAATATGATAAAAGTTCTCGTGGTGCGCTTGCCTATATTGCCTTGGCAGGTGAATTAATTAGAAAAGAAAACAAATAAGACTATGTCAGCAAAAATACGTGGATTAGGGAAGGGCTTAGGCGCATTAATGGGCGATATGACGCAAAAGGAAAGTGCAAGAGATAGCGTGCAAGAATTACCTGTCGAATACTTGCAGCGAGGTAAGTATCAGCCAAGAAAAGATATCAACCCGGAACGGTTACAGGAGTTAGCAGATTCAATAAGCGTGCAGGGGATTGTGCAGCCTATTATAGTAAGAGAGGTGGGCTACAATAGATATGAAATTATAGCCGGAGAGAGGCGTTGGCGCGCAGGACAGCTAGCTGGGTTAACCACGGTTCCGGTCGTTATAAAAGATATAGATGATCGTGCTGCAATGGCAATTGCGATTATTGAAAATATCCAGCGTGAAGATTTAAACCCATTAGAAGAGTCAGAAGCTTTGCAGCGGTTAGTTGAAGAGTTTGAGCTAACGCATCAGCAAATTGCTGAAGCCGTAGGCCGTTCTAGAGCAACAGTAACAAACTTATTGCGCTTGAATGAACTTGAGAGTGCAGTAAAGATGTTTTTAATTAAGCGAGAACTAGGGATGGGGCATGCGCGTGCATTGCTTAGTCTTGGCGCAGAAAAACAAGTGATGCTAGCTGAAAAAGTTGCTAGGGAAGGGTTGTCGGTACGAGTAACGGAAAAATTAGTTAAACAAGCCCAAAGTGAAAATAAAACAGACGTTGATGTAGGTGCAGAAGAGGTTGGGCATGATAGAGATACCTTGCGATTGCAAGAAACTATTTCTGATTTTTTAGGTGCAAAAACAGCGATTAAGCATAAGAAAAATGGAAATGGTTCCGTGGTCATTAGTTATAGCAATTTAGATGAGTTAGATGGTATTGTAGCGCGCTTAAATTTAGGCGATAAATAGAAAGAGAATGTCTAGTAAATTAATCGACCCTTGATTAAATGTGTTCTGCTAGATATAATCCACGCTCTAATTGACTGGACTATTTGTGATAAATGTAGATAAATTAACGGTAGTAAGTAAAATTATTGCTGGGCAAGCGCTAATAGTTGTACTGGTAAGTCTGTTGTTTTATTTGTTTGGAAATGTAGTTAGTGGTAAATCTGCCCTTTATGGTGGTATTGCTGTTTTAATTCCAAACTTATATTTTGCGCTAAAAATTCAGAATAACCGCGGTCAAGATGCTAAAAAAATAGTCCGATCATTTTATGCGGGTGAATCAGGAAAGTTAATATTAACAGCAATAATTTTTGCTGTGATTTTTCAAGATTCCGAAATAAATATTATTGCATTGCTAGTAACCTATGTTGCAGCATTAACAGTTTTTTGGTTTGCGTTATTGATACGTAAATATTAATTTAAATTAAAGCGAGGAAAGATGGCTACTGAGGCTCATGCGGCAGAAGGCGCGACAGGATATATTGTTCATCATTTAACACCGTTATCAGTAGGTGAAGGTTTCTGGACTTTACATTTAGATACATTATTTTTCTCTGCTGTTTTAGGTGCTTTATTTGTTTGGTTTTTTAAAGTAGCAGCAGAAAAAGCAACAATTGGCGTGCCAAGTAATGGTCAAGCGGTAGTAGAAATGCTTATCGAGTTTGTTGATCAGCAAGTTAAAGATACCTTTCACGGTAAAAGTGAACTTATCGCACCTCTCGCGTTAACCATTTTTATTTGGGTTTTTCTGTGGAACTTTATGGATCTGTTCCCGGTAGATCTTTTGCCGGCAGTAGCGGGTATGATGGGCATGGAGTATATGCGAGTCGTGCCAAGTACAGATCTTAATGCAACCTTTGCATTATCGATTAGTGTCTTTCTACTTATTATTTTTTACAGTATCAAAATTAAAGGTGTAGTTGGGTTTGCAAAAGAATTAACCTGCACTCCTTTTGGTCCATGGATGATGCCATTCAACTTACTTTTGAAGCTAGTTGAAGAAATAGCGAAACCAATTTCATTGGCATTGAGGTTATTCGGTAACTTATATGCTGGCGAATTAATCTTTATATTGATTGCGCTATTGCCTTGGTATATACAGCCTTTATTAGGCTTTCCTTGGGCAGTATTTCATATTTTGATTATTACTCTTCAAGCGTTTATTTTTATGGTATTAACCATTGTATACCTAAGCATGGCGCACGAAGATCATTAAGATTTTTTACAATTTTTTAACTTTAATATAACAATACTTTTGGAGGTATTATGGAACTTGCAGCGTTGATTGCAGATGTACAAGGTATGACTGCTATTGCAGTAGGTCTGGTTTTAGGTATGGGCGCATTAGGAACAGCGATAGGCTTTGGTCTATTAGGTGGAAAATTCCTTGAAGGTGCAGCACGTCAACCAGAAATGGTTCCTATGCTACAAGTTAAAATGTTCGTTGTTGCGGGTCTATTAGATGCGGTAACTATGATTGGTGTTGGTATGGCGTTATTCTTTACATTTGCTAACCCATTCTTATCTGCTGTTGAAGCGGCTGCAAACTAAGACACGCTCATCAATAATTTTAACAGCAATATGAGGAAGGCTAGTGAGTATTAATGCTACACTAATCGGTCAAATGATTACCTTTACACTTCTGGTATGGTTTACCATGAAGTATATTTGGCCGCCACTAATTGGTGCTATCGAAGAACGTAAGTCTAAAATTGCTGAAGGATTAGCAGCGGCCGAAAAAGGTCAAGAAGACATGGATTTAGCGGCTAAAAATGCAGCTAACGTTATCAAAGAAGCAAAACAACAATCAGCTGATATTGTAAATCTTGCCCAAAAGCGAGCAAATGAAATCGTAGAAGAATCTAAAACGACTGCCAAAGTAGAAGGCGAACGTTTGGTGACTGCGGCTCAAGCTCAAATTCAGCAAGAGATGCAACAAGCGCAAGAAGCAATGCGTAAAGAAGTATCCGCTTTAGCTTTAAAAGCTGCTAGTCAAATTTTGCAGCAAGAAGTTGACAAAAATAAACATAAGAATCTTATCAGCAAAGTATCTGAGCAATTAGGTCAAGCATAATGAGTGAATTAGCAACTTTGGCAAGACCGTATGCAGAAGCTGCCTTTAAGAGAGCAAAAGAAACAGATAGTTCTAAGGAATGGTCTGAAAATTTAGCTTTTTTAGCGGCAATTATGCAAGATGAGAGCTTATCTGCAATTGTAAATAACCCGAAAGTCGCTCAAGATAAATTAACGCAATTATTGCAGGATATTTGTCAGGAGCAAATTAAGGGTGAAGCAAGTAATTTTCTAAAAATCTTAATTGAAAATGGAAGATTATCAATTACTTCTGAGATTGCGGTATTATTTGAACAATATAAAGCTGAAGATGAAGGTTATGTCGATGTTGATGTGATAACTGCCTATAGTTTAACCAAAGCAGAAGAACAAAAATTTGCAACCTCACTGAAAAAAACCTTAAATAAAAACGTTAATATTAATGCGAGCGTTGATATTAACTTGATTGGCGGCTTTTTAGTAAAAGCGGGCGATAGTGTCATTGACGGTTCTATTGGTGGTCAACTTCAACAATTAGCTAAAAGGATCTAACAGCTTAGACTGAGAAAAAATATGCAATTAAATCCATCTGAAATAAGTGATCTGATTAAAAAGCGGATCGAAAAATTTGACGTTAATGTCGAAGCGCATACGGAAGGTACTGTTGTTAGTATAACTGACGGTATTATCAAAGTGCATGGTTTGTCTGACGTAATGCAAGGTGAAATGCTTGAGTTTCCTGGTGATTCTTATGGTATGGCACTCAATTTAGAAAGAGATTCAGTCGGTGTGGTTATGCTAGGTGCATATCAACATATTACTGAAGGCGATACAGTAAAATGTACCGGTAAAATTTTAGAAGTACCTGTTGGTGATGCATTACTAGGGCGTGTTGTTGATGCGTTAGGTAATCCAATCGACGGTAAAGGTGATATTGATAGCAATGAAACTTCACCTGTTGAAAAGATTGCTCCCGGTGTGATTGCACGTAAATCAGTTGATCAACCGGTACAATTAGGCTTGAAATCAATTGATTCAATGATTC
>ENA-OSET01002951-OSET01002951.1-sediment-metagenome-genome-assembly--contig:-NODE-2951-length-15971-cov-4.211149_pt1 | contig 15971 bp, 11 predicted proteins | sample MGYA00237882_ERZ534229 | MGnify/ENA primary metagenome ERZ534229 (study PRJEB26408, sample SAMN06266212) | sediment metagenome | isolation source: Hudson Canyon methane seep mesocosm | place... | reverse complement strand
ATATTACTGAAGTGATCCATCAACAATATCCGAATCTGAAGCTAATCGTTAGTATGCGTAACCCAATTGATCGTGCAGTTTCAGCGTATTTCCATTTTCTTCGTAATAGAAGCTTTTCACCCTCATGCCCTATTTTGGATGTGGGTCATCGGCATGGCATTATTACGATGGGGTATTATTATCGAAATATTACTGAGTGGTTGAAGTATTATCCGATCGACCGCTTTTTGTTTCTCGTCTATGAAGAAAATATCAAAACGAACAAGCTGGAAACCTTAAAAACGACGTTTCGTTTTTTGGGCGTGGACGAGAGCTTTGTGCCGGAGAAAATTGATCGTAGATATAATAAGCGTTCGGGACATCTGTTCATGCGGACGAATTATTACTCTCCCGTATGGACGCGGAGATTTTTTCGGTTGTTCCCTGGATTAAAGTCAATCGACTTTCCTAAGATTAACGTGACATCCGGTGAGATCAAGAAATTGTCCGAGATGTATAAAAAAGAAAATCGAGGACTGGCAGAATTGATAGATAAGCCTTTACCTTGGTAAATTCGAACAACACCCTAGTTGGTATCGGTAAACTAAATTCTCGATATTACAGAAATCTAGGTCCTACCTTTACTCGATAACCCTACCCCATTCGCTAGAACACCTATTCTGACGCTTTGATAGTGTTTCGCAGAAATTAAATACCGACCCAGACTAAACATATTCGAGACAGCAGCATGAGATTGTTCTGCCCCGGCAATTTCCATGGGAAATTGTGATCTAATCAAAAATAACATGCTAGTTTTATTAAACTTACTCAAACGCAAAAACATTGATCAACTTACTGTTAATCAATGGGTCATTGGTTTGATCCCAACATCCGGAGCCTTAGTTACCGAGAAGGCTCTGTAGATGATGAACTTAGAGAGACTTTTTGTATCTGAAAGAACATAACCCTAAGGAATGACCAATTGACTGCCGGTAATTTGGGCGTGGGGTAAGTTGGAGCGCCTCGGCAAGGGCGCCACCTCACCAAAAAGCTCAACATCAGCTAAGTCACTTATTAATTACTCTTGTAAACACTTGAACGATGGGCCACTTTAACTACATGAACTATTAAAGTTTCGTCGCGTATTTCATATACGATACGATAGAGGCCTTGTCTAATTCTATAACGCTCTTGCGTTGAAAGTTTTACAGAGCCTTCAGCTCGAGGATCCATTGCTAGAGAATCAATTTTTTCAAGAATACGTTTAACATCGGCCAACGGAATATTACGAAGATCTTTAGCAACAGATTTTTTGAAGGTGATTTTATATTTTACCATGCTTCTTCAAATCATTGAGTAGCGCTTCATAGCTGATCTCTTTTTCATTTTCACGTGCAGAAAATGACGCCAAATCTTCTTGGTCTTCATTCATTAGCAGGCGTACAGCTTCATCAACGAGCTCTGATAAAGAGATCTGTGAAGATGCAGCTTTGATCTTCAAAGCTTGGTGAATTGCAGGCTCAAAGTAGACAGTGGATCTTTTTGATAGATTGCTCATAATAAACTCCTTCGGACGTTATAGCAGTATAACGCTATAACGTTAAAGCGACCAATAATATCTCAATGATTGGCATAATGGCCGACAATCTTCACAGGGTAGCGATAACCGGAGTACATTCTATTATTTCTCATGCTTGAATCATCGCACATACTCGGAAATGGCAATTGAGTTGCAAATATCCCGAAAATCCATAGGCCGTGAATAAAGCTGTCCATGGCGAATTCGCAATTCACGCCGCTGCCACCGAGTCTAATCAGCTTAACCCGGGTGGTGAGCAGGTGAAACAGCAGACAAAGAACATCTTTTATGCCTACCGAGGGTAGTATTGGCCAATAAAAGCAGCAAGGGCCAACGCTCTAATATTATTGGAAAATTAACAATTCGCCAGGGACAGGATATCTGCTACGCTTGCAAATACCCATTTATTAATTCTAGCCGTCTGGGCAAGTTGAATCTGTCGATCCCCTTTCCCTGAGTAAATTTGCAATAACACACCAACGACAATAGCAACACCGAACCTGATCTGCGACGACACCGGTTTCGAAAAGCGCCAGTCAGAAGTACCGTGCTTCGACTATTTGCTCTCCTATAATAAGCGTGATAGAGTCCCAAAAAAGTTGTTTGCGAGCCTCGGTTCGTCCCGTATTCTCAGTCATATACCGACGTAGTTGACTCGGTTCTTCTAGTTAGAAATTTAACCAAGGTTATTGAATCACGTTGCCGCCTTTAAGTTGGAATAAATCAAGCCAGATCATGATAGGCGTATCTCTTTCCTGCCTGATCGTATTCCTGTCATTCTATACGCTGAATCAAATTAGACAGGAAACCGCAAGCAGTACTCGAAAGTCACTAAATGCGCTGCTGTTCACTGTCCAAGAGTCTTATCACACGTTAATTTCGCAACGAAAATTACACGCGTCGATTCTTGCCGACAACCCCCTCGTCCAATCACTAACCATTTCTCTGCTAGAAGAAAGAAATCAAAATAAAGCCTCGATCAATTCACCAGCACTCGCAAAACTCCGCAGCATGTTGGCCCCCGAATTGGCGAAAAATGGAGACAAAGGGTTTTTTGTTATTGGTCCTGACCACATCAACATTGCTTCCATGCGGGATTCAAATCTAGGCCAAGTTAACCTGATGCACCTCTCAAAACCGACTTTACTTGAAAAAGCGTTTACCGGCTCACCAGCTTTCGTCCCCACCATTTCATCCGACGTTCCTTTGCTTGATGAAGACAATATCCTAGGCAATCACTCTCCGACTATGTTTATCTTGTCACCCATTCGCTCTCCCAGTAACCATGAGAGCATCATCGCCGTTTTGGCACTTCGAATCGATGCAAAAACCCATTTTTCAAACCTTACTGGACTAGGCAGAATAGGAGACACGGGGGAAACCTATGCATTTGACAAAAACGGCTATATGTTAAGTGAAAGTAGATTTATCGACCAACTCGTTAGCACAAGCCTAATTCAACCAGGCCAAACAAATGTCCTCACTATGCGGGTCGCGGATCCGGGCGGAAATTTACTAAAAAACCACCTGTCTTCATTACCGAATGTAGACGGGCCGCTCACGTTAATGGCCAATAACGCTATAACAATTGGGCAGGGTGACAATATAACCGGATATCGGGATTATCGTGGAGTCGATGTTATTGGCGTATGGACGTGGGATAAAGCATTCAATTTCGGCCTTGCCAGCGAAATCGATCTCGACGAGGTCCTGGAATCCTATCACCGAATGCGAACAGTGTTTATTGCCACCAACCTGCTCGTTCTATTGATGATTGTTTGGTATATCAGAACACAAATTTACTCAAAAGAACGACTTCTTCTGGCACAGACAGATTTAGCGTCGCAAGTAGCGCATCGAACGCAGGACTTAAACTCCGCGAAAAATGAACTCGCGAAAATAAACGAACATTTAGCTCACGCTCAAGCCGCCGCGAAACTGGGCAACTGGCTCTTGGTGCATTCTTCACGCGAAGTGACTTGGTCACGAGAAATCTACCGATTCTTTAATGTAGAGCCCGGTTCTTTACCACCAAAACCAAAGGAGTTCCTGAAACTCATTCATCCGGACGATCGAGACATGTATCGACAGTTTTCTGCAGATGCAAGAAAACGGAATGTTGATTACAGTATCGACATCCGTGTGCCTCAACCTGACGGATTGAATTTGTGGCTCGAACTTAAGATCGAAACCTCCTTCGGCGAAAACGATTTACCCATTTCTTCTCGAGGAATCGCGCAAGATATCACCGCGCGCAAACATACAGAGCAAGAACTACTGACAGCGCGAATTCTGTTAGACGAATCGCAATCGGTAGCAAAAGTTGGTGGCTGGGAGCTTAATATCGCCACGGGCAGCTTATTCTGGACAGCTGAGACCTATCATATACACGACACATCTCCCGATGAATTCAATCCATCTGTAGATGCGGGAGTCAGCTATTTTCTGCCAGATTCACGAAAAATCATCAGTAATGCACTCGATGATGCCGTCAACAACTGTAAAGACTATGATTTGCAGCTGGAAACCTACACAACCAAAGGCCGTAAAATTCATATTCGCACCACATGCAAGGTTACCCAAGATGAGGGCAAAGCCACAAAACTTACGGGTATCTTTCAAGATATTACGCAGCAAAAACTGGACGAAGAAGCGATGTTACGGTCATCAAAAATGGATGCTGTGGGACAAATCGCCGGAGGCATTGCCCACGATTTCAATAACCTGCTGAACGTCATTATAGGGAATCTGGAGTTATTGGAGATAGAAACTCCTAACACCAAAAAGGCAACTAAACGTATCAATCAGATTAAAGATGCCTCCCAGCGTGCCGCTGACGTGACAAAACAGTTGTTAAGTTTCTCCAGAAATGAAACTTCCCAAAATAATACCGTGAGTGTTAACGATTTAATTATTGGAATGGACAGCTTGATATCCAGGTCCGTCACCCCTGAAGTGTCAGTTAATTTATTTCTGGCCGAAGACCTAGCATTCGCAAAAATCAATGCGGGAGAGCTCGAAGGAGCACTACTCAATTTGGTAATAAACGCCCGAGACGCGATGCCTGGGGGCGGTGAACTCATTCTCCGCACTAACAACTGCTTCCTAGATTCAATTGATTGCAAGCAAAACCCGCGGATACAACCAGGAAAATATGTGCTCATCACAATACAAGATAACGGACAAGGTATCGCCAAAGAAAATATTGATCATATCTTCGAACCATTTTATACGACGAAACCAAGTGACAAAGGTACGGGCCTGGGACTCGCCATGGTTTTTGGAGCAATGAACCGGTGTAATGGATACGTTGAGATGAGTACAGAAATTGGCAAGGGTACCACTTTCGAGCTTTATATACCCCAGTGTGAACAAGAGTTATTACCACCAAAGGACGACACCAGTGAAATCATACTTTTTGAGAGTAACAAAACGATATTGGTTGTGGAGGACGAAGAGGAACTGCTAGAGATAGCACAGGAATTTCTGAAAATAATGGGCTATACCGTGGTAACGGCAACTAATGGGGCCGAAGCTCTAGCGCAGTTACAAAAGGTACCTGAGATATCCATTGTCTTCAGTGACGTTCTAATGCCCGGAGGAATAAATGGTTATGAGCTGGTGAAACAAGCTCTTACTCTACACCCCCACCTGAAAATCGTGTTAACGTCGGGTTACGTCGATGAGTCAGCCTCCTCCGATGCAGAAAGCTACGGTGGGACGTTATTGATGAAACCTTACACGCAATCCGACTTGGCTCGGCATATCAGTACACACCTTGGCAACTAGTACCCCCTGAGTTCCATCCGGCTTGAAACCACAGCGACGTTAGTTGAATAAGGAAACTAGCCGCATTGTGTCGTCCCACTAAAAGGATACTGCAAACTCCACTCCATAATTTGAGCCCTGACTCCACTGTCCCCAGGCAACCAATCCTTCAAACCGGGTGACATTGACCTCCCGTTCATCCGTAATGTTGCGGGCATAGGCGGTCAACCTGTAGCGATCGTCATTCCAAAGGTAGTTGAGCGTAAGATCCAGATTTGAAATCGAATCGAGGTGCCCCAAAGGGTCATTGTCGGCAATGGTCTCGACTTCATCCCTCCAACGAAAGGCGGCGAACCCGATAAGCTCTCCCGGGCCGACCCGAAGGGCGTAGCTGGTACTTAAGCCAAACGTATTTTCGGGTGTATTGCGCGGAATCCGACCCGAGTTGTCTGTCTCTATACCGTCTCCGTTCACGTCAGCGACGTAGTTATCATATTCTGAATCCAGGTAACCATAAGATGCGCGAATATTCCAAGCCTCAGTCACTTGGAACTGAAGTTCCAGCTCGACACCAAAAATATCTAATTTAGATGCGTTCTCTACAACAGAAGCTATGCTGGACAGGCTGATGGGTATTCGGAGGTCCTCCTGCTTGTCCCTAAATTGGCTATAAAAGATTGACGGATTAAAAACAATTTGACCGTCCAGCCAGGTACTCTTCATGCCCAGTTCCCAGTTTCCGACAGTCTCAGGGTCATACGAAGGATCGAACCCGTCCGGGAAATTCGCCTGACGGCCGATAAAACCGCCACTCTTGAAGCCTTCGCCATAGGAACCGAATACCATAACATCGCTGCTATACCTAAATTTGAAGCCGAGCTTAAGAGAATTCTCACTCCAGTCATCTTCAAACTCTCTGAAACTCAGCTCGGGGTGAGGTTCGTTGTCGGCGTAAAACGCGCCGTCAGAGCCCTTGAAATCTTTTTCTTCATAGGTCCAGCGCCAACCTGCAGTGATCGTCCACTGCTCGCTTAGTTCCCAATCGCCCGAGGCAAATGCGGCGTAAGAGGCAGTCTCCTGATTCTGACCATTATGATGCAAGACTTCGGAGGGAAATCCAGCGCCACCGGGCACTCCGGTAATGGCGCCAATTTGATCGAGTGTGTAGTGAAGTTGTCCGACATCCCAGCGCTGCTCGTAGTCAACGTCCCAGTAATACAGACCGGCGACAACCTCGATCGTCTCAAAAATTTGCGACGTCAGGCGCAGCTCCTGGCTAAACTGCTCCCACTTGTTGAAGTAATCCAAGTAAAGGAATTGTGCCGGAGACGCATCAAACCCTGACAAATTATGCTCATCGACGTAGCGTTGGGCAGTGATGGACGTTAACAATACTGAGCCCAGACCCCAGTTAGCAGTAAGTATATAACTGTCATATTCGCTATCGTTTCTATTTCTTATATCACTAGAAACGTGGTCTTTGTCACTACCGCTATCGGTGGCTTCGCACCCTATTAGCCAGAGGTCACCCTCCAAGACACAGTTCAAATCCTCGGGTTGGTTTTTGTTGGCCCAGGCGCCGGTGTCGGTCTTATCCTTGTTTTTCTCGTAATGGAACTTCACGTCGACATTCGTGGTGGGACTCCACAGTGCGGTAAACCCATAGGTCTGCTTATCGTCGCCACCCACATCCTCCTTGAGGGTGGTATTCCGGATCCATCCGTCGCTTTCGATTTGATTGCCAAATAACTTGACTCCGAGTTTTTCGTCGATGAGCGGTACGTTGAGTATGCCCTTTTTATCTTCCCTGCCATCATCGCCGAGCGTTATGCTGAAATCCCCGCCCCATTCCATGGTAACGTCGCCACGAATAATGCTAATGACGCCACCGGTGGTATTTTTGCCGAAAAGGGTACCCTGCGGGCCACGAAGTACCTCTACGCGTTTGGTATCGAAATTCTGCAACAAACTACCACTCGAAGTACCGAGATACATTCCATCCATGATCACGCCAATTGACGGGTCATAGCTTTTGTCAGTTTCTTGGTAGGAAACGCCGCGAATACTGATAGCTGCGCCGCCGGGAATACCTGAAGTGTTTCTAATATAAACATTGGGCGTGAAGGACTGGATGTCTTCCAATCGTCTGATGCTGGCGCTTTTCAATTCTTTGCCAATCGACGTGACAGATAAAGGGACATCCTGTATCGACTCCGAGCGCTTACGAGCCGTTACGAGCAATTCTTCGAGCACTACAGTGCCCCCTTCGTCCTGCGCCTTCACAGCAGGCCAGGCTAGGGTCGCAGCAAGCAAGGTCGATGCAGAAACAGCGAGACTCAGGGTTTTGGGTATCATTAGATCCTCGGGAAAGCGCGGAACATAGCTGGCTTTACTTTTTTATTTTTTATTTTTTGAATGCATTAGTCCTACATTCAGTCCTACATTCAGTCCTACATTCAGTCCTACATTCAGTCCTACATTCACGATAGCGGAATAGGTTATCTTAGGCAAACAAAGAGACAGACAAATTACCTTACTCAGACCAAATAAATCAGGCTCCCACCTTCAGTTACCGTCCTACTCCATTTTTCAAACGCAAATTTCTCGAGATTTCGATAATGCCCCGAATTGATCATGTGTCTGCCACGATGGAATAGATTATAGATAGCTGCGTGAGCATCTAGTCATCTCTGCGCATGCCTCGCTCTCTTACCCTGGTAAACTTATGCGATTGCTCTACTCAGACAAGGTCTTCATCGAGAACGTGTCGACGGTTTGCAGAACAAACATGTTAGCTTTCGTAAACTTACTCTTACGTGAAACGTAACCCGACTTTCTGTTAACCAATGGGTCGTTGGTTCGATCCCAACATCCGGAGCCATATTTATCGAGAACGCCCTGTAGATCATCAATTTGCGGGGCTTTTTTGTACCTGAGGGAGAATAATCAGCGGGAAGACCAAATGACTGCCGGTAATTTGGTCGTGGAGGAAGCCGGATCACCTCCGCGAGAATGCCCTCGCCCGTTCCCTGCAAGGGTAACTGATCGAGAGTCCTGCAGGTTGACTGCGCGTGCACTGCGGGTAACTTTTGGGGTCTGAGGACGGAGTGGCAGGATTGCTCGGAGGGGCAGTTTTGATGGAAATTCCGGGGGCTAGAGTCTGATGGCGTGTCGGCTGACATTGATACCTCGTTCTGCCACAAAAATGTCAATATCTCGATAGCTAAGATTGAAACGATAGTTCGGCCGAAAAGTATGGCTGATGACTTGGGATGGGCAGCGATATCCTGAGTACATTTTCTTATTTTTCATACTTGGATTATCGCAGTTACCGAGAAGTGGTCGTCAAGTTGACAATACCTTCACAGCCGGTGCCAAAAAATAAGGCATCCACCCACCGTCGGTCGCTGTTAGCCAGAGCCAGATATTGCGCTCGTACGCTCTGTAAGCAGCGTCCATGATAATGAAAGGCTGGCTGTTTCCAAAGTTTGCTGTCCACGGTAGCCTGGATATTTGGGTCGCCACGTTCCAATGCTTCTGCATTGGCCAACATTACCGGCACATAAGTGCGACCTATTTCTGTCAGTAGAGGTTTGAGACTTTCCACTAATTGATCCCGTTCAATCCAATCCGATTCGCCAACACCCTGACCTGAGAGATCGTCCATTTTGTTGACCCATGCGCATACCCTCGGTGCGACCTCAAATGTCACCCGCATCGGCGTGGGATCGAAACCAGCGAGTTGCGTCAGCTGCCCATAGAAGGCAAAATCCGCAGCACTGGGGCGATGACCGAATAGAAAAGGTCTCTGCTGCAGTATGTGGTCGAATTCCAGCAAAAAACGCTGGTAACTATTTTCAATTACTTCAGCAGTATTCTCATTGGAACCCACTACATACAGCCGGGAAATTTGGCGCTGGCGAAAGATTCTCTGTGCCTCTTCTTGCTTCCCTATAGGTAATGCGAGAGTGTGTTGCAAGGGTAACAGGGTGCCTGCTTTGGCGGCGTCTGGCTGGTGAGCCCAGCGATAGTGGAACATGGCTTTGGTCAGCCACTCATCGCCATAGTCTTCCAGCAAATAATCGACAAACTCCAGAGCAGGATCCGGGGGGATTACAGAGCATTGGTTGAACTCTCGCTCGAACCTACGAATTAGCGGAGTGGAATCAACAGCCGCTTCCACTTCACCTTCCTCGCTGGTCAAATAGAAGGTCGGCAGCAAGTCCACCTTCGGTTTTGGTAGCTCTTGAGGCGCGTGTCCTGGTCCACCCTGCAATAACTGATAAGAGATTCCCCTATAGCGCAGCAGTGAAAGCATCTTGCGGGTATAGGGTGAGCAGTGTTCGCCATAGAGACGCAGTGGGGTTTGTATTGTCATGTTGTATTGCCTCTAGTTATTTTGTTATTTTGTTATTTTGGTTGACCAGGCTCAAAACGCACACGAAGGCCACATATCTTTGCGCGCGCGAGCAATAAGAAAAGGGGCCGTATCGCATATTTATTGAACAGGCCCGCTTTAGGGTAACTGAGAAAAAACTGACCAGGGGTCGTAACGGACTGTTTTCGTACTGCGTCGTCTGATCATGAAATATTCGTTACGCCCCTTTTGTTACGCCTTTTGTTACGCCGTTTGTTACGGATTTTCGAGGCCATCCCTCAAGCCAGTCATCTTTCTTCTATTTCATATTGAGGCTTGTATAGCTTTTCGAGATACCGTTTTTCTGCAGCACTATCGCCAGCACTTTACTGCTAATAATAACTGCCATACAGGCACTGGTGGCAATTAAGTTGTCCGACAGCACGGGAGAAAACAACAGTACAAAACCCTTACCCTTCACCAAAGAGGTGAAACTTGACACTAAAAATGGGCATAGGAACAACCGCAAGGACTCCCAAAAACGTTGCTTGACCCGCAACCAACTACCAGGGCCCGTACTTAAAAACAACGCGTAACCCACCACTATGCACAGACCCAGAGAATTCAACCAGATATCAGGGTCTGGATTGAAATATATCGTCACGATGCACAGGTACCAGGTTAGATAGCACCACAGCGCAAGCGTGCTTGCAGGTAGGTTAGCAAGGTAGTGCATAGTCATTCTCTCATAGAGGCTATTTAATCAAAGCCGCGCTAAATACTATCGCCATGGTACAAGAGCGTTGTATCAGCACCCAGTCCGTTGAAAATACTGGCAAACTCAACTGCGATTTAGCCCCCACCCACCACAAGCCCTCGCTTGGGAAATTCATCCAGACCGAAGACCTCATTGGACGTAGTGACGTATTGCAGACCGGGAAATTCCGGCACATCGGGCCAGCCATCGCTAGCAATCAATTTCGTCGATTTTTGCCCGATGCTCCGAGGGGTAGAGTGGTTTCTCGGGAAAGAGCTCATCCAGCCATCGAGCATGGTCAGAGGACTCGCGTCGCCACTTAAAATCTCTAATCGTTTTGCACTTGAGCGAGATGCTTATCAACACAACTGGACTAAGGCACCAATCGTTTATCGGCCATTTCTTGCTGCGTTTAGTGTCAGGAAAACTAAGTCGTAGGACAATATTGCTTTTACCGAATTTCTGGTCCTTTTTCTCGAAATGAAGTCGTGGTCACAGCTAACCGTTACCAAACTCAGTCGTTGCAAAATCTAGCCAACCCTGTACCTCTGTCAACTAGTTCGATTAAAGACCGGTTCGCGCTTTTCCAGAAATGACATCATGCCTTCTTTTGAATCTGCAGTGCCCCGGTTTGTGACGACTGCCGTGCGTTCAGCTGTTAGCAATTCGTCCAGTGATTTATCTTCTGAACCAACAATAACGTTTAGCATACTACGCACAGCGCCTGCTGGCTGTTTTGCCAAATCGTGGGCCAGAGCAATTGCCTTTTCTTTTAGAACGTTTCCTGGCCACACCTCGTGTACAAGGCCAATGCGATAAGCCTCTGGTCCGGATATTTTTTTCGCACGTAAAATCATATCAAGCGCATAGTGGCTACCAACACATTTGGAGAGGCGCGCACTACCACCCCAGGCAGGAACAGATCCCAAGTCCATTTCCGGCAGCCCGATTTGGGCATTTTCTTCAGCCGCCAGTCTGAAGTGGCAGCCCAGGGGTAATTCGAGACCACCCCCCAGGCAGTAACCAAACAGGGTGGCTATCCATGGTTTCCCCATATTCTCAATTTTGGAGATCACATTTAAGCGTTGATCGAATACCGCGTCTGCACTGCCTTTGAGTTTGATGCCTTCGGGGAATTGTTTTAAGTTCATGCCCACCGAAAAGTTTTCCATGCCCTCGCCGGTAATCACCACGGCGCGAATGCTGACATCCTCAGCAATTTCATTGACGAGAACCTCTAGTGTGTCCATGAATTCCAGGGACATCCGGTTATAGGGTGCATCGTTAATCGAAATGATGGCGACGGCATCTTCACGGGTAAACAATAGGGGGGCTGACATAAGTTATTCTCTATTTTAAGTTTTCCGTTTAATCGTGGAGCCTGACAAAGCACTCCTCAATTCCTCTGGTGACTTTCGTTAACCGCTTGTTCAAGCCCAACATCAACGCACGTTGCAGTTAGAAATGGCTAAAGGAGAGGAATTATATTTCGATCAGCGGCCAACGAGTCAATTTCAATCCCTCAGTCCCCCTTCAGCACCGGTGGGTAGGGCCTTCATATTCCCTATACTTTGAAGAAAATCGATAATTTGTTTACTGCTTGTTGTAGGCAGGATCGTGACCACCCATGATCGACTTCGCGATCGCCTTGATGTCAGTGATGTAACCCGGCTCGTAGGCGTACTCATCCAGCTCAACGCCATAAATGGCGTTCAGCCAAACCAGCTCCATCGTATCGTAAAGAATTTCATCTGTATGGCCATGGCCCTTGTAGTCTCTGAATAAGCCCTCGCCCGCGTCTCCCGTTAACATTGATATGTCTGGCAGGTTACCCGCTTCAAACAAACTGAATAATTCCACTGCGACCTGACCGTGAGGAATGCAGAAGATTTCCACGCCTGGGTAGAGTGCACGCAGCTCGTCAATGAAATCGTGCCATTGGCCATCATGGCTCGGCTGCCAGAAGTTGGCGTAGGCTGCGGCATCCACATAATCCGAGGGGAAGTCGGCCCAAGGTAATGCGATAAAGAACTTGGTGTCTGGGTTCTTCGACAAGGCGTAATCGAACCACAGTTCATAACCTTCGGTGGTAGGGCCGGAGCTCGCGTAGGTCATACCAAAGAGTTCAATTGTTCCGGTATCCAGCACGGCTTGAACGTTGTTACGGTGTTCTTCATCCAACCATAGCTCAATTGGCGCGCCGGAAGCACCACCGGAAAATTCTACGGCTTGCGTGTGGCCTTCGATCCCGGCCGTTGACGCATGGAAGGGCATCTGGTCGGCCATGGGCCGGAAGAAACTGTGACCCATCAACATCGCGTTGTAGCCTGGGAGGTGTTGAAAAGGCGCGGGTGGGTTGTCCGCGAGAATGTCACCGATAAAAGTATCGACGATGTCGTTTGCGGGCGTGGGGTTATTGGTCGGCACGTGTCCCTCGTCGTCGAGCTGAGAAATTTGATGCGGGCTGTCTGTCTGCGCGGAGATTAATTGACTTAAACCGGCGCCTAGCCACTCGCAGTTGTTAAGGCCTTGGGCAGCAGCTTCAGGTACAGGCGCAAAGCCGGCGAAGCAGACGGGGTCTTCTTTGCCGCCAATAAACAGCAGGGGCACTTCGTCAAAGCCCGCTGCGATGCGTGTTTCTGGGTCAGAATTGCTGTTTAGGTCGCCGTAGTAGCCAAGTTTTTCTGTATATAAATCGAAGGTCCACCCCGGCTGATATTGTGAACCTTCCAGCCAGCCGTATGTTTCCACCAGCGTTATCTGCCTCGCACTTAGCACAGAATCTGCCACCACCCCAGTGAGGTAGATACCTTCAGCAGCGAAACTCATTGCCAAGTTGTAGACCCCAGGAGAACCGGCACTAGTACCGTGGGCAAAAACATGCGTAGTCGGGTAGTTTGCTGCGGTATATTCCACTGCAGCCATAGTGGCCTGCATGCCATTGACTTCGGCACCCGGGTTCGGGTTATTGGGATAGGCCGTGCCAAGACCGGAGTACTGATCATGATCACACATGGAGACCAAAACGATGCGATAACCCCCTTGAATCCGTCTGGTAAGGGTGCTATCTCGGGCCTGGCCATTGTCGATTGTGTGGCGCTGGAGCTGTCCAACGAGCAAGTCATCAAAGGTTTCCTCGTGATTATAGGAGTCCTCGGTTTGGTTGTTAACAGCGATGTAATCCCCATTCTCGTCGAAAAAGCCGGAGCCGCCGCCGTGCAGGTAGACCCACAGGGGTGCCTCACTGGTTTCGTCGCCGTTTAGTGGGTTGACGATCATAAAGGTGTAACTGCCGCTGAGGCCACAGCTGTAGGCATCGTTGCGATAGAAGTCATAATCAATGCCGAGGCCCGAGAAAGTCTGAGTCAGCTCTACGGCGAGGGAGATCTCAGCCGTAGTCCGCTCCACCGGAAAAGGGCTTACCGGTTCGGGGGTATTACCATCGTTATCGGGTGTATTACCATCGTTATCGGGTGTATTACCACCATTACCGGATGGCGTACAACCGCTCGCAACCGCTAGCAGCAAACAGACTGTGATGGCCGTTTTAATGGCAACAGGCGAAGGATATTGAAAATGGAATAAATTAACGATTTTGGATCTCATAGACATTGTGTAACCTCATTGAATAATGTGGCGACGTTGTTTTTTACGTTCAACAGAATTGCACTCATAGAGATCTCCTAAAAACCATTCATTCGAGGTTCGCGCGGGCTGGTAACGCCGTTGTAACTAGTGGGCAGGTGCCTTACGGGGCTACCTCGCCCAGCCGTGCTTCGCGTTTTTCCGCAAAGTTGTACACCGTCATAATAGCAATGGCTAGCGGCACCATTAACGTGCCGACCACAGCGCTGGCATAGGCCGCTTCAATAGCGTTGAGCGTATTGGTTGCGATAAACATGGAGAGCAGTATATTTTTGAGTGTGGTTTCAACGGCAATGGTAGAACTTGTTTTCCTGTCCAACCCGGAAGCTCGAGGCATACCGTAACCCATCACAACCGCGATTAAGAGGTAGAGGGTGGCGGGAATAAACAACGCTGTTGCACTGGACAAAGCGCTGTCTTCATCCATAACGGTTGCCGTGACAAACGCAATAATCATAGCCACGGTACTGATCTTGGAAATCTTCGGTTCATGTGAAATCAGGACTGGCCAGCGGCTGCGAGCAAACATACCCAGAGTGACCGGCAAGAAGGTAAATGAACCCAACTGCAGCGCCGTTGATAAAATCGGCATTTGAACCGACGCTTCAGTCCCGTCAAGGACGCTCATGGAATAATTAATCCACAATGGCAGCGTAAATAAAGTCACCAGGGTAGCGGTTGCGGTCAGTGTGATCGACAGGGCAGTGTCCCCCTTGCCCATGTGCACTACAATATTTGACATTGTGCCACCCGGGCAGGCTGCAACCGCCACCAACCCTAAGGCCAACATGGCGGACAATTCAAAACTTATCGCCAATCCCAAACCAATGGCTGGCAACGCCAACAACTGAAGAAATAATCCAACGATAACTGCTTTAGGAACGGAAAGAACCCGTCTAAAATCAGCCGGCGTTAAGGTCAGCCCCATGCCAAACATAAGGCCAAACATGGTGATAGGAACAAGTACCTGAATTATTTGAAGTGATACACCTTGCATTATTTTATCTCACGCTATATTTAGAATTCAGCAGGATTTAAAAATCGTGCCTACCATCGGTCTGAACCAAAGAGTCTGAATCAAAAAGCAGAATCGAAGCATCAGTGTTATTGATCTGTAGCCATTGGCTAGATCGACGCCAGACGACGCACACAGTCTATAGCAACTCGACTTCAACAAGATTTGGACCTTTTCCGGCCGCCAATTTGTCTAAGCCCGAAATCAACGAATCTACTGAGTTAACTTTCGACGCAGGCACGCCCATTCCACGCGACAACCTCACGAAGTCCAACTTGCTGGTATTGGTTTTCTGCGAAGCAGTTTTGGAATTGAAAACAACAACCTGGACGTTCAACTTTTCGTGCGCAATGGTCCAAAGCGCTTGGATTGTATGCATCGCATTTTGGCTATCGATTAAAACGAAAACGGGCCGGCTTGGACTGGCAATAGCGGCACCAATAGATATAGGAAGCGCTTGTCCCTTTGCATCTCCTGTCAGGCTCAATAAATCGTACCTTGGCGCTTTAGACAGATAAGTAGATAGTGCCGATGGCGCTATATTACTTTCATCACAGATGATGGCATTTTTCGGCAACATGGCAGCGATTGTTTGGCAGGCTTTTTCGATAGTTAGCTCACCTGTTGGCGGCTCAGGGGTCTCACGTTTCACCGGTTCCACGCCATCCTCTATGCCAAGCTCAGTACACAATTTGCTTACACTTGATAGGGCATCTTGAGAAAGGGACGCCAACTGCCAACAATTTATGTTAGTCGTTCCATCCGTTAATGGGTTGACGGCCTCAACCAGTATTAAGTCGTCAAATTCGGATAATTGATTCGAGTCATAGTTGATTCGCTCGATATTCGGCAGCCCCCCACCACCGGCCAT
>ENA-OSET01002950-OSET01002950.1-sediment-metagenome-genome-assembly--contig:-NODE-2950-length-15974-cov-3.464490_pt1 | contig 15974 bp, 13 predicted proteins | sample MGYA00237882_ERZ534229 | MGnify/ENA primary metagenome ERZ534229 (study PRJEB26408, sample SAMN06266212) | sediment metagenome | isolation source: Hudson Canyon methane seep mesocosm | place... | reverse complement strand
TCGTTCTAAGCTGAAAACGCCTCTGGGCTGGCACGCGCGCTGGCCCAGAGACCCAAGGGAACCTCAAACATGTCCACACTTCTGATCATCGAGCAGGTCCTGAACGGTCTGCAATTCGGTGTAATGCTGTTTTTGATGGCGGCAGGCCTGACCCTGATCTTTGGGGTTATGGGACTGATCAATCTCGCCCATGGCTCGCTTTATATGATCGGCGCTTTTGCAGCGGCAGCTGTGGCCGGGTTGACCGGATCATTTGTGCTGGCGTTGATTGCCGCCATGGCTGCCGCGGCGATTGCGGGCGTTTTGGTCGAAATGCTGATCATACGCAGGCTGTATGCCACCGATCACCTTGATCAGGTTCTCGCGACTTTTGCCTTGATCCTGATCTTTTCCGAAGGCACGCGGTGGCTCTTTGGTTCGTTCCCGCTGTTCCTGAATATCCCGGATTACTTTTCTGGCCCGGTCACCTTACCCGGTGGCATCCAATACCCGCTGTACCGGCTGGTGTTGATCTGTGTTGGCCTGCTGGTGGCTGGCGCGCTTGGCTTGTTTATCACGCGAACCCGTGTTGGGATTCAAATCCGCGCAGGCAAGAATGACCGAGAAATGATCGCGGCCCTCGGGGTCGACATCTCAAAACTCTATACATTGATTTTTGCGCTGGGGGCCGCCCTTGCCGGGCTGGCCGGCGCCCTGGTTGGGGCGATCCAATCGGTACAAGTTGGCATGGGCGAACCTGTCTTGATCCTTGCCTTTGTGGTCATCGTAATCGGCGGCATTGGCTCTATCAAAGGCGCCCTGATCGGGGCCTTGCTGGTTGGACTCACCGACACATTAGGAGGCATCTTCTTGCCGGAACTGTTCAAACTCTTCATGGCACCCTCTGCAGCTCAGAGCTCTGGTTCTGCCCTCGCGTCGATGGCGATTTATATCCTCATGGGTGTGGTTCTGATTTGGCGACCAACTGGTTTGTTTGGAGCACGCATATGATCCGTGAACGTCATTTGAACGCACTGGTATTGCTGCTGTTGTTCGCAGTACCCCTTTGGGCGTTTTTCAACGATGCCCCGTTTACCATCACGCTGGCGACCCGCGCTGTAATATTTGCGCTTGCCGCTGTGGGTCTGAATATTGCTCTTGGTCTAGGTGGATTGGTCAGTTTCGGGCACGCCGTTTTCTTTGGTATTGGTGGCTATTCAATGGGTATCCTTGCCCATCACGCGCAGACATATACGCCGTTGATGGAGGCACCCTTTCTGATCGAGGGTACCAAATCAATGCCGGTGATCTGGTTGGTGGCGATGGTCACGTCCGCCTTTGCAGCGCTTCTCATCGGGCTGTTGTCCCTGCGTACAGCTGGCGTTTATTTCATCATGATCACACTGGCTTTCGGGCAGATGTTCTACTTTTTCTCGATCAGCTGGGCGGCCTACGGCGGTGAAGACGGCCTGTCCGTCTATGTTCGTAACGGATTTCCCGGCGTGAACACCTTAGTGCCAATCAATTTCTTCGCGATCTGCTTTGTGATATTATGCCTGGTCGTCTTGTTAAACACATTGATCGCAAAGTCCCCATTTGGCCTGGCGCTCAGCGCGGCGCGCCAAGTCCCACAGCGAGTGCAAACCGTTGGATTAGACCCGACCCGCCTGAAACTTGTCGCCTTTGTCATATCCGGAGTGATTACAGGCCTCGCTGGGGCGCTCTTTGCCGATCTCAATCGCTTTGTCAGTCCAACCATGTTCAGTTGGCAGATGTCGGGCGAAATTATGATCTTTATCATACTCGGCGGCGTCGCAAGATTATGCGGCCCCATCATCGGCGCGGTCACTTTTGTCATGCTTGAGCATTTCCTCGGTGGTCTAAGCGAGTATTGGCACATTTATCTTGGGGTGTTGTTGCTGATCATCGTACTCTTTGCCCGCGGTGGCTTGGTGGGTCTTATTACTGGGCGCGAGGTTGCACATGACTGATCCAATCCTCGCCACTCATGACCTTCAAAAGTCGTTTGGCGCGCTGAAAGCCACGGACGGTGTTTCAATCGACCTGCTTCCAGGCGAAATTCATGCGGTGATTGGCCCCAACGGCGCCGGGAAGTCGACCCTTATCGCGCAGATATGTGGTGGCCTGATGCCCGATGCCGGCCGCATTGATCTGCTGGGACAAAACGTGACCCACACCAATACCCGTAAGCGCGCCAAGGCAGGTATCGGGCGCACGTTTCAGATCTCGGCATTGGCGATGGAAGACACTGTCTTGCAAAACGTCTTGCTTGGTGCGCTTGGCGCAAGTGGATCTCCATGGCGGTTTTTTCGACCCATTCTGAGCGATACCACATTGCGCGACAAGGCAACCGAGGCGTTGACCCGGGTGGGGCTGCAAGACTACGCAGCCACGCTCACATCCGAGCTAAGCCATGGCCAGCGGCGCCAGCTGGAGGTCGCAGTCGCGTTAACGCTGAAACCAAAGGCCTTTGTTATGGACGAGCCGATGGCCGGTCTTGGTGCGGAAGGATCAAAATTGCTAACTGGTTTTCTGGATGCTCTGCGCAGTGAGGCGCCGATCCTTCTGGTCGAGCATGATATGGATGCGGTCTTTGCCTTGGCCGACCGGATCAGCGTGCTGGTCTACGGCAAGATCATTGAAACAGGGACCGTTGATCAGATCAGGTCCAGTCAGGCCGTACGCGAAGCCTATTTGGGGGAGGGCGCATGACCTTGCTGGATCTTCAAAACGTTGCCGCCAGCTATGGCTCCTCCAAGGCCTTGTTCGATGTCAATCTGACTGTGGCCGAAGGCGAAGTCATGGCTCTGATGGGCCGCAATGGCATGGGCAAAAGCACAACCGTCAAGGCAATATGCCGGATGATCCCCGCTAGTGGACAGCTGACTTTTGATAGTCAGGACATAACCCGTTTGGCCAGTCATCAAGTCGCCCGTCTGGGCGTTGGTCTTGTCCCCGAAGGGCGCCGGTGCTTTGCGGATCTGTCTGTCACGGAGAACCTCAACGCAGCCGCCAGACGTGGCCCTTGGGATTTTTCCCGGGTTACAACACTATTTCCCAGACTAGGCGAGCGTGAGGCCCAACGGGCCGACACTTTGTCAGGTGGCGAACAACAGATGCTTGCCATTGGCCGCGCCCTTATGACCAATCCACGCCTTTTGGTTCTGGATGAAGCAACCGAGGGGCTTGCCCCGATCATCAGACAAGAAATTTGGGCCGCAATAGCCCAACTCAAAAGCGAAACGGGTATGTCTATCATCGTGATCGACAAATCAATGGCCGAGTTGGCACAGGTTTGTGACCAAGCTACAATTCTGGAGCGTGGTGCAACGGTCTGGACGGGTGCAATGGCTGATCTGACACCCGACATCTCTCAGCGGCTGATTGGCGTCTAGAATTACGCAGTCCAACGAAGGTTCTGCACGCCCTGCGCAAAATAGCCGGATCCAGTCCGCTACACATTATTCGGAGTACACAATGACACACACAGTAATACAGCCCGAAGGTTGGGCCCCGGCTAAAGGCTACGCCAACGGAATGTTAACATCCGACGGCACGCTTTATGTTGGTGGGCAAATCGGGTGGACGGCCCAGCAAGTCTTTGAAACACATGATTTCATCGGCCAGATGGAGCAAGCCTTGCGTAACATTTTGGACGTTGTCCATGCCGCAGGCGGTCAAGCCGAAGATATAACCCGGCTGACGTGGTTTGTGATCAACAAAAAAGAATATGTTGCCCGCCAACGCGAGGTCGGCGAAGTATACCGCCGTGTTTTGGGCCGTCATTTTCCGGCCATGTCGATGCTGGTTGTCGCTGGTCTGGTTGAGGACGACGCCTTGCTCGAAATCGAGGCAACAGCGCACTTAGCGACATCCGACTAAAGATTGCGGCTGAACTGAAACAGGTCCCCGTGTAGCCAGAACACAATGGCCGCCACCACAAGGAAGATACAGGCAAAGACCGCGTCATGCTTGGGCGACCATGCGTCGTAGGTATTGGCTATTTTGATCAAGAACGGATACGCGATCAGTGCGGTTATGGTCGGCGCAAGGATTGCGGCTGGCAGGCCAAATTGTTGTACGCCAACGATAGTGAGCCCAAACTGCAAGATGGCTGTGCTGACCTTGAAAAACGAAAAGCTTTTGGAGTTTCCGAATGCCAATGGCACCTTTTCATAGCTGAGCATGATCAGACGCGGCATCGAGGCCAGTGCAATCATAATCAGCACCGGACCTGCAGAATAGTATCGGGCGTCATACAGAATTTGAATGAGACCATCACCGATTAGCACAATGACGGCAATGCCGGCAAACAAGGTGCCGGTTACGGCAAAACGCGCCCTGTCAAGTTTGGTTTTGTTGTCGGCACTTTCACCAGGTGGCCTGTGGCGGTACAGCGGGAACATGACGTTATCGTTGATTGCAAAAGCTAAAAGCAGCGGTACAGTCGCCAGGAAAAAGGCGATGTTATAAATGGCAAGTTCTTGGAGGCTAACGAACTTGCCCAAGACCAGCTTATCGCCCTGATTGACGAAAAAACCCGCGACCGTTGCCAGGAAGATGTACTTTCCGTAGCTAAACAGACGCTTGGTTGCATCTGTTTCAAGAGTGAACCAGTTTGTTTTCAGCGGCAACCAAAGGTGTGAGATGATTGTATGGGCAACGGCGCCGACAATTGTTCCGTAGACCAATGCCCAAACAGACTGCAATATGTAGGCCAATACGATCATCGTGATCGCGCCAATAAGCTGACTGACCAGCGCAAGCGATGTCAGGCGGCCCAGCAACAATTGCCTATTTGCTGTGTGCATCCCTAAGGAATTGAATCCCTGTAGCACCGGGATCACTGCACTGAAATGTAGCATCTGCGTCAATTGCGGGGTGTCGAAGAAGACGGCAATTGGGCTGGCCGAAAGGTAGATAATAGTGCCTAAAACCCACCCGCGGATGTTTTGCAACGTCCACGCGGTGTCAAGGAAGGCTTGTTCTTCGCCGCGTTTGTCTTGGATAATCCCCTCTCGGAGACCAAAATCAGAGAACATGGTAGCAGCAGCAATGACAACTTGTATCAACGCCATCAGCCCAAAAGCCTCTGGAAACAGCAGTCGTGTCAGAACAAGATTGGAGAACAAGCGTAATCCGCTTGTGCCACCAAAGTTTAACACAGTAAGAAGCGCTCCGCGCGATGCCCTTGCCCCGATACCATCTCGCATCAGGTTATCTTTTAAACGACTAATCATGCCGTTGAGGTGTATATGGTATTGATCGCGACTGTCACCTTTCTTTCTGGATATGCCGTGGTTCTGGTAACTGTTTGTCCTGCGGCTAGGTTAGTGCCGTCCACTGCCAGGCAACGCCGATAGATGTCAGGTCTGATCGGCTAGTAATTGGGTGCTTGGATGACCGAATTGGCAACACATCATGATGCGACTTTGTCAGCGAGCAGATGTTGTTATTTTGCGAAAATGATCAATAAAAGCGAACTGGCAACAGTTTTAATTGATCTATGGCTCAAAGAAAACGATATTTCTACAAAAGGGACAAGAGAATGCGGCTGGTACCAAAAATTGTTATTGCCCTGCTCGCAGCCACTGGGTTGGCGTCACCAGTAGCAGCGGATGCCAACCAAGTCTCGCTTCTGAACTGGGGTGAGTACATTGACCCAGTGACTATCGACAGGTTTCAAACCGAAACCGGCACCAAAATCATCATGGACACTTATGGCGAAGCTGACGAAGCTGAAGCGCGTTTGATCGCGCGCGGTACAGGTTATGATCTGGCGGTGGTGTCGATGGAGACCGTCGGCCGTATTATCCAAGCTGGGGCCATCCAGAAAATCGATGTGAACGCCATACCGAATGCGGCGGGTGTCGATCAAGAACTCTTGGATGTTTTCCTTCAATCCATGCCAAGCGCGGAGGGATATGTGTTGCCCTATCTCTGGGGAACAACAGGTATCGTCTATGATTTAAAAGCAGTCGCTGAACGTATACCGAATGCCCCAACCGACAGTTGGGCATTGGTTTTTGATCCCGAGAACGCAGCCAAACTGGCCGATTGCGGCATCACCATCGTTGATTCCGTTGAGGAAGTTCTGGCAGCGGCATTGGTCTATCTTGGCTCGGACCCGCACACGCAGGCTGACAACGAAATTGACGCCGCCTTGGAGCTGATTGCCGCCATTGCCCCTTACATCCGGTCCTTTGGCAGCAATCAGAACGATGAACTGACCCATGGCGAGATTTGCCTTGCGATCGCTTGGAGCACAGATGGCCTGACCCCCCTGCTGGGGGCACAAAGGGAAAGATACCGCTACATTCTGCCCAAAGAAGGCACCAACCTTTGGGCCGACGTCTTTGTGGTTCCCAGTGATGTGGCGAGTGTTGAGCCATCATACCAGCTGATAGATTACATCCTAAGGCCCGACATGATGGCTCTGGCAACGCTCTACACATTTGGGAACAATGCGGTACCTGCTTCAAGTGCCGCGATTGACGACCCAAACTTTGACCTGCCGGCACTGGCGTTTCCCCATGATATGCAAGTCCCACTATATTTCGTCAAACCGCGGGATGGCCACGAGAAACGGGCCTTAGACCGACGCTGGAGAAGACTTCAGATCGGACATTGATTAACCTCGATAGCGTCGTTGTCAGGCCGTTGACGCTCCACGACCATATCCCGGTCCACTGATATTTCTGGTGCAATTATCGAGATTTTTGCTACTCATCTATATCAGATCCCGAGTGTACAGTTTGGCATGGTCGTCTTTCAAGTCCACGTCCCGTCGCGACCACTTTCAAATCACGTTAGGAGACGACACAGCAAAATAAGGGATCTCCACGTGTAAGATTACTTTGCTATGCAAGGCTGTCTACACATGGCAACTGCATTGACAAAAATATGTATCAACGGTTGTTAGTGCGCTGAAACAAGATGCTTTACACCGGGCTCCAAGATCTGAAAGGTAACATCTTTATGGGCAAGATCAAAAAGTTACTTGTAATTGCTGGATCGGCCAAAACCGGCTCAACCAGCTTGGCCAAGTGGCTGGGTCAACGCGATGACATGGTCTTGGGCACAGAAAAGGAAGGCCGGTATTTTACCAATTTCCAATCTGACAGCTGGACCGGACCAGCAAGTGACGGATTTCGCGATACACTGATAACAGATGCCGCAAGCTATGAGATGAACTTTCCCGATCTGACTGATGATCAATGGGCGATTGATGGCTCTACAGATTACATTTGGGCTGACGGCACTATTGGCAAGCTGATGGAGTATGCGCAAACTTGCGAAGTCAAAATCATCTGTATTGCACGCGAGCCTGTTTCCCGGGCTGTTTCAGAGTATAATCACACGCTGCGCCATGGCTGGGAGAATATGTCATTTTCTCATAGCCTGCACGCAGAACAAGATCGCCGTTCGGCTGGTTGGCATCCACTTTTCTATCACAAGCGCCGCAGCGAAATTCGCGATGATATTCACCGTTTTCACGACGCATTTGGCGAGAATCTTCTGGTCCTTGACTATCAAGACATGAAAACCGCCGATGTTGTCCTAGAAAAAGTGGCCAAGTTCCTTGGGGTGCCGGATAAACCAGTGGACAGCTCACAGGCGCACAACGTGTCGCTCCTGGAGAAGAACAAGCTTTCTGGGCGTCTCAAACGCAGCAAGTTTCTTTTGTCTTTGGGCCGCATCCTGTTACCCGGTGCAATCAAGCGATGGCTTTGGAATGCACTCCATGTTGAGGCCAAGCACAAGACAACCGTGTCCGAGAAGGAAAAACAGGCCTACAGCGCGCTGATGGCGGAAGAAATTGCCGCATGTAAATCAAGCCCACTAGTTCCAACAGATCGGTGGCCTTCAAGCGAGTGAGTGTTGGGTTCACTGCGTTGAATGCCGGACCTTGCGGTCCGGCATCAGGCCCTAGTCGCCCGTTATGCGGCTTTGGCTTCTCGTCTGGCCTCGCGGCCAAAAAAGATCAGGTAGAACACTGGCGCGGCAATCAGGGTCAGCACGGTGGCAAAGGTCAGCCCACCCATGATGGTCACCGCCATCGATTTGAAAAAGGCATCACCAAGCAGGGGAACCATGCCCAGCACAGTGGTCACCGCCGCCAGCATGACAGGGCGCAAACGCGACACGGATGCCTCGACAATGGCCTCGCGTATCTTTTTGCCTTCGGCCCGAACCAGATCAATCTCTTCGACCAGCACAATGCCATTCTTAATCAACATCCCCGACAGGCTGAGCAGACCAAGCAAAGCAGTGAAGGTAAACGGCAAACCCGTGCCCAGCAATCCGATCACCACACCATTCACCGACATCGGCACCAACAACCAGATGATCACAGGCTGGCGAATGGCGTTGAACAGTAACACTGAAATCAGCACCATGATCAGCCCTGACAGTGGCAGTTGTCCGCCCAGACTTGCATTGGCATCCGCCGCGCTTTCGTGTTCGCCGCCCCACTCCATCTTGTAGCCCGGTGGCAGTTCCATCGCCTCGATCACATCACGCACCTCGTTGAACACCGACGCTGCAGTCAGGTCCGCAGGAATATCGGCACTGACCGTCAGGGTTGGCACCCGGTCTCTGCGATGGACCAGGGTGTTTTGCACCTCTACGTCTACCCCGTCGATCATCTGTTCCAGTGGAAGGAACTTGCCGGTTGAGCTGGAGTAAACAACCTGATCCATCAGGTTATAAGCGCCATCCACCGGACGCCGCAGAATGATCGGGATCAGCCGCTCGCGCTCGCGGAACACACCGCCGGTAATGCCATCCGTCGAGAACATCAGCGTGTCGGCAATATCCTCACGGCTAACACCGGCGGTTTGCGCGCGGTCGGTGGCATAGATGGGCTTCAACACCAATTCCTGTTCGCGCCAATTGTTGCGCACACTCAGGATGTTGTCAGATGCAGCAGCCAATCGAGCGGCTGCCTCTTCCCCCAGTTCACGCAGCACTTTTGGATCAGAACCCGAGAACCGCGCTTCAATTGGGTTGCCGCCCCCGGGGCCAAAGACCAAACGTTTGGTGCGGAATTCACCCTCGGGGAACTGCGCCGGACCAAATGCCTCAAGATCCGCCTGAATGGCCGGAATTGCCTCCAGATTTGGGGCGCGGATGATCAGATGACCGTAGCTGGCGTTTGGTTTTTCCGCCTGATAGGTCAGCATGAACCGCGAGGCCCCCTGCCCGACAAAGCTGGCCACCGACACCACATCATCGCGTTTGTCCAACCAGCCTTCGAACACTTTCAAATGGTCCGACGTGGTGTGTATCGACGTCCCTTGCGGCAGTTTGTAGTGCACAAAGAACAGCGGTGTATTTGAGTTTGGGAAAAACTGTTGTTTGACCTGACCAAAGCCGATGAAACAGACAACTGTGACAGCGACCAGACCAACAACAACCATCCAACGCAGTTTAAGTGCCAATCTCAACGTGCCACCATAGGCGCGAAACAATAGTCCGCCATAGGCATCCGCGCCGCCCTCTGTACCTTGCTTGAAGAAATAATGCCCCAGCAGCGGCGTGACGGTCAAAGCCAGCAACCAGCTGAGCAGCAAAGAAATCGCAATCACAGCAAATAGTGAGAACAGAAACTCACCCGCGGAATCCGGGCTAAGGCCGATACCGGCAAAGGCCATGATGCCAATGACCGTGGCCCCCAGCAGCGGTATCTGCGTCTTGTCCGACGCGTCCTGCGCCGCATTGCGTGACGACTTTCCGCGCAACATCGAGATCTGCATGCCCTCGGCCACCACAATAGCGTTATCGACCAACATCCCCATGGCAATAATCAGCGCGCCGAGCGAAATCCGCTCCATCGAGATGGAAAACAGCTTCATGAACAGCAAGGTGCCGACCACCGTCAGCAGCAGCGTTGTGCCCACCACAATAGCAGCGCGCCAACCCATAAACATGGCCAAAACCGCAATTACAATGGCCACGGACATGGCCAGGTTGATCAGAAAGTCATTCGAGGCCTGCTCGACCACAACATGCTGCTGATAGATCGGCTCCAGCTGGACCCCATAGGGGATGTCTGCGTCCAGCTCCGCCAGCTTTGCATCAACGCGTTTGCCGACCTCGACAATGTTTTCGGTTGCCAGGCCAGCGATCCCAAAGGAAAACGCCTCGGTTCCGTTAAAGCGAATGATCAAGTCCGGATCCGTTGTACGACCGCGATGAACCGAGGCCATGTCGACAATATTGATGACTTCGCCCTCGGCCCCCACCGACAGGCCTGCGATTTCGGTCACACTGTCAGACCCTGCCGGCGCCAGCAGTCGGGTTTCACTTGGACCCGCATCCAAAGTGCCCGCCGACCGCACCGAGTTCGAAGTGGCAATGGCATTGGCAATAGCCGACATTGCGATGTTCTGGTTCACTGAAATTGACAAATCCGGCTCAACAAAGATCGCCTCGTTTGGCAGGCCCGAGACCTCGACATCTGCGACGCCATCCACCGTCAGCAACTCACGACGCAGGAACGTCGCCAATTCATGCTTTTCAGCGTCGGTATACCCTTCAGCTGTAACCGCATAAAACAGGCCGAACACGTCACCAAAACTGTCATTCACAAACGGCTGCCCAACCCCGTCAGGCAGTCCACGCGACGCATCCCGTATACGGGCGCGCAGCTTGGTCCAGATTTCAGGAAGCTCGGTGCCGTCATAAATATCCTGCATTTCCACTTCGATCAGGGAGAACCCAGGCTGGTTGATCGAGGTGATCAGCTTGACCTCGGCCATCTTTTGGATGGCAGACTCCAGTGGTTCAGATACCTCAAGCGCCACCTGCTCAGCGGTGGCACCGGGATATTGGGTCGAAATCACCACCTGCTTGATGGTAAAGGCCGGATCTTCAAGCCGTCCCAGCGAGGTGAAACCCCAAATGCCGCCCGCAAGGGCGATCAGCATAATCAGCCACGTATAAAGAGGTCTGTCGATTGACGCGCGTGCGATGTTCATAACGCGCCCCTTAGTTCGCAAAGCCGGTGAACCGGCGCACCGATTGACCGTCCGTCAAAGCACCACCACCGGTCAGCACAATTTCCTCTCCCCCGGCCAGCCCGGACACTACGCGAAAATCGCCAAATTGAGTTGGCTCGATTTCCACGGGGGTCCATGTCACGGATCCCTCGTCAGCTCCGGTTGGTGAAAACACCATTGCGCCAACTTGCCCTGACGGCTTGCTGACCAGAGCCGTTGAGGGCAGTGAAATAATATCATCCCCAGCGTCCGCCAGCACCCTTACTGTCGCCGAAGCCCCTGGAAAGATCTGCATGCCCGCTGGTGGTTCAAACAGGAAAGTCACGCGGTAAGTTTGCCCAACGTTGCTTGCCTCGGCATCAAATTCGAGAATTTGCAATGGAAAGTCACCTTCACGCCCGGGAAAGCTTGCGGTGATTTCCAAAACTTTATCTTGCTCGGATTGTTGGAACAAAATTTCCGGAACATCGACTTCGATGTGCAATTCTGACATGTCGTGCAGGCGGACAATCGGAGCCCCCGCACTTACAGTGGTAAACAGTGCCACTTCACGGCTGGACACCAGCGCATCAAAGGGGGCCCGCAGGGTCGCGTGACGCAGCGCATATTGGGCGTTTCGCACTTCGATTGCAGCCAGCCCCGCCTGAGTTTCCGCATCATCCATTGCGACCTGACTGACTGTACCCTCCAGCCGTTCCATCCGGGTCACAGTGCGATCGGCCTGAGCCTTCTGCAACTGCGCTTGCTCTAGGTTCAGTTCAAACTGTTCAAGATCAAGCTCAGCAATCAACGTACCCTTGGGAGCAAGAAAGCCTTCGGTCACCGGAAACTTAAGAAGCTGCCCAGCAACCTGGAATGCCAGATCAACACTTTGCTTGGCCGCAACCTGGCCAAAGAACTGACGCTCCAGCCGCGCCTCCCCAGTTTCCGTCTTCATCAGTTTTACTGGTTTGAACCCTGCCTCGGCCGCAGATGCCATTGGGGTCAACGCCAGCGCAGAAACCAAAAGCGCCGAGAATGGTGTCATCAATCGCATGTCTTTAGTCCTTCCGGAACACCGGTTCGCAATACATTGTCGTAGATTTTTCCGGCCAGTTCGGAAAAAATCAGCGTTTCATCTTTGTTCAAACCTGAGGCCTCGAGGAACATCTCGCTGGCCAATTGCTCCATTTCGCGACGTCGCTCCCAACCGCTTTGCGTCAGTTCCAGCAACCACGCCCGTCTGTCTTCAGGATCTCTTCGCCGTTGCACATAGCCTTGCTCTTCCAGACTGTCGGCAGTCGCCGTAACCGTAGAGGGAACAGTCAACATCATCTGAGCAAGCAGCCCCATGCGGTTGGGTTGGTCCAACCGAATAATCATCCGGCATTCCATCTTGGTGAGCTTTGGATCGTCATTCATCTTTTCGATGCTGTCATCCAACTTCCAATACAATGCAAACACACCCAAAATTGCCCGAATTTCCGGTGTCAGCGCCAGAAAGGTATTATCCGTTTGGTCTAAACTCATAGCTGTTCCTAAGTGGCCCATAGGCGATATACTTCACTTATTGAACCTTTCAAGAAGAGAACCAAATTTTAATGGACTCATCTTTGAAGAATTGAGTTCTGAAGTTGCAGTTGTTGCCGCAATCGCCAGTAGGCATCGCAACCTGACGTTGGGATGTTTTTAGAAATATCAAAAGGTAAGGACGTTCTTAAGCTAGCTGATCAAGGCGCCGCGCAGCTCTTCGCCGAGTTTTGATAGACCCGAAGTCAAGGGAAACAGAGCCGCCTGGACGGAATGATAGATATCAGGTTTGCCCAGAAACTGAGTTGTTGTCGGTTTGCCCTGTTCATCAATTTCCGGAAACCAACCACCATTTTCATAATCGATAAAATGTGCATCAGCAAAGCACCAGAGCCGGCTGTACCAATCATGCTGCACCTGATTGCCGCCGAGCTTGAGAAAACTTGCCAGAACTCCGATCGCCTCAGTCACAGGCCACCAGTAACGAGAGCCAATCGCAGGAGTACCGTCAAAGTTGAGAGTATAGGCAAAACCACCCAACTCGTTATTCCAAGCGTCCGACAACGCTCTTTCGGTCAACTTCCACGCTACCTCTTGAGTATTATTCTCCGGGCGGCCGGAAAGATCCCAATATTGAAGCAAAAGGCGTGCCAGTTCAAAGGAATGTCCAGGCGTTGTGCCACCGGGGCGGAACATGGGATTGCCCGAATACAGCCGATCGATCTGCCAGTCTGCGGTATAATGCTCTGGCAATCGCCAATTTTCAGCGGCCGCAATCCGGTTAACAAAGAAGCCGAGAATCTGGCCCGCCATGCTCAAATAGGTTTCGCGCCCGGTTGCCTCAAAAGCGGTCAAAAGGGCCTCGACCCCATGCATGTTGGCATTCATCCCTCGATAGCTCGAAAACGGGCTCCAGTCGCGGCTCCACTCATCCGCAAACAGGCCGTGATTACCCTCCCAATAATGGGTCTCCAAAACCGCCGTTACATCATCAATCAGACGGTCAGCATCAGGGTGCCCGGCCATCTTGGCACTGGCGCCCGCCAGTAAAACAAATACATGCCCGTAAGCAAGTTTGCGACCATCATGAACGGTCTCACCATCCAAAGCCCATAGATATCCGCCATGGTCACGGTCGCGGTGGTGACTCCATAGATACGCCATTCCTTTGTCGATCACCGTGTCGCATTCCTCCAAACCGGAAATCTGTCCCAGTGCATAGGAATGGGTCAGCCGGGCAGTCGTGTGAAGTTCCTGCACGGTATCGGTCAGCGGGTTCCCGTCATAACCCAGCACGAAAAAACCCGGTTCAGGGCGTACACTGCTGCGGAAGAAGTCAAACTGTCGCTTAGCGTCTTTGCGCAGAAAATCCCGGTGGGCAGACGTTCCAAACCGGAAAGCGTCGGCGTCGTGGTGGCGGTTGTTTGGTGTGTTTGCCAAAGGAGGTCTCATCTATGTCAACTAGCGCTAGAAACGCGCGATTGTGAATCTTGAGAAGTGTCGCTTGTAGAAGCCCCACTCGAGATCGTTTGAATATACTGCAGCTCTGCCGTTGGTGCGCCCGCGATACGTTTCAACAGAAGGTCCGCCAGCTTTTCACCAGCCTCCGACAGATCCTCATAAAGGCTGGGCACCTTCGGTCGCACCAGATCAAAGACCCCTGAGGTTTGCTTGACCACAAGCTGGACGTCTTGCCCCGGAACCAACCCCAAATCCTGAATAGCGGCAAGCGCGGCAAGACCCGAAACATCACCTGGAAGAACCAATCCGTCGGGAGCATCCGGAGCAGTGAACCGTTTATGAATATTTGCCGAAATGGCTTCAGCACTGCTATCCAGCGAGATGCCATCTAGAATTTCGCAATCGACACCTGCCGCCCGGACTGAAGTCATGAAGCCGTGCAGTAAGTGCTGACGAAAAGTGAAGCGCTCGGGCGGGAGCAAAATGCCCAGCTTCTGGGCTCCTCTGTCGATTAGCGTCTCTGCAGCCTGGCGCCCAAAGGCATAGTTATCGTAATCCACAAAGGGATGGGGTGTCGCCAATTCTGACCGACCATGCGAAACAAACGGAAATTCCGCTTCAAGAAGAAATTTAATACGGTTGTCATCCGGTGTGGTACGCGAAAATATGATCCCGTCCGCCAAATTGTCGCGAACTACCCGCTGGATCTGTTCAGCGGATTTGTCCAATCCAAAATCAGGCAGCACGACAAGATGGTAGCCCGTATTTTCCAGTTGCGCACTGATGCCTCGGATCAACAGAGTACCAAATCCAAGAATTTCCTCATGTGGCGGCAAGATCAAATTGATAACCTTCGTGCGCCCAGTCCGAAGACGTTGAGCCGCGCGGTCTGGCGAATACCCAAGTTCAGTCGCAACCGATTTGACAAGAGCACGAGTCTCTTCTGACATCTGCGGATCATTCGCTAAAGCGCGCGAAACGGCCCCCACGGAAATTCCCATTTTTGCAGCGATAGTGCGCTGTGTTGGGCGTTTGATCTTGGTTGGCTCTGTCATAGCTCACTGCTTTTAAGATGTCTGACACGGTAATTTAATACGATTAAACAAGCAATGCCCGCAAAAATAAATATGCCATTATTCTCAACTGCTGTCAAAACACCCTTATTTTATGGGGAAACATGCAGTTATTTTGGTCAACTCATGAAGCTTGACAGACTCATCAATTATAACGTTATAAATAGATATGAAATTTTCTGGGAGGAAATTATGAAACTCAAGCAACTGATGGCCAGCGCTGCGCTTGTCGCTCTAACTTCGGGATCTGCCTACGCTGAAGAGGTAGAAGTCCTGCATTGGTGGACCTCGGGTGGCGAAGCAGCTGCCTTGAACGTATTAAAGGATAATCTGGCGGGTCAGAAAATTGGCTGGCTTGATATGCCCGTTGCCGGCGGCGGCGGCGAAGCTGCCATGACAACCCTACGGGCCCGCGTCACAGCTGGCGACGCTCCAACGGCTGTGCAGATGCTGGGATTTGACATTGTTGACTGGGCCAACGAAGACGTTCTGGGCAATCTCAACGAAGTGGCCGCAGCCGAAGGTTGGGACAAAGTTGTACCCGAGGCCCTGCAGGCATTTTCCAAGCATGACGGCAACTGGATCGCGGCACCTGTCAATGTGCATTCGACCAACTGGGTCTGGATCAGCAAATCCGCGCTGGATGCAACCGGTCTTGGTGCACCAACCAGCTGGGATGAACTGACAGCCGTTCTGGACGCAATGAAGGCCAATGGCATCACGCCGCTGGCGCACGGCGGTCAGGCTTGGCAGGACGCCACAATCTTTGATGCGGTTGTGCTAAGCATGGGCGATGACTTCTATAAATCAGCGCTGATCGATCTGGACATGGATGCCTTGGGCGGCGCGACAATGGTCGAGGCTTTCCAACGCATGGATACACTGCGCGGCTATGTCGATGACAATTTCTCGGGTCGCGACTGGAACC
>ENA-OSET01002949-OSET01002949.1-sediment-metagenome-genome-assembly--contig:-NODE-2949-length-15978-cov-11.628262_pt1 | contig 15978 bp, 8 predicted proteins | sample MGYA00237882_ERZ534229 | MGnify/ENA primary metagenome ERZ534229 (study PRJEB26408, sample SAMN06266212) | sediment metagenome | isolation source: Hudson Canyon methane seep mesocosm | place... | reverse complement strand
GTAGGGCGACCAAAAACCATGTACCAAGGTAGGACATACAAAGGATCCCCCTGAAATTTCAGTTGCGATCTTTTTAACGCCCTAATGGTTTGATTCCAGCGCCCAGATAAGGATCTTTTTAGCTCGCTAGGGGTCATACCTAGATCACCTTGCTGATCCTCGGGATTTTCGCTGTTGAGTAAGCTTTGAACTTGAGCCTTAGCACGATAGCGTATTATTGCCTTGCGAATCATAACAATTGCAAACCAAAGTGAGAATATCCCTACGAGGGCATAGATGCCTTCCATCATTGGGCGTTCTAATAAATAGGTGATACTTAACACAACGGCAGAAATTAATAGCAGGATAAATATCCAGGCCAGTGTACGAAAAAATGTTCTCATGATTATTTCACCAGTCCCATAATCTGAGCTAGCCAGTCACTAATTTGTAGGGCGTAAAAAACAAAGACACCAATAATCACTAAAATAGGAAATGAAGTGAAAAAAGGAATAAGATTGGTTCGAGACGTCGCTTGGCGGCCTTCACGTATCGTCTCTTGATAGGCTTGATCAAATAGACGCGTCTTTTCTAAAGTTTGATTTGCATCTTCTGGCAGCAATAGGTCTAAATTAAATACACGTATTTCTTCAAGTTTAGGGCGGTCATCCGGCATAAAGTATTGCCCTTTATATCCCAGCCCTAAACATAATAGGAATACTTCCCTGATGCTTCGATCTTCACCTTGGCGATTAAGTTTATTCAGGTTTTCAAAAAATTCACGGCCAGCATTGGTGGTTTCAAAATAATGGCGCTGCAAGGAAACTTGCTGCCATTTAGATTTATGACACCAGCTCGAAGTTAAAATCATTTCGTCAATGTAGGAAACAATCGCAAACAAAGCGGAGCGAGCTTGGTTTTCAGAAAGCCCACTCTCAATGGCTTTGGCTTGAGATTCATCGAGCTGCAAAGTTAAAGCATCCTTTATCTTCGCAACGTCCTGCTCTGAATCGGCTGCTAACATAGGCACAAGTTTTCGTGTTGTTAGCAAAACATCTATATAAAAATCTACTAAACGCATTTCTTAATCCATCAATTATTTGCGTAGAATGACCAGTTCAACTTTAAGGTCATCTGGTGCTTCATCCCACATCAATGCAAGGTTCTGCTTACTCTGAATTTGCAGCCATTTTTCATCATGGATGTCGATGCGGGCGTAGTTTGCAAATGCTTTCTTAGGTAAGCCAGCTGGAGGAGATGGCATATGGAATAAGCCGATTCCAGGTAATGAGCGCTCAGCTAATACCTCTACAGTACTGCTATCAGCCAGTTTACCTGTGGTTAAGAATGATTGTGAATGCTCATCCCAAGGCTGCTCAGTATTTAAAATGAGATAGAAGTCTACTTGCTGTTCAAAGAACTCCGCGGGAATGTTGGTGCTAAAGTATTTGCCATCATAATCCAGCTCAACTAAGAACTGAGGCCCTACGGATATCTCATTCATTAACTGACTGATTAGATTTCGAGCGGCGTTAAAACATTCACCAATGTTTGTATGCTGGTAAGCGGGCAATAATCGCTCGCCACTTTTATTTTCGCCAAGAAAATTAATGTCTTGAGTAAATGTACTAATCTCACCGACGAGTTCTCGTAAGAAACCGTAAACATCCCAAGGATGGATATTAGGTGTTTCAGTGATATGGAATAAACGCGGAACGTAGCGTGATAATGTTTGTAAGCCAATACGGTAGCGTAGAAGGTTGGGGTCAAAGCTACCCGATTGCTGTGTCGCGCTATTATTGCTGCTTAATTGTATGGCGCGTCCTGTTAGTTCATCACGTAATTCTTTAACTAGACGTTGTATTTCGCTGGTGCCTGTTAAAGTAATTAGAGGCGGAATAAACTCACTCGGATAAGTCAGGCTCTCACCATCTAATGCAATTTTAGCAATAGGGATAAGTAGGTAGTCTGAATAAGTATCGCGTTCATGCTCAAAAACAATATGAAGTTTATGAGTTAAACTTTGCAGCTCAGCTTCAGGGCCATCAGAATAAATATCGTCAACAGACTGAGGAGAGGCTTGAGTGAAGTAGCGCGTTTGAACAGCATCTGTTTCTGTAGCGTCTTGAATGATAGTAACATTGGACTCTAAGCTACTCATTTTACGCAAGCCAACATATACGTTTAGCGAAACTTCAGGATCAATTTCTATATCATCTAATTGGCGACTTTGAATATAGGCATTTTTCCCGATAATGACATGACTTCCGTCTTGAAAAATCATTTCACCTTGATCAAGTTCAACTAAGCGTTGCTGTAAAGATAGCTTGGCCATTGAGTAGGATATAAATCCCCAAAACCATGGGTGAGAAAATTCGCGAATAAGATTACTCTGACTCGTCTGTTGCAATTCACTTTGTTGAAAATGTTGAGGCTGTAAAAACATCCCCTGACGCCAAAAAACAGGCTTAACTGTAGCCACACTTACCCCCAAATAAACTATCTGTTGAACCAACTCAAAACAGGTTGGTTTCTTCTTTATCTAAAATTCGAAATTCACGCGTACTCTTTCTGCCAAGAGATACGTCTATATAAATATCATCTGGTATTGCTTTCGCTTCGTCAGCAATCAAGCCAAGACTAGAAAGTAATACATCTACAAAACCACGTTTCGCTGGTTTAACGGGTATAGGATAAATTTTTACATCTAATTCAGTATTGAGGCCAAAGTATCCCGAGATAATGCCTATGTACTGAGCGCTTTGTGCGCGACTGAATACGGAAACTTTTTCACCACCTGGATGCATAATGGTGCGCGAAAATTGTGCTACGGTATCGTCAATTCGCCCCTTATTCATCAATTGAACAGCACCTTCTTTGGTTTCAGAAAGCCCTTGAAATGTATTTGGATCATTTAATTGAAATATGCCCAATGCTAATGAGTGGGGACGGCCACTAATGACATTTAAGTCTGCTGGGGCTGCAGCATGAATATGGATGGCGCGTTCTTGATAGGTCCAATCTTCTGGAGCCACTTCAAGCGTCGTTTTGCTAGCGCAAGCTGTTAAAAATAAAGAAAATAAAAGCGTGAGAAAATATTGCACGTCATGATGCCTAATTAGGGTAACAAAGAGCCTGCAGATAAACTGCAGACTCTACTTCAAATGGCTTACTAGCCTGCAGAAGCACCAAAGCGATAGCTGCCTTCAGTGCCAGCTGCTTCGTGAGTCCAAGTGATAGCACCTGGATTGATGTACAAAATTTCTTGGTGTGCAAGGTGAGCCTGTGAAGGATCGCCAATGCTCGGCAAGATAGTTTCGATATCAACAAGAACTGCATTTTCCAGTTCCATAACGTAATACAGCTCTTCTTCACCACTGGCAGAAATGCGGTACCAGTTAACAGTAATCGTTAGCTGTTCACCTGACGTTAATGCATTGTGAAGAAGTGGAGAAGCTTTATCGATCATTTTGGTGATCTTCATTGGCTTCATAGCAGGCATGCTAGTGATCTGACCGCTTTGCTCATTAGTACCGCGTGGTACATGGTGAGAGAAAGCTTGAACCATGATCTCATCTTCGTGACCTTCTTGGGTCGCGGTGCCTACTGAATCTTCGCTTAAAGCTCCAGAGCTGATATCACCTTGGTTTTGGCCTTCAATTTCCATATATGCTGGGATTGCCATATATAATCTCCTGATTTATTAATTAAGATGGAACATGAGAAAACATAGGCAGGAATCCTGAAATACCTGCCTATATTGACTATTCTTTGTCTAACTTTCCGGCAAGGGAAAGTGTGAAGCTAGAACCCATATACTTAAAATGAGGTCTAACATTCATTTCTACTCGGTAGAAACCTGGGTTGCCTTCATCATCACTTACGATGATTTGGGCTTCACGCAATGGTTTGCGGCTGCGAACCTCTGGTGGCGGATTGTCCTGGTCGGCAACGTATTGACGAACCCACTGATTCAATTCTCGATCTAGATCGTTGCGAGTTTTCCAACTGCCAATGTGCTCGCGCTGAAGAACCTTTATGTAATGAGCCAAGCGGTCGATCATGAATAAATAAGGTAATTCGGTACCTAATTTATAGTTTGTTTCAGCTTGCTTACCTTCAGGGCTATTGCCAAAGAACTTGGGCTTCTGACAGGTGTTGGCTGAGAAGAAGGTCGCGTTATCAGTACCTTTGCGAGCAACTAGGCCGATGAAGCCTTGCTCAGCAAGTTCGAATTCCTGGCGATCAGAAAGCATAACTTCAGAAGGGCTGTAAACTTTAGTCTCGCCATTTTCTTGGTATTTATAAACAGGAAGATCTAATACTTCACCACCACTCTGTGGGCCAATTACATTGGGACACCAGCGGTATTCTGCGAAGCTGCGAGCCATATTGCTGGCAAATGCGTAGGAAGCATTACCCCAGCATAGTTTCTCAAAATCCTGCTCGATGCCTTCTTGATAATCAAACTCTTTAACAAGGTTGTCTTCTCCATAAGGAGAGCGGAGCATAAAGCGAGGTACAGTTAGAGCAACATTGCGTGCATCATCTGATTCACGGAATCCTTGCCATTTAGCGTATTGAGGACCTTCAAAGATGGACTCTAGGTCCTTCAGTGCAGGCATGCCTTGAAAGCTTTCTAAACCAAAGAATTTAGGGCCTGCTGACGCGATGAATGGGGCGTGGGACATAGCACTAACAGAGGCAACATCCTGCATCAGCTTTAGGTCTTTCGCACTAGGATCCAAAGCGAAGCCAGAGATGATTGCACCATAAGGCTTACCACCAAATTGACCATACTCGGCAGAGTATACATGCTTGTATAGACCGGAGCGGGTAACGTCTGGTGCATCTTCAAAATCTTCGATCAATTCTTCTTTAGAAGAACTAATCATTTCAATAGCAATGTTTTGCTTAAAATCAGTACGATTGACTAGGAAGTTAAGACCGCGCCAAGATGATTCTATTTTTTTAAATTCATCACTATGAATGACTTCATCTAGTTGGCTGCCAATTTTCTGATCGATAGCACTGATCATATTGTCAACTAGTTTCTTTTCAACTTTATCGATCTTCTGCTGATTAGAAAGTAAATCGGTAATGAATGCTTCTACACCGCGACGAGCCGTATCAAAACCGTCATCGCCTGGCTGAATACGAGTTTCTTGCATGACCTGATCAAGCAAAGAAAGCTCGGAGGACTCTTGGGCAGATTGGTTTTCAGTTGAAGTTGAATTACTCATGATTATTCCTTATCCAATCCTAGTTCTTTTATGACTTGCGCTCGCGTTTCATCATTCTCTAAAATTGCCTGAATGGTTTTGCGAAAAGCAGGAACGTTACCTAATGGACCTTTCAGAGCTTGGAGAGCGCGACGAAGTTCCATTAGGCTGGCTAATTCTGGGATTTGCTCAGCCACTTGTGCTGGTGAAAAATCTTTCATGCTGTTGATTTTTAAATCGACATCTATATCTTCATCAGAATCTTCTTGAAGGCGATTAGGTACGCTGAAGTTCATGCTCAGATTGTGGCTTTTGATAACATCGTTAAAGTTGTCTTTGTTGATGTTGATCGGGTCGCGATCTTCAATGATTTCGTCGTTTTCTTTGCCCGTGAAGTCATCGACAACCAGCATTTTAAGTGGCAGTTCAACATCTTCGCTGGCACCGCCAGTGCTCGACTTATATGAAATATTAATCCGTTCTTTTGGTGCTACGCTACCATTTGCCATAATTAACTCCTAGTTATCAATTATTCAGCGACTGCAGTGGGATCAAACCAGCAAAGCTGATCAAAAGCATCCGCTTTCTGTTGTTGTTTCTCTGCAGCGTCTTCGTCTTCTAATTTTTCATACGCTTGAACTAAAATACTATAAGCCTTAATTGTGAAGTCTGTCTCCCAATCTAAGGCATTAATTGTTTTAGATTCACTAATTATTCTTTCAAGTAGCGGAATGGCCACTTTTGACTGGCCAGATTGCGCCACCAATTCAGCACTGGCTAGCTTTATTCGGAAATTATCGCGCAAGCTTTGTGCGGATGAGCTCTTCAGTAACTGCAAGCCCTCTGACAACTTACCGGAAGCGGCTAATTTTTGAGCTTCTTGCTGTAATTCACTGATAATGTCTGATTGCTCGCTTGAGCCTGACGAAGATTCGGCGAGCACCTGAGTATTGAGCCAGAGTAGGGTCTGTTCATCCGCAAAAGGGGTGCCATCTGTGTATTGCAGTTCGATAATACCAGGCAGACGGTTTATAAATTGTTTAAGTTCAGAGATTAAACAATCACTGGCTTTTTGGAATTCGCCACCTAGCGCTTCAAGGCTATTGGCAATGAGTCGTTGTCCGTCGAACCAATAGGGCATTTTGCTGGCGCTTTTTTCGGCCTGATCTAATACCGCTACAAATTCGCCTTGATCAAAAAGCTGTTGCAGCTTATTGAATTTATCAGGGGCTGGCTTAGGTAATTGAGTTTTACCTTCCTTGTTAGGTGGAAGCTTTTCTAAAGAATCCCATAGGGCTGCGCGAGAATAGCGATATCGTTTAGGGTCTGATGTTTTATTGGCAGCATGAAAGTCAGCTAGTTGACGCAAGGCTTCCTGTACTTGCTTGTAAAGCTTTTTCGCGTCACTTTCAGAGCTAAGAGCGCCGGTTGCGATAGTTGCAGTGGTTGAAGAGCTGCTCTTCGTAGCCTGCTGAATTGCGGGTGCGGGAGCTATAGCGGGTTCTTGCGCAGGAATAGCTACTTGTTCAGTAACTTGCTCTGTAGTTTCAGTAATCTCGCTGGAGCTATTTGGTGTCGCTTCTACAGTATTCGCAGTTTGAGTAGTGTTCTCATTGCCTTTCGAAGGTGCAGGAATCGGTGGGATTTCCTTTTTCTCATTAGCTTTTAGTTCAAACTCAGCAGATTGCTTTAATCGCTTAAAACTACGATTAAGCTCACTCATGTTTGGCGCTTGAGCTTCCATCTTTTCAGCGAGATCGTAATCAAGATTTTTAACAGCTTTGGCTATCTCAACAACCACTTCATTATCATTATTGGTTGGCGGGGTGGCTTCAATGTGCTGATTGGTTTTCTCAACAAGCCACTCAATCGCTGTTTTTCTAGCTCTTAAGCGTTTGGCAGGGGGGAAAGATTCTTGCCAGTAATTTTGAGTAATTCCTTCCAGTATTTTAATGCCAACCAGAAGACCTACGTATCCTTCTGTAATAGTGAGGGAGTGTGTCAAGTAGCAAGCAACCAAATAATCTTTGGTTGTATTTTGTAGTAAGTCTGTTGCTAAGGCTTTTACTTCTTTCCAGTCAACTGTTTCAGCGCTAAGTGACTCTTGTTTAGCAAGCTCAGCTTCAAGTGCTTCAAAGCTTGGTTCGTATTTAGCATTGATGCCGCACGGAGAATCTTCAGTGAGAGCTGATGATCCAATACTCAGTAATGGGTGCTGTAAATCCATGCGAAATAAATCCAATAATATTGTCGAAAAACAACGCCAGTTTCTTTCCTAGCAAGGTGCTGTGTCAAGTTATTATTACAATTAAACACTTGATTTCTAAATATTATGTAATGACAGGGCTTTCGATACTTTTCTACTGTTACAGAGTGTATACTGTGAGATTATTTATTCTATTTTAAAAATGATGGTTTGATTAAATGGTCAATAAACTTTCAAGATTTAAATTGTTGTTTTTATCAGTATTGATTCTTATTCTTTCGGCATGTGGCGGACAGTCAAGCTCTACAGGCGATACGGCTGGAAATACTAATTCAACATCTAACTCACATCTAGATCAACAGGTTTATTTGACTGAGGGTGATACTGGTATTTTATCCCTGGACTTTAACTTTACCCCTACAAGCACAGGGGTTATCTCTTATGCTAGTTACGACATAGACGCAGTTGCCAAAAGTGACTATCAAGAAATTACTGGCACCATTGATGCGGTTGTAGGCGAAGAGTTTACCCTGAGCATCCCTGTTTTTTCTGATACCCGAATCGAAGCGGATGAGAAAGTAGGAGTCAAATTAACGGATTCAGCTGGAAATTCTGTTGCAACTTTAACTGGAACACTGGTGAATGATGATTTTCCTGAAATTAGCTTATCTTCGGTATCTATATCTGAAGGCGATGTCGGCAATCAAAGTTTAAAGTTTACAATCAATTTAAGTGAAGAAACGGTTTCTCCTTTATCATTAACAATAAAAACGTTAGAAGAAGAAGGGGCAGGTTTTGCAACTCAAGGAGTAGATTACAATCTCTATAATAGCGAAGTAGTTTTTGTCGCGGGTGAGCTTGAAAAAACAATTGAAGTAGAGATATTTGGTGATACTGATGTTGAACCAGATGAGGTCATTAATGTTGTAGCCATTCATGGTGATGAATCCACAATCACTCAATCTGGTACTATTAGAACTGACGATTTACCCGGAAACGGCGCACCAACCTTTGAGGTGAATAATAGTCGATCTTTGCAAGTAGCAGAAAACTCATCCGAAACTGTTTTTGAAATGCCTTTTTCCATCGATGACGATGCTGGCTTCACTGAATCTTTTAATTTGAATTATTATCTTGCTGAATTTCGAGATGCTGATTCTGGTAATACTACTGAACTTGCCCAGCTGGATGCCGACTTTTCACAAAACCTAGGTCAAATTTTAATAACCCCTGGCCAGACAGACTATGTCGCAGAATTCACTATTCTAGATGACAGCACACTTGAAAATGTTGAGATTTTAGAGCTTGTCTTGATTAATGACTCCGGTGTTGAATTTGGCAGTGGTCGAATTTACATTTCTGATAACGAAAGTCCTGAATTTAAAATTTATAAGTTAGAAAGCGATTCTTCTGGGGTAGTCTCGCAGAGCACAGAGCTAACCTATGCGGAAAGTTCATCAGTCCTTGGAGAGCACAATATTTACATCGAGATGTCCGATCAGGTTGGCTATGATTACGATTTCGAATATATATTGCGCTTACCAAATAATGGCGAAGCCAACCGGTCCGTAGACTCTGATGATTTCGTCAGTGCGGTGGCGTCAACTGAGATTGAAAGTAAGAGTTTAACAATTAGCAAAGGCTCAATATCACCTGCGGGAGATGAAGCATATGCAATCGATTTTAAAATTAATGATGATCAATTAGTTGAAGGTCACGAAAGCTTTTTTATCGAGTTAAGAAATAGCAGTGGAACATTAATTGGTGACGCTGTAGAAGTTACAATAATTAATGACGACTTGCCTCAAGTTAGCTGGCAATCTGATAATGCAGAAAGTATTAATGAAGATGTCTTCAGCTTCAAAGAGTTAATTCCATCAAATATTGAAAACAGCTTAGGCTTATCCTTAATACTTGAAGATGATTCAGGAGCAAGCTCCCAGGCGCTAGAAGACTTTGCATTAGAAATAACACGAAGTACTCTTTCAAAGGGTGCTTGTAGTTGGCGTAGTCATTCAGAGCTATCTGAAGATGAGTTGGCAATCACAACAATTGGAACGCAATCTTTTCCTGAAGCAAGCAGTAGCTTTGATGTTAGTGCTAATTTTGTCGATGATAGCGAGGTTGAATGCAATGAGTATGTTCAGTTAAGTGCAACCCTTACTAGTAAAATTAATGGCATATCACAAAGTACTAACCAGACAGTTACTATTGAATCAATTAATGATGACCAAGCTTACCTCGATATCTATGGGTTTGAAGTTCTAGAATCTGCAGGCACATCCAGTTTTGATATTAAAATAAATGCGGATATCAGTCTGGATGTCGAGCTCACCATATCTTCTTCAGATGCCGAGATTGAAGATGCAGCTTTCTCAATAAATGAAAACGATATAAGCCTAAACTCGTCTATTCCTACTATCGTATCCTTGGTAGAGGGTGGTAGTAATGAACAAAATGTTGTTGTGAACATTCTTAATGATACTAGGGTAGAGCTAACTGAGAATTATCAGTTAGTTGCAACCCTAGGTGCTACTGAGTTGCCCGTGGGGCTTCGAGAGTGTCAAGCCGGTAATACTCCAGAATGTATTGAAATATCCACTAGTGATTCTCACGCTAGTGTAAATGGTAGTGTGACAAACGATGATCAAGTAACGTTATTGATTAAAGAAAAAACAACTGCGAGCATTTCGGAATCTGAATTAACCGTTTTAAACTTGCTTGATGAAAACATTCAATATCCCTATTCAGTATCAATTAGTACTGAAATTGAAAGTGATGTGCCTTCAATACAAATTTCATTAACCGATATTTGCCTAATAACGCCGGACTTAGATTGTGCGGATTCGAACGATTATTCCACTAATAATACATTTATACATACCCAAGGAGTGGAAACATTTGCTGGAGATATTAATTTAGAATTAAAGCTATTAGCAGGAGATGACATTGTAGAGCCCGATGAAGTCGCAAGAATAACCGCTAATTTACATGATCAAGTCAGTGTAGCTTCATTCGTCTCAGGTTGGGAGGATACGAGCCTTTCTTTCCAGATTCTTAATGATGACAAATTAACGATAGAATTTATTAATGGCGCTGTAGCGGGGCTGGATGAACTCGATAGCGGTGAACGAAGTGCAAATTTCTCGCTGACTTGGGATAAAGAAATTGCAAGCAATACGGCCAGCATCAGTTTAACTCTGGCAGAGACGTGTGATGAGAATAATGATTTGTTTTGTACTATTACCGATAAAAGTTCGGGCAGTATTACGGGGGATGTTAATGCCTCACCTAGCTACGTCATCCATACCCAAGGTGTTTCGACATTAGCGCAAACTGTTGCAGCCGACTTGGGGGTGAGTATTAATGGCGATACTCATATTGAGCCTAATGAATTGGCTGAGATTACTATTAGCCTGGATGACGCTAATGATTTAAGCCATGTGTTAAATGAATCGTGGGTTGATTGGGTTGGCCAGTTTACTATTAATAATGATGATACATTCATGCCGACGCTTGAATTCATTTCAGTGGTCGGCACTAGCAATGGCAATATAATATCAGCATCTGGGAATGAGTCAGAATCTGATGTTGGAATTAAACTAGGCTGGACCGAAGATATATCTGCGAATGTCAGTGATATCAACTTCATAATCACAAGCGTCTGTACATCCAAATATCCTGCTGGATCAGCTTACCCTGAACAAGATTGTGATTCATTGAGCCTGGCAGATTTTACTCACGATGCCAGCTATATCCTTTCCGATAAAAAAAGTTCTGAATCTGCGCAGCTAGATTTTGTTATACAAGATAATGAGGTGGTCGAACCAGATGAAGTTGTGACTATTACTTTATCTCTAGGGGCAACGCCTACTCATTATTTTACCGACCTATCAGCATTTCCTATCTTAGAATATCAGATGAATAACGATGATATTTTAGCCGTCACAATTATTGGCGATGGTACTAGTATTGCTGAAGGAGAAAGTGGAGAGGCTAGCTTGCCAATAAGTGCAAGCTGGAATAAAGCCATTGCGCAAAATGTACCAGGCATAGAAATTTCACTGGCTGAGACTTGCGATAATGTGAGTAATACTCATTGCGTATCGGATTCTGGTGATCTTAGCCTTCCAAGTTCTATAGCTATACACTCAGCTGGAACGAACACAGAAATAGGTAATAAAAGTTACTCTATTAATGTTTTAGGGGATACAGTTGTTGAACCCAATGAGTTAGTTCTAATCGAATCGACTTACAATAATGAAACCTTCATCACAAGCTACCTGACATCGACCATTATACCTGACGTCAATGCCACCATTAATAATGATGATACTATCTCGCCTGAGATTACTTTCTCAAATTTATCTATAAGCAGTAATGCCGATGAAGGTGATTTAGCCAATAGCGATATAGGACTGGTTTTATCTTGGGGTGACGTAGTCATTGCCGATAATACTGATGATTTAGAGCTGCTATTTGAAGACGTTTGTATTAGCAATAATGTGGATGATTTATCATGTGGGATTCTAGATTACACATTGGTAAGTTCATATACGTTAGTGAATCAAGCCGCCTCTGCAAATGTTCAATTGTCTTTTGTTATTACAGGGGATGATATAGTAGAGCCTGAAGAAGTAGTTACCATAAAACTGAATAAGCACAGTGATACACCTGAGCATTATTTTCCTGCAAGTGGTTTCACATTTCCATCTATAGATCACACGATTAATAACAACGATAAGCTAACACCTTATTTTATCACGGCTAATTCAGCTGCTGACGAAGGCGACACCACTACTAGTTCTGGTGTGAAAATCGGTTGGGATGAAGTGATTGCCGCGAACGTACCCAGCTTAACATTGGATGTAAGTTCATCCTGTGCGGTTAATGGCTGTACCTTAGGCAGTGATGTTAACTTCACTGCCAGCGAAAACATTTCAGTATTTACTACAGGCTCAGAGAAGGCTGCTCCAGGCAGTACTGGCGAAGCAATCGGTTTGAATATAGTCGGTGATGCGATGGTAGAACCGACAGAGGAATTAACGTTAACTCTAAGTTCTTTGAATACAGCCTACATCGATACGGCATCATCGACTCAGTCATCGCACACGCGAACTATTACTAATGATGATAAGTTAGTTCCGTATTTTATTGGTGATGCAGCGAATTTAGATGAAGGCAACTCAGGCCAAGCCGCAGCCAATGTGAAATTTACCTGGGATCAGGTAATTGCTGCGAACGTCCCCAGTATTGATTTAACCTTAACCTCTAACTGCTCGGTTAATGGCTGTACGTTAGCTCAAGACATTAATCATTCTGCTAGCTCAGTCGTTAACGTATTTACTACCGGAACAGAAAAAGCTTCCCCCGGTGCGACGGGTCAAAGTGCAGACTTGTTAATTAACGGGGATACTTTAGTTGAACCCTCCGAAATAGTAACACTGGCATTATCGTCAGCCAGTGCCTATGTCGATACATCAGCTAATCCTGATTTCGATTTCACCATCAATAATGACGACCAGGTCGCCCCTTATTTTATTGCCAGTGCAAGCTCGGTCATCGAAGGGGATTCGACGCCCGCCGCTGCCGGAGTGAAAGTGACTTGGGATCAAGACATTGCTGCGAATGCTGACTCAATTTCAATCTCCTATGGTGCCAGTTGTGCAGCGAATGGCTGTGATTTAACTTCCGATACCAATAAAAGCAGCAATCAATCCTTATCCATTTTCACTACAGGATCTGCATTAAGTAGCCCTGGTGGCACAGGTGTCGATATTGGCTTGACCCTCGATGCCGATACCGTCGTAGAGCCCGATGAAATTCTCACTTTAAGTCTTGTAGAAACAGACAGTAACTATGTCAGTATTTCTTCAGGACAGGATCACGCCTTAACGATAGCTAACGATGACCAAATTATCCCGTACTTCACCAGTGCAACGTCAGCTGCTAATGAAGGCAGTAGCAGTACTGACTCTGGGGTTAACGTTGGCTGGGATGAAGTGATAGCCGCGAACGTACCGAGCTTAACACTAGATGTAAGTTCATCTTGTGCGGTTAATGGCTGCACCTTAGGCAGTGATGTTAATTTCACTGCCAGCGAAAGTATCTCAGTATTTACCACGGGCTCAGAGAAAGCTGCTCCAGGCAGTACAGGCGAAGCAATCGGTTTGAATATAGTCGGTGATGCGATGGTAGAACCGACAGAGGAGCTAACGTTAACTCTAAGCTCTTCGAATACGGATTACATCGATACGGCATCTTCAACTCAGTCATCGCACACGCGAACTATAACCAATGATGATACGGTTAATCTCACTATTGCTGATGTAAGCGTTTTAGAATCAGAGACGGCTAATATAAGCTTTGTTTGGACAGAGACAATTGCCAAGAACGTACCGGCTTTTGTTCTTGATTTCACAATGAATTGCGTAACAGCATCCTGCAATATGCCTGGTTTTACTGATTTCACGGCGGAAAGTTCTGTAAGTCTACGAGCGAGTGATGAAGTCACTGATATTACTGGGGGAACTATTTTAAAAAATATCACCCTGGTCAATGATTCAATCGTTGAGCCAGCAGAGTCTATTAGTATTTCTTATACGATTCCTTCTGCAATACAGGCTTATTTCGCTTCACCAACCCATGTCGATACAAGCCTTGAAATTCTCAATGATGACTATATTGATATAAGTTATGCCTTAACTGGGGCCAATGAAGCGGATGGTGCAATCGCATTATCTTGGGCTGAAAGTAGGGTAGAAGGGTATGATAAATTACTCTTCACTCTGGTTATGGGAACCAGCAGCAATTCAAATATTGATGATGCTGAGAGTAGTGATTTAAGTTTTGGAGGAAGTATTTGTGATATATCGGGAGTATGCCAGCTTTCGATTACCAGTGAGACTCTAGCGGCTTCAGATACGGGTGAAATATCTTTTGTTGCAGATGATATTATTGAGCTTAATGAGGAGTTTTCATTATCCTTGACTCAAGATGCCAGCAGTGCGCCGCTATCTCAGCCGTTAAGCTCAAATAGTAATTTCTCAATTTTAAACGATGATTTTCTTAGCTTTAGTTTAGATCATGGCTATCAAAATCCTGTCAGTCAGGGTGGACCAAGTATTATGATTGCAGAAAATGACTTGGACGACAGTAATGGTAATCGCTTAAATCTGATAGTTTGCAATTCAAGCAGCGCTAATATGGAAGGAGGGGACTTATCTTTAACGATCGATTTTGGTTCGGTAAATCACGTCACACCTGTAGCCTATGATCGCTTTTCTGCTGCCGATACAGTAAGTGATATTTCAGCGTCATCCTCACTAGTCACTGTGTCTGGAGCAGTAGGCTGCACAGCCTACCCACTAATTTCCCAGTTTACCGAAGATACTATAGCTGAACAGAATGAATGGTTTGCTATATCGGCTACCCCTGCAGGTTCAGATAATCGTTGCAGTAATAGCGTGCAGTGCATGGGACATCTAACAGGAATTGACGACGATGGGATTGTTGTCATTGCTAATGATGATTATTCGTTGCTTGTGGATACAGGTAATGATAACTGCTTGGACACCTCAGGTAATTTAAATGCTTATGATGGCAGCAGCTGTACCACATCAGGTCAGGATGTTGAGGTTAACCGCACAGACCTCTCATTTATACCACTGACAACAGAAGGTTATCCAACCCTAGAGCAAGAACATATATGTATGGCGGATGGATCAACCGGGTATGTTTGGGCTAGATATGGGTTGTCGGCAACGGAGATCCCCTCTATCGCGGGTAGCGAAGTGAGCTGGGCTTGGGCGAGTGCGACCAATGATGCTAATACTCGCTTGACGTTAACTCAAAGTTTATGCGGCAAAACCGCTTGGGTTTTACCCGAACTTAATGACCTGGTGAATGCTGCAGACTATGATTGGCTCAATTCAACTAATACCGCATTCAATCATAATGCTGCGACTTCAATGACCTATTGGACTTCCCAGGCTTGCTATGTTTCTGCCGATGGTTCAACAGCAGGTCATTATGCCTTTGATTATCAAGATGGAACTTCGCTTTGCCTTGCAGATACAAGCGATAAGCATATTAGAATGGTGGCGAAATAATGATTTTTATGAGAGTTTTACTTGTCAGTTGCTTAATATCTCCAATAAAACTTTTTGCGGATGTGACAAGTTCTTGTGAGTCCACCTTGCCGTCTGGATATACTCGAAGTCAATTGAGTGATATCTGTTATACCCAGCATGATAATGAATTTCTTCAGTGGCAAGGGCATTGGGATAACAATGCTAATAAATATTTCACAAAATTAAGCAGCTGGGAACTGAGTTTAACGGCCATAAATTCGCAGCCTGATTGGCGCCTGCCAACGATTAAAGAACTAAACCTTTTGACGACTAAAGCATTGGTCGACAGTTCAAATCTTGCACCGGATGCCTTCACTGTAAATTGGATGTTACAGAAGTGGTTCTTACGAGACAATATAGGGACGTCGTTAATGCTGGCAACGGATGCCTATTTATTATCGTCAACTTATCAGGCTGATTCTGGTAGTGGTACTTCTAA
>ENA-OSET01002947-OSET01002947.1-sediment-metagenome-genome-assembly--contig:-NODE-2947-length-15986-cov-24.492803_pt1 | contig 15986 bp, 13 predicted proteins | sample MGYA00237882_ERZ534229 | MGnify/ENA primary metagenome ERZ534229 (study PRJEB26408, sample SAMN06266212) | sediment metagenome | isolation source: Hudson Canyon methane seep mesocosm | place... | reverse complement strand
TCTTAAAATGGAAGAAGTGACTCGTCTACGTATGAGCACACATCCTGTAGAATTTGATATGTACTACAGCTTGTAAGTTCTATTTGCTACTTTGTAGCATTGCAAGACCGAAACGCCCCTTTTTGGGGCGTTTTTGTTTGTAGCATCCTAAAAAACTTTTTACCCACCCAGCCCTAATAAATCATCTGCCAACAAACAATCACCAATTTAGCAAACAGAAACCAATAAAATCTATCTAAACCCCCGCCTACATTAGCCCTCACCATTTTATCTTTTATTTAACGCTTAAAATGTTTATAGTTAAACACTAAAAGCGCTCATTCAACCTATTTCAGACCGTCAATGGTATGGATTTTGCTTTTATAACGATTAACCTCAGCTAATTATCCATTACCGTGCATAAAAAAATACTTGCTCACTTAAATGAAGCAATTTTATTATTTAATCAGCAATTAATTTTGACCTACATTAATACTGCAGGCGAAATACTATTAGCAGACAGCGCCAAACATCTATTAGGCCTTAGCGCTCGCACTCTGTTCAAATCATCTGATTCATTATTATTAGATCTACAGCAGTGCCTGAAAAACAACGAACCCCTAGTCGACAGAGAATTAAACTTCGCCTACCTTAAGCAATCAATGACCGTTAATTTTAGCGCCACCCCGTTATTAGAAAATGGCTTGCTAAATGAAATATTAGTAGAGCTACAACAAGTGGACAGGCATATACGCATAAGCAAAGAAGAGCAACTTTTGGCTCAACAAAACACCAGCCGAATGCTGGTAAAAGGCCTTGCTCACGAAATTAAAAACCCTCTAGGTGGAATCAGAGGCGCAGCCCAGTTACTTGATTTAGAATTACATGATCCCGAGTTAAAAGAATACACTCAAATCATTATCCAAGAATCTGACCGTTTAAAATCCCTGATGGATAAAATGCTAGGGCCAAACAAACCATCAAAAAAGGATACTTTAAACATACATGAAGTTCTGGAACGGGTAAGACAATTAGTCAATATCGAAGAAGGTAATAACATTACTATTATCACTGATTATGACCCCAGCATCCCCAACCTAAAAGCAGATAAAAACCAACTTATTCAGGCTGTCCTTAATATTGTGCAAAATGCCGTTCAGGCCATGCAACAAGGCGGAAAAATAACAATGAAAACACGTATTCGACGCCATATGACAATTGGACGCAAACGCTATAAATTATCAGCAAAAATAGATATCACCGACGATGGTCCAGGCATTAGCGGCGAACTAATGAGTCAAATTTTTTACCCCATGATTACAGGGCGAGCCGAAGGCACCGGGCTAGGCCTGTCCATTGCACAGTCATTGATCAACCAACATAATGGACTGATTGAATGCGAAAGCGAACCACAACACACCACTTTTTCAATCTATTTACCTTTGGAGAACAACCATGCCTGACCCTAATGTAATCTGGGTGGTTGATGATGACAAATCCATCCGCTGGGTACTTGATAAAGCATTTCAAAAAGCGTCAATGATTAGCAAAAGCTTTGCCAATGCTGCCAACCTTTTAGATGCTTTACTCATCGAAAAACCCGATGTACTTATTACTGACATTAGAATGCCTGGCATGGACGGACTTGCGCTGTTGGATAAAATTCAGCTTAACTATCCCGATCTTCCCGTCATTGTAATGACAGCACATTCCGATTTAGACAGCGCTGTTTCAGCTTTTCATGGAGGTGCATTTGAATACCTGCCTAAGCCCTTCGATATTAATGAAGTCGTTGATGTTGTGCATAGAGCCTGCTTACAAAGCAAGCAACTCAGCGAACCAGAACCCATCGAAACCAATCAGCTGGAAGAAACCCCAGAGATTATTGGCGAAGCTCCAGCCATGCAAGAAGTCTTTCGTGCTATTGGTCGTTTAGCTCGCTCCCATATCACCGTTTTAATTAATGGTGACTCAGGGACGGGTAAAGAGTTGGTCGCAAAAGCATTACACAGACACAGCCCAAGAAGTAAAAATCCATTTATTGCCTTAAACATGGCAGCCATTCCAAAAGATCTGATGGAGTCGGAACTTTTTGGTCATGAAAAAGGCTCTTTTACAGGTGCTCATAGTCGTAGAGCAGGACGCTTCGAACAGGCTAATGGCGGCACTCTATTCTTAGATGAAATAGGCGACATGCCCGCCGAGCTACAAACACGATTACTGCGCGTACTGGCAGACAATATGTTTTACCCTATCGGCTCCCATACTGCCGTTAAGGTTGATGTCAGAATTATCGCGGCAACGCATCAAAACCTTGAAGTCTTAGTAGAAAAAGGGCTTTTTAGAGAAGATTTATTTCACCGCCTCAACGTTATTCGTATACACATTCCCCCCTTACGTGAGCGTAAACAGGACATCCCTTTATTAATGCGGCATTTCTTAAATGAAGCCGCAATTGAGCTAAGCAGTGAAGTAAAGATACTAAACTCAGAAACCGAGACCTTTTTAAGTGCTCTACCCTGGCCAGGTAATGTCAGACAGCTAGAAAATATTTGTCGCTGGCTTACTGTTATGGCCTCTGGCCGAGAAATTCACCTGGAAGACCTTCCTCCTGAACTCAGTATTAGCCCTGAACAAGACAATGCTGCTGAGGGAAATGAAAACTGGGTAGCAATGCTGGAAGAGACGATAAACCAACATCTGCAACTAGGCCACCCCGAAGTAGCCAAACTTATTATTCCTGAAGTTGAGACAGCCCTTATTAAATCAGCATTAAAACATACATCAGGTAAAAAAAATGAGGCTGCTTTATTACTAGGTTACGGTAGAAACACTCTGACCAGAAAAATAAAAGAACTTAATATAGAATAGCGCCCTGTAAGAGACGTAGCATGCTACGTCTCTACAAAATAACACCATTACTTGATCAAAAAATCACGCATCATCCCCATATCCTCATGTTCAAGATTATGACAGTGATACATAAACATGCCTTTAAAATCATTAAATGGTTTTAGAAAGGTCACTTTTTCCCCTGGCATCACCAACGTAGTATCTTTCCAGCCGCTATCAACCAGACCTTCAGCAACTGAAGCATGTGCTGCTTTGTGACGAGGATTGACTTCTCGTTTTATGATTTGAAACTGCTCGCCGTGTAAATGCATAGGATGCGGCATCGCCATCATTCCCATGCTACGTCGAAACCCATTATCAAAGGCCATTAACTGCAAGGTATTAACTGGAATAACCTCATCAGGCCTAACATCATTCATTTTGTAAGACCGTCCATTTAACAATGCCGACATATGCCGCATGGATAATGTAATTGTCCTTGGGTTATTTGCATTAGCTGCATCACGTAAACGTAGCGGAGTTATCGGCGTCAATCGGCTAGGTAATGGATCATTCGTTTTCGCCTGTTTAACCACTTTAACTTTTAACACAGCATAATCACCTCCCAGTGGCAAGGAGCTGCCAGAGCTCATTCCGCCCATACCACCACGACGACCACCCATCATTCCTCGACCCATTCCTCCACCCATGCCACCCATCATACCGCCATGCATAGAAGCACCTTCAAAAGGTATGGAGCGTAAAGTGAGCTCTGTACCAATCGCTTTACCACTAAAATCAACCCATAACTCCCGCCTTTCTGCAGGTGCTAACATGACATAAGGCATTTTTTCAGGACGCTCTATCAAGCCTCCATCTGTTCCTATTACTGTCACTGGCGAGCCATCATCCCATGCTAATTTATAAATCCGTGAGTTTGAGCCATTTAATAACCGTAAACGATAAGACCTTTTTTCTACAGGCAAAACAAAATCTGGCTGCCCGTTGATCATAATTTTATCACCCAGAAAGCCCGACATGCGTTGCATCATATGACTAACGTAAACCAGCTGATTCTGCTTATCAAAACTACGATCCTGAATAACAATCGGCACATCATAGTCACCTTTAGGCAAAGCTAAAGCCTGTTCTTCCGCATCACTGACAATAATCAGCCCAGCCAAACCAGAATAAACTTGTTTGGCTGTTACGCTATGGGTATGAGCATGGTACCAATATGTGCCTGCGCGATTTAGAATCTCAAACTCATAAACAAAGGTTTCACCATGATTAATGGCGTACATAGGGTTGCCATCCATTTTTGACGGCACATGTAAACCATGCCAGTGCAGAATAGACTCCGCAGGCAGGTTATTTTTTAGATAAATCCTGACTTTCTGACCTTTTTGTAAATTTAGTGTGGGCGCTAAATAAGAATTAGCTAAGTTCTTAACCGTATCTGGCGAACCTTTAAGTACCTTGCCAAATACTTTCCATACTGCTGTCTCAGGGCCGTTAAAAATCGGCATTTTAATGGATTCTTGCCTCAATTCTATTTCAACATCAGCATGAAAATTTGCAGAAGCTTTATTTGAAGCCCTCATACTTGCCGCTTGTATTAAGGATGGATAAGTCGCTGCTGCAGCGGCTGCAACACCGGTATATTGCAAAAACCTACGGCGTTGATTATTAATTTTTCCACTCATAACACTTCCCCCACTGCTTTTTAATATTAGCTTATTATAATATACCTAAGATTGTATTATAACAAGCCCCATGCCTAACTATTAAAATATGGAAAAACAAAATAACTGCCGCTCACCTTTCCCCTATAAATACTAGGGTTAGTAGAGCCCCTAATATCGTTAAGCATTGAAAACTAGAGTAAGCACTGCTCGACACAGAAACTTTTGGGGCGCAGTCCTTTAGGCTGCTTTTAAAATGCAACCTAAAGGACTGTGCCCCAATATCATTAAGTTAAGGCGAAAAGAGTCTATTTTAATTTCTCCAACCCGCTCCATCAGGAGAGGGCTTAAGAGCAAAAAACATTTGCCATAAATCACTTAACTTAACTTAATTACTCACAGAGCTTCAGCCAATTTCCAAAAACAGTATTGTTTGGCTGTAAGCAACGATACTGGAATGAGTTACAAGACATTTATCGATGTAGGAGGCCGGGCACTCCTACCAACACTACATAGTAGCTGAGAGTGATACATATTCAGGTAACTTAATGACCTTGCCGCCCTTAAGCAACTGGAAATTTTATTTGAAACTCTGCACCAGGATGTTTGTTAATCACTGCACAGCTGGCTTGCATGGTTTCAGCTAACTGCACCACTAAAGCCAGCCCTATCCCTGTTCCTGGTGTCGCTCTGGTCAATTCATCTTCTGAACGATAAAAAAGAGTGAATATTTTTTTTAGCTGACTGTTGTTAATACCTGTCCCATAGTCTCGTATAAAAAAAACCATATGCTTTTTATTTTTTTCTACTGAAAAGCCGATGTCTATCTGTTTGTTTTCGGCTTTATTAGCAAATTTAATCGCATTATCAACCAAGTTGATAATAATTTGAAAAAAAGCATCTTCATCGACTTTTATATAAACAGAATCCTCTATTGCTATCGGCTGAATAATGTTCAAGTTAAAACTTGAGGCTTCAATTTGTACCTCAACTCTGGAGGCAATACGCTTTAATAAACTTTGAGCCGAGACTTTAACAAGCTCAGACTTAGCTTGTTGATGGCCCAAACGTGCAAGCTGCAACACATTTGCAATTAAACGCGAGAGCCTTTCACTTTCAAAAAATATAAAATCATAATAGTTCTGTTTTTTAACATCATCAGCAACCCAGCCAGAACGCAACATTTCCCCATACATTCGAATCGATGTAAGCGGTGTTTTAAGTTCGTGACTGACAGCAGCAATAAAATTTTGTTGTTGTTTACTCAGCTCGATTTGCTTACTGCCTAAACGATAGAATGCGATGAAGCCGATAAAAAAAATAATAAATAATGACAGTGCTAACAAATCAATTAACAAAGAACCAGGAACACTAGCTAACTTTGCAGCATTGACAGACAAAGCAATTTTTTGAAAAGGCATGGCAAGCTGTCTTTTATATAAATCAAACTCATGTTCCGTTAACTTGATAGCTATTTTTTGCATTAAACCATCCTGGTTAGAAAATAGCAGGCTAGCAAAAGCACTGGATTCCACCAGAGGCTCTATCACTGCGGCTAAAAACTCATCGCGATTAACAAGAAAGCCCTGTGTATAACGCTTATTATCATGCCAGACATAGCGATAAAAGCAGAAATACTCCTGCCCTATTAGCAATAACTGTAAAGGTGTCACTTCACTTTCAAAACTTAAAACATTAATAATCGATGTAGGGGCTGCAATAGATGCCTTATCATCTAATTCTAATAACTGATCTTTTGCTGTAATCGCTGTTGCTACACTTTGCTGCTGACTCCGATTAAAATAACTACTGGCCATGGCCTGATCAGGTATTTGCACTGTTTCTTTTCTGGTGTTAAGTTTTTGCGCAATCTTAGCGGGTATTTGCTCACTGATTTCTTTTAACGCTCGCCCTCTTTCATAATAACTTTCTACTGCCTGCTTTTTAACAGCCTTGTTTTTTTTGGTCGAAGTCGAATCAGTCTTCATAGCAAATGTCTTTTGCTCAAATTCTTCTATATATGGCAGCTTATTATCAACTGCTTCCGCTTCAGCCTTATACTTTACTGGCCTGCTGGATACAGCATTGCTAATCGTTTTTGTCTCAGCAAGGTTTATTGATAATAAAGAACGTATTTTTTTCTTTAATCCTATTCGGCTTTCCAGCTCGGCAAGGCTCAAGCCAGATAAATTATCTTGCCCCACTTCAGGTAGTGCGGGCACATGAAATGAACCATCTGTGTTTATTTGAAAATAACCAATAAGCCCTTTGATATCTGTTTTAGGCGGTATCTCTGATAATGGTGAAAACTTAACCCCGGCAGATTCTGATAGCAACGGATTTGCCATCACATTAAAAAATTGATACTCAGCAATGGGTCTGTTTTGTTCTGTATCCAGCAGCCTTTTTAGGTTAAGTTCGACTTGATTGACCAGGTTTTCGGCTTGATGCCGAGAAGTAAAATAAGCCTCATTTTCTAATTGCGTATAAACAGTTCTCAGCAAGTAATAAACAGGTAGAGATAAGGTAATAAAAAACACCAGCAAAATCCAGCGTAAACGCTTTTTTTGCATATCTGGATTAAGTGCAACACCTTTCATTTGTTTAATCGATAGCCTTCACCCCGAACAGTGACTAACCGCTCAGGTTGTTTAGGATCAGTTTCAATTTTTCGGCGCAACTTTGCGATATGGATATCAACCGTTCGGGTTTCAATCGCATCGGCCTGTTTATATCCCCAGACCTGTTCCAGCAACTCTTCTCTTGATACAGGACGCTCTGAATTAGTTTGTAAAAAACTGAGGATATCTAATTCTCGTCTGGAAAACGAATGCGGATGTTCTGAATTTATTTGTATCAGGTTTGCAGTATCTATTTGCATCTCTCCGACCTGCAATATCGAAATTCCATGTTCTTGCTGATGATTTCTTTTTAAGACCGCATTTACTCGCAATACCAGCTCTCTGACGGAAAAAGGTTTGGCAATATAATCATCGGCCCCCAGTGTTAAGCCCATAATAATATCCTGCTCAGAAGCTTTTGCGGTAAGCATAATAATGGGCTGATTTCTATCTTGTTCCCGTATTTTATTACAGATAGTATAGCCATCAAGTGTAGGCAGCATAATATCCAGCAAGATTAAAGCATACTCTCCCGTTAATGCTTTTTCTAAACCTTCCTTTCCATCTGCGACTGGATCAACCTCAAAACCATGAAAGACAAACACATCGACCAAACCTTGCAGTATGGCTTGTTCATCTTCAATGATAAGTAATTTAAGTTTAGTCATTTAACTATGGAATTATGTTTTTTGGAAGTGAGGCTTTAGCCTCGTACAACTTAGGCGAGGCTAAAGAGACTGTGAAAGTATTCGGCTTTAGCCCCCCCTCTTTGGAAAAGAGGGGCTGGGGGAGATTTTATTATAAAAATAAAGCCTTTAATATCAGTGTGTTATTTTTTATAAAATCCCCCTCTATCCCCCTTTTCCAAAGGGGGAGGTTAAAAAGAGAATATTTTCACAGTCTCTAAAGCCTCGCTTCCTTTAAGCAAAGATTATTGATTAATATCGCCTTATACTGAGGTAATTGGAGAGCTATTATGGACCGTAGTTTATATATTGCAATGAGCGGGGCCAAGCAAACATTGTTGGCCCAGGCTTCAAATGCCAATAATTTGGCGAACTCTCAAACCACGGGTTTTAAATCTGATTTTGAGCAATTTCGTTCTATGCCTGTTTTTGGCCCAGGCTTTCCTTCTCGTGTTTATGCAATGGCAGAAAGGCCAGGCTCTGATTTGAGTATGGGGTCTATCCATACCACAGGGAATGACCTTGATGTTGCGATAAAAGGAGAGGGTTGGTTTGCGGTAGAAGGAAAGGATGGTAAAGAAGCTTACACCCGTGCTGGAGATTTAAGAATAACCGCTGAAGGACGACTTGAAACGGGGACTGGTGTTGCTATATATGGTAATGATGGACCTATTTTGATTCCTCCAGCAGACAAAATAGATATTGGGAATGATGGCACTATTAGTATTATACCCGCTGGAGAGAATGCCTCAACTTTAGCGGTTGTAGACAGAATTAAACTGGTTAAGCCTGAGTTGAGTAATTTAGAAAAGCTTAATGATGGCTTTATGCATACTAAAGATGGCAGTACGCTAGAGGCTGATGCCAATGTCAGTATTGTTCAGGGGGCTTTAGAGGCTTCAAATGTTAATGCCGTTTCAGCCTTGGTTGAGATGATTGAGTTGGCGAGAAATTTTGAGTTGCAAACTAAAGTGATGAAAAATGCTGATGACAATTCAGGAATAAGTGCCAAATTAATGCAAATGGCATAGTTAATGCTTTCTCTTCTAGTAAGACAATAATTTGTCACTAGGAGAGAGCAATGACTGAAAGAGCATTATGGGTGGCTAAAACAGGTTTGGATGCCCAACAAACAAGAATGGCGGTAATAGCCAATAACCTGGCAAACGTGAATACCACGGGTTTTAAGAAGTCCAGAGCGATATTTGAAGATCTTGTTTACCAAAATATTCGACAAGTTGGCGCTCAGTCAACTCAAAACACCGAGTTACCCACTGGATTACAGTTAGGGACTGGGGTCAGAACAGTTGCTACAGAAAAGCTACATACTCAAGGTAATATCCAGCAAACAGAAAACTCATTAGATGTGGCAATTAATGGCCGTGGCTATTTTCAGATATTGATGCCTAATGGCGATATTAATTATTCCAGAGACGGATCTTTTAAGTTAGACTCAACGGGGCAAATGGTGACCTCGGGTGGCATGCTTTTAGAACCTAATATTACCATTCCTGATGATGCTATCAGTGTGACTATTGGCAGAGATGGGATCGTTTCAGTGATGCAGCCAGGCAGTCCAGCTCCAGTTCAAGTAGGACAACTTCAAATAGCTGATTTTATTAATCCTTCAGGTTTAAACCCTGTTGGAGAAAACTTGTTTACTGAGTCTGTTGCCAGTGGTGCTCCAAACGTGGGTATACCCGGTGAGAATGAGTTTGGCCCTGTATTTCAAGGTTCCTTAGAAACTTCAAATGTCAATGTTGTTGAAGAGCTGGTCAATATGATTGAAACACAGCGGGCTTATGAAATGAATTCTAAAGCCATCTCTACTACGGATGAAATGCTGTCTTTTGTTACTCAGCAATTATAGTACGGGTGATTTATGAACTTTCAAAAGCTGATAATAATAACGATGGCTTTATCTGTTTTAGCTGGCTGTGAAGTCTTGCCTAAAAGAGATCCTGCTTTTGCGCCTGTTCAATCAGTCGATCTACGCCCTCCACAACAGACTAATGGGGCAATTTATCAGGCAGGTTTTGATATGCGTTTGTTTGAAGACCATACGGCCAGAAGAGTTGGGGATATATTGACTGTACAACTGGATGAAGATACCAAGGCCAAGAAGATAGCAGATCTGGATGCTTCAAAGAAAAATTCTACTTCGGTGACAGCACCCAATATTATGGGCATAGACCCATCTATGATTTTTGGGAAAGATTTAAGTGCAACTTTAGCCTCTGAGCATGAATTTGAAGGTGAAGGTGAAGCGAATCAAAGCAATAGTTTAACGGGAGATATTAGTGTCACAGTGGTAGCTGTATTTCCTAATGGCAATTTAAGAATTCGGGGTGAAAAAAGAGTGACTTTAAACGATGGTAGTGAATATATTCGCTTATCAGGTATTGTCAGACCTGTTGATATTAATGCTTCAAATACCATTCTTTCGACTAAGGTTGCTGATGCAACCATTATGTATACAGGTGATGGATCGATAGCTGACGCGAGTAAAATGGGCTGGTTTGCCAGGTTCTTTTTAAGTCCCATTTTTCCTTTTTAAGGAGATTGATATGAAACAGCTTATTTTTACGATAGCCCTGTTATTCAGTTGCCAAACTGTTTATGCAGAACGTATTAAAGATTTGGCTTCTATTGCAGGTGTGCGTAGCAACCAATTAGTGGGTTATGGTCTTGTCGTAGGCTTAAATAAGTCAGGAGATAAAACCAAGTTTACCGGACAGAGTTTACGTAGCATGCTGGCAAGATTGGGCTTAACTTTGCCACCGGGTGTGGACCCAAAATCTAAAAATATTGCCGCTGTTACCTTACATGCCGATTTACCCGCTTTTGCAAAACCGGGTCAAAAAATTGACGTTACTGTTTCTTCAATAGGTGATGCTAAAAGTTTACGTGGCGGTTCATTGTTAATGAGTCCTTTAAAAGGGGCTGATGGCAATATATATGCAGTTGCACAGGGTAATCTTGTTGTGGGTGGTTTAAGTGCATCGGGTAAGGATGGTTCTAAAATTACCGTAAACAATCCTTCAGTAGGCCGAATCCCTAATGGCGCAACCGTAGAACGTAGCGTGGCAAGTCCTTTTAATAAAGGGAATTCACTGGTTTTTAATTTACATAACTCAGACTTTACAACAGCAAATCGGATGGCTGAGGCGATTAATAAAGTATTAGGACCCGAAACAGCAAGAGCGTTAGATGCTACATCAGTTAAAGTCAGTGCACCATTAGACCCTTCTCAACGGGTGACGTTTGCTTCCCTGGTCGAAAATATGATGGTGATGCCTGATGATGCGCCTGCCAGAGTGATAGTCAATTCACGTTCAGGCACTGTGGTGATAAATGGCAAAGTGCGTGTACAGCCAACTGCGGTATCACATGGTAGCTTAACTGTGACCATTAGTGAGAATACACAAGTGAGTCAGCCTAATGCTTTGGCTGCGGGGGAAACTGCCGTTACACCGCAGTCAGATGTTAAGGTGGAAGAAGGGGGTTTAGGTACAGAAGGTAATCATATGTTTGTATTTAATCCTGGCGTCACCCTAGATGAGATTGTTAAGTCAGTGAATAAGGTAGGGGCTGGTCCCAGTGATTTGGTGGCTATTTTGGAAGCACTTAAAACAGCGGGTGCTTTAAGAGCCGAGCTTATTATTATTTAGGTGATGCTATGTTAACTGCGCAACAGACAGATGTTTATACCGATTTCGCCAGCTTGGCTAAGTTAAAAAATGAAGCCAAAGAGAAGTCGCCAACGGCCATTAAAGAGGTAGCAAAGCAATTTGAGTCAGTGTTTGTTGGCATGATGTTAAAAAGTATGCGGCAAGTTAAATTGGCTGATGGCATTTTAGATAGTGATCAGAGCGAGTTTTACCGGGATATGTATGACCAGCAGTTGTCGATTCATTTATCGGGTGAGCGCGGTATGGGCTTGGCTGAGGTGATTGAAAGACAGTTAAGTCCTGATCAATCACATAAGGTGGCAAGACAGCAAAGTATTGCCGACTATGAAAGGCGAAATTCATTAATTTCAGCGGCAAAAAATAGCCAGCCTAAGGCAAACATTGAAACAGAAAAAGAGCTTGCCTCCAATACTATTAAGTCTAAACCTCAAGCCGTTGCGATACCGAAAATTGTCCCCCCAACAGAGATAAAAATTAATTCTGCCAGTGATTTTGTTAAGAAATTACGCCCTTATGCTGAGCAGGCAGCGAAAAAACTCGGTGTGGATGCCAATATTTTAATCGCGCAAGCGGCTTTGGAAACGGGCTGGGGTAAGCATGTTATCAAGTCTTCTGATGGTAATAGCAGTCACAACTTATTCAATATTAAGGCTGATAAATCATGGAAAGGTCAGCAAACCACTGTAAATACGCTGGAGTTTAAACAGGGTGTTGCAAAAAAAGAAATGGCTGGGTTTAGGTCGTATGATTCATACCAGGAAAGCTTTGATGATTATGTGACATTTATTCAAAGCAACCCAAGATATAAGATGGCCATAAAAATGGCGGAAAAAGCGGAACGATATATGCATGAATTACATCAGGCAGGTTATGCAACTGATCCTCACTATGCGGATAAGGTGATTAAAATTTATCACAGTCGACTCGTTGATAATCAAGACGTGGCTTCGGTAGGGTTGAATAAAGCTTCAACTTCAGATAATTCATAAGGAGAACGACATGGGAAATACAATGTTATCAACAGCGATTACTGGGCTTCAGGCTTTCCAGCGTTCGTTGGAAACAACCAGTCATAATATTTCTAATGTGAATACTGAAGGTTATAGTCGTCAAAGGGTTGATCTTGCTACCAGTAAAGAACAAATGATTGGTCCTGGTTATTTGGGAACTGGGGTATCAATTAATAATATTAGTCGTAGCTATGATCAGTTTATTACAACACAGTTACGCTCAAGTACATCGACTTTTGGTGATGTAGATAAATACGGCGAGCTGGCATCACAAGTTGACAATATTCTTGCTGACCCAGCAGTAGGGATGTCTCCAGCAATAAAAAACTTTTTTAATGCTGTTAATGATGCAACGGATGATCCATCCTCAATACCTGCCAGACAAGTTTTATTATCTGAATCAGATATTTTAAGTAGTCGGTTTGATACCATAAACAATCGATTTAAGCAGATACGTGACCAGGTAAATACCGATATGGTGGTTATGGCTGAAGAAATTAGTGGTTTTGCAATTTCACTCGCTGATTTGAATGTACAGATTGCCAATGCACAAGGCCAGACTACGGGAGATCAACAACCCAATGATTTACTTGATAAACGAGATACAGTATTAAACCAATTAGCAGAATTGGTTGATATATCTGTCGTGCCCAGTAGCAGTAATATGGTTAATGTTTTTTTGGGGCAAGGTGAGGTTTTGGTTCTGGATGCTGTGGCGCAAAAAGTGATTACTCAGCCTTCAAGACTTGATTCAACGCGTTTTGATATAGGTGTAGAAACATCCACAGGTTATGTCAGTGTTGTCACCAGTCAAATTTCAGGTGGAGAGCTCTCAGGCATGTTGCGCTTTAGAGATGAAATTTTAGATCCTGCGCAACAAAGATTAGGGGCTGTTGCTGCAAGTATTGCAATGGAATTTAATAATGTTCATGAAGCCGGTTACGATCTGGAGGGAGTCGCGGGCGATTTGTTTTTTCAAGGGCAAGGCATGGGGGCAGAGCCTATTCCTGTATCGGCAGATGTAGCAAATTCCGCAGGTTCATCACTTACCGTCATGTTTGATAAAGCCAAGGTTAGTGATATTGATTATAGTGATTATCAATTGGAAGTAACAGCGGCGGGTCCGCCAGCGGCTTATAAATTAACCCGAGAGCTTGATAATAGCAGTATTGATTTACAACTTTTAAGTGGTTTTTTAGTTCCTTTAACCTCCCCTCCTGATAAATTACCAGGGATTACGATTGAACCTACCAGTTTAAATGTAGGAGACAAATTTTTAATTAGACCAACTTTTACAGCGGCAAGTACTATTGCGCAAAATATAACTGATCCAAGAAAAATTGCTTTGGCAACAAATGCAGCAGTTGATAGTTCTGGTAATCCCTATGTTATTACTGGACCTATGCCAGGTGATAACAGAAATGGCTTGGCTTTAGCTGCTCTGGAAAATATACCTGGAATGTTAGGTGGGACTTCTTCATTCCAGGAAGGCTATGGCTTGGTGGTGTCTGAAGTCGGTGTATTAACCAATTCTGCTGAGATAGCAGGCGCAGCGCAAGAGACCTTGCTAAATAATGCCAAGGATTCATGGAGTAATGTTTCTGGTGTGAACCTGGACGAAGAAGCCGCTAACTTAATCAAGTTTCAACAATCTTACCAAGCCGCAGCACAAATGATCTCGGTAAGTGATACCTTATTTAATGCTTTACTTGGTGCGGTAAGAAGCTAGGGAGATAGATATGAGAATTTCCACATCCTGGTCACAGCAATTAGGCGTAAATGCCATGAATGCCCAGCAAGTTAAAATGTCAGAAACGCAGATGCAATTATCATCAGGGTTAAAATTTTTAACACCGAGTGATGATCCTACAGCTGCGGTAAGGACTTTAGATCTACAAGAAACTATTGATAAGACCACGCAATACCAGGACAATATTGCTGTGGTTCGCTCGCGATTGAACATAGAGGAAGGCAGCCTAGATACCGCTGAGAATATTTTATTTAGGGCAAAAGAATTAACGGTTCAAGTACTAAATTCTACATTAACCGCTGATGATCGTCTTGCTGTCAAAGCTGAGGTTGATCAATTACTGGAGCAAATGGTTGGCATTGCCAATACTCAAAGTGCAAATGGCGAGTTTATTTATTCGGGTGATTTATCAAAAACACCTCCTGTTGTCTGGGATACAGCAATAGGATCTTATGTTTATCAAGGGGGAGTCAATCAAAGAGCTTTGGATATTGCAGCTGAAAGACGAGTGGCAGATGGTGATTTAGGTTCTGCAGTATTTTTTAATATTGATTCAATTAGCCAGGAAGCTAATGCCACTGTTAATACTGTTGAAGGTGATAAACGCAGTGTGTTTGATACTTTACAATCCTTATCCAAAGCTTTAGCTGGACAATTTGAGGTGCCAGAGGCTGTTGTTACGGGTGACCGTTTTATGCGCTATGGTGTCGACTATAGTACAGGGGGGGTTCCAGGGGGGCCTACATCATTTTCTTTAACTACAGATGATGGCTCAGGCACTGGAGCAACTACGACCGTAAATGTTGCTTTGCCTGCAGTTGCTACCGATGTTTATAAAACTATAGATGAAGTCGTTTCAGCGATTAATTTACAACTGGCTGGCAATAATATGGAAGCCAGAAGTAATGGCAATCAAATTGAATTTGCTTCTTTAACGAGAGGGAAAGATTCCAGTGTTGAAATAACGGCAGGAGCGGGCTCATTTTTAATTGATTTTGGTTTTGCTTCGGGCGATGTTGGTAAAGGGGCTGATATAGGGGGGACAATTATTGGCAATAAAAGTATTCCAGCTCCACTCCCATTGCCAGCCCCATTACCTGATGCTTTGGCGTATTTTGGAACTGATACTCGGTTTGAATTAAATGATGAGGCAGGCAATAAAAAGGAAATTATTTTAGATGTTGACTATGCGGACCATACCGCGTTGATTGCAGCGATTCAGCTTCAAATAACAGGGTCAGACATAGATGGAAAAATCGAGATAGATGCAAATGCAAATCCGATGGAATTTCGATCTGTTAGTTCAGGGTCTAGTGCTTCAGTGCAAATTAAACAGATTCAGGGCGATTTCTTGGTTAATTCAGGATTTACATCGGGTGATACGGGGCGAGCGTACTCTCAAACAGCGAATGATGTGTTAGCTGATCTGGGTACCGTGTTAGATAACTTTTTAACAACACGTACAACGGTTGGCGCAAGAATGCGAGCTCTGGATGATCAAGAGTCGCAAAATGAAAAGTTTGTATTAGATATGAAAACGACATTGTCGGATGTCAAAGATCTCGATTATGCCGAAGCGATTAGTCGATTCAATATAGAGCAAACAGCTTTGCAAGCAGCTCAGCAAGCCTATTCCAGAGTACAAAACTTATCTTTGTTTAACTTCTTATAAAAATCAAACCATAGCAAGCTGGGGAGCGTTAAAATCAACCCCAGCTTATGCCTGAGATG
>ENA-OSET01002945-OSET01002945.1-sediment-metagenome-genome-assembly--contig:-NODE-2945-length-15991-cov-2.886012_pt1 | contig 15991 bp, 11 predicted proteins | sample MGYA00237882_ERZ534229 | MGnify/ENA primary metagenome ERZ534229 (study PRJEB26408, sample SAMN06266212) | sediment metagenome | isolation source: Hudson Canyon methane seep mesocosm | place... | reverse complement strand
TGGTACTATCCACATAAGCACTAACCGATACGATACGCTGTTGTTCATAACGCTTAATAAAACTGCGCGAAGGTTGGTACTCAATATTCGCGATAGACGACAAGCTAACATATTGATTATTAGGTAACTTGATGGGTAAATTTTCTAGATACCACATTGAAGAACGTTCATTTTCTGGCAAACCTAACCAGACATTAATTTCATCATCTTGGGTTTGTATATTCTGCACATCACTGCCTTGATAGGCGTTATGTACTTGAGACAACACGTGCTCTAGAGATAAGTCCAGCGCAATGGCATTACTTCTTAAGGTAATATTTGCTTGTTGTTTAGCGCTGCTGATCGAGTCGCGAATATCATAGCTACCATTATATTCAGCAAGCACTTTCTTTAACGCATCTGCCGCGTGGGTTAGCTGAGTAAGATCATAACCAGAGAATTCAATATTAATATCAGGCTTGGCTGGATTTAAGCTGGCACTGAATTTTAGATCTTCAATATCTGTAATTTGGCCGGTAAGTTCGCGCCACCGTTGCAGCAGCTCTTGTCCACTATATTGCCGGTCATTGCCGGTAGATAGCGCTAAGGTGACTTGCGCAGTATGATCTAAGTTTTTATCCAGGTCTTGATTAGACACTTTATTCTTTGGCCCTATAACGGAATAGCTATGCACTATGGTTGGAAATGCCCCTATCCTAGTTTCTGTCGTGAGCTTGTTAGCTGCCTCGACTAATTGTTTAATTGCGGCCTCCGTTTTACGACGGGGTGACCCTTCAGGGAAAACAACACTAGCAATTACCACATCGGCTTCGATGGCAGAAAATAGTGCAACTCGCATCCAGCCACTCGAAACCACAACGACAAAAATAGCGAATACTAGGCAAAAGCCTATTATCACCAAGCCTTTGTTATGTAGTGATTTAATCAATAGTGGCTGAAAAATTTTATTGATAAATTTATCAAGATTTTCCTTAACGATGTGTTGTATCGTCGTTAGGGAATTACTTTTTGTATTTACCGCTGCTTGATTACCTGATAAGTGAGCAGGCAATATATAAATAGACTCTAATAACGAGAAGATAAGCGTTAGAATCACGACAATAGGAATAGCCTGCATTAATTTACCTTCTGGCCCAGGTAAAAATAATAAGGGTAAGAAAGCAACGATGCTAGTGGCGATAGCAAAAAAGATAGGTTTATAAACCTGGTAGGCTCCTTGTAACGCACCTGCTCTACCGTAGTTACCTAATTGGTGCTGTTGATGAACTGATTCGCCGACCACAACAGCATCATCTACAACGATTCCGAGTACTAAAATAAACGCAAACAGTGAGATAACGTTAATAGAAACATCAAAAAAGGGCATGAAAAATAAACAACCAAAGAACGATACCGGTATGCCTAGGCTAACCCAAAATGAAAGGCGAGCATTTAAGAATAATAACAGCACGACAAAGAGCAGCAATAAACCGATGAATGCGTTATCCAATAATAGATCGATACGGCTTTTGAAGTGTTTAGACTCGTCTTGCCAAACATGAAGTTGCATATTGTCGGGCAATTGAGCATTGGAAATATAAAGATTTAGGCTGTCGGCAATACCCATAATATTTTGATCACCACTGCGGTATATATCAATAGATACAGCGGGTTTGTTATCAAAGTTTGCTTGGTACTCATCGCTGTAGCGATTATCCACGATGGTGGCAATATCTTTTAATTTAATTTCTGCGCCATCGTTATTAGACAAGATAACAATATTATTAAAACCTTCACGTGTTTCTTGCTGTTCATCCGAGGTGATTAACACATTACCGTCTTGCGTTTTTAATAGTCCACCGGGAAGCTGACCTGAATGTTGGTTAATGAGGTTATTAATTTGTGGAAATGTGACATCGTATTTTTCTAAATTATGGGAAGGAACATTAATCTCTATTTTTGACTCTCTTATATCTTCAAGATCGATGATGCTGATGTTGTTCAACTCCAGAAGGTCTTGTCGAATTTTTCGCATTATTTTTGCCAGATCGGCATAGTTAGAATCACCACTGAGAATAAGCTTAGCAACACGATTGCGAACACTTAGTTCTTTAATCTCAGGTAAGCTGGCATCTTCTGGCAAAATATCAGAACCTTGGATACGATTTTTTACTTCATCAAGAATATCTTTGGTAATAAAACCATCAGCTACATCTAAGGTAATAGAACATAAACCCTCAAATGCGGTTGAGGTCAGGTCTAGCGTGCCTTGAATGTCATGAATGCGTTGCTCGATAGGTTTGCAGATGTTCGCTTCTACGGTTTCAACAGTAGCGCCGGGCAATAACGTTTGAATCCCGATTCGTTCTAACGACACGTTAGGGATAAGCTCCATACGGGTATCGGGAATCGTAATCAAACCCAATATGAATATCGAAAACATAAACAGGTTCGCCGCCACCGGGTTATTGACAAACCATTGAATGGAATAACGCATTACAAGGCCTCGACCTTGGAAATGCATTCATTATGATTTCGATCTTCAGTTAAATTCTTTTTCCAGTCTTTTAGACATTTCTCAGTCAATGCCACGTCCTTGCAAATCATCGGGTGAAGCTTTAAGCCTAGCGTTAGTTGACCATGCCATTCCATGATGCCTGTCGACACGGGATAGTTTTTCGTACCAATACCACAACTGACCCAAACTTCCTCTTTATTTTCATCAGGGTTGTTATCCTCTTGTAATGGCCAGGCGCCTAAAAAGCTAAAGGAACCGGCATAAAAATTCTTTTTGCTGATCAGCTTATACAGATAACGAATACCTGGTTTTCCGACTAACTTACCAATATGAGCTAGTTTCCAGGTGCTCCAATGCTCTTTCAATTTAATTTTACGCTTAACTTCTTGCTGCAACTGTTTAGGCCTTATGTGATTGTTTAAGCAGATAGTGATACCGGATGAGTAATTGCTGGTATCACTATCTAGAGAGATCACACCGCGTAAATTCACTGGGTAAAACCAATAGTAATGCTGAGTACCCTCAATTAAGTTGTCTGCAATGGCTTTATTTAATGACCAAGCAAGAAAGGTACTAAACGCGACACGATTTTTTTTAGCGTTTCGTTTAATTTGTAATGTGGTCTCTTTATCGAAGCATGCGTTGACTATTTCTGCCGCATTATCATTGCTGCAAGGGTAATTATTCTTCCAACGAATCGTTTTTGATGGCGTGTAAGTTTTATTTTTTTTCTTGGCTTTTTTATCTAACTTATTCAACTTGTAGATTTGCCAAATACTAGGCTCTAGCTTTTCACCACTTTTGGGCAAGTTGATACAGGGATAGCCTTGTTCTCTTAATATTGTTGCAATGCCACCGATGCCATCCATCTGACTGTGTGAGAATGTATTCCATTGGATATCACCACTGGCTTTATTCATTGGGCCAATGCTCATAGCATCACTGATGCCTAATTCTTTTCTGACATCAAACCACATGGCGATATAATCTTTAGACGCTTTCATTTTAAATTCCCTATACTCAACAAAATTCTATAATCAAAACTAGAGTTTTCATCTGACAGCACTTGCTAATTTTTCGGTTGAAGTAGTTGTTGATACTTCTGGGTAAGCTTTAACTAGCAAACCTTCCACCATAAAATGAAACGCGCCAGTCGCAACACGTTCATTCTCCTTAAGGCCAGCGCTAACATAGACATTGTGTTTACCACGATATATCACCTCAATGACTTTGCTTTTCAACCTATCATTGGCATCAATTACCCAAACTTTTTTATTCCCTTGCTCTGCATTTCGAGGAATGACCCTGACGCCTTTTAGGATTTGTCCTTGTATTTCTGCTTCAACAAACGATCCAGGTAAGAGCGGTTTATTGTTTGAGTGATTGGCACTGCGGCTTTGGCTAGTAACTTTAGCGATAACATAGAGCAACTGATTCGTGTCCCTTTCTCCTTCTGTACGGGTTACATGACCGAACCATTCATTTTCAATATCTTGGTAATCTCTGAGTGTTACTTGAGGTTTATCTAAAATCTTATTTGAATGTATTTCCGGTTGATGATCGAACCCGATGATTTCAATTTGCTGGTCATTCAAAGGCAGCCTGATTTCCAATTGTTGTGTACCGTAAATAGTTGCGATGTTAGCGGTGGTATTTATGAACTCACCTTCAGTGATGTTTAGATTAATTACCTTGCCATCAATAGGCGCACGTATAGCTGTTTTAATGAGCCTATTTTTTACATAAGCGAGCGCAGTCTCAGCTGCGACAACTCTGCTTTTTGCATAACGTACCTGAGGTATATGGCGTGCGTATTCAGAGGCACTATTTTTTAAGCCTTTTTGAGCAACAACTGCTTTCGCTTTTATCTCCACAAACTCCAATTTTGCAAGATCCAGGTCAGCCTGTTTTTGCGCTACATCCAGTAAAAATGCCTGCTCGTCCAACTGGATGAGTAAATCATTTTTTTTCACGTTTGATCCTTTATGCAAATGAGTACTCACATGTCGAACTAAACCTGGAACTTCATTTGTAATTTCACGAACTTCATAGGCTGATGTTTTGCCCCGACTAAAAATAGGAATCGCTATATCACTTACAGCAACCGTGAAATAAGGTACTTTTGGTGTGCTCACTACTAAAGGTATTTTCTCTGGCTTCGGTGCATTCAGCAGTGTCCATACAATGCAAACTGCGGCAGCAAAAACAACTATAAAGATGACGCGGTATTTTTTTATAAAAAACATATTTAGTCTTGTTAGTTAAGCCATTTAAAGGCGTGCTTAGTTACATCGTTAAAGACGTGTCGGTTCTAAGTAAAATAGGCGATCTTTATCCAAATTTTCTGTCGGATTAGCTTGGTAACTCGCTAGATAATGATTACTCAAGAGTTGATACGCTTTTAGACCATCACTTGCCTGATGAAGTGGGTCTCGTACGTCGAAACCATAAATTAGAGCCTCATATTGACTGCCGTGGTAACGTTTCAATATGGTATTCAATAAGTCTTTAAATATAGATATATTGTTTCCATCACATAAAATTGAATGCATGCTCAGGTAGCTCGCACAGTTGCCCGGCTTAGGTAACTGAAGCCCACCAAATAACCTACTTTTAAAATTATTTATATGCCTCAGAACTTTCATCTTGCCTTTGTAAGAGACAAAACGAGTTTGTTTAAAGTCTTTTTGATCCCAGACGCCACATAATCCGACCATGTTGTTATCTTCAAAAGCTAGATAATAATCTTCAATTTTTATTCCTCGGTAGTAACTTGAGTTAGTACCTATTTTAAAAAAATCATAACAAGGATAAAACTCCTTAAGTGGCGCATTTAAGTTAAAAAAAGCCTGCATCTGAGCTTTATCACCCTCCTCCGCTAACCTTACTAAGCGCTTAGCCTGCTTATATTGCTTCTTTTTCATATCCACCATATGCGTCAGAAACTGGCCTGCCTTGTGATAGGTAGGCAAAGATAGGCGGCTACTTCCTATCGCGTTAATAGATGTTTTATTGTCATCCAGAATCACCGTTTGCATCCACTCTTCCTGCATTAGCTCATTATATTTTTTGAATAAACGGATAAGCGTACGCCCTCCTCGGTAATCTTGATGAATTCGTAAGTCATTACCGTAGCGTGTAAGTCTCTTCTTCCCATCGACATAAACTTCTCGCTTACCGATACTAAACGAAGCCAATAGTAATGATTTCTTATGATCAATCATGACCCATACATCTGGTTCAGTCGTTGTTACGCCTGTTGCATGAAAGAAGTCAGGACTTCGTTCAAAGTTAAGGTGAACTTGTCCTTCTTGTGGCGTCTGATCAATTAGCGTTATTAATGCCGATGAGTCACATTGCTGTGCTGGTCTAATTTCAAATCGCTGGCTCATCAACTAAAACCACTCTAATAAAGTTTCACTATGATCGGATTCCACCCCTTCGGGTAAAATTTCATTTTGCCACAGCACCAAAGGTTCAATTTTGATATTTCCTGCCACCATGCCACGTGCAACTTTATGCGATGTGTAAACTTCCATCGCATTAGCCATTACAAGAACCTGAGCCTGATCAAGCTGCCCCAGTTCACGTGCTAATTTATAATGAAAACATTCACAAAGAGCTGCTTCTAATTTATAACTTAATTCAGCATGACGAACTGAATTTTGAGTTTGGGATAGACTACTTTCATCAAGACAAAGCAATGCATAACTAGGTAAATTTTTCGCGTTATTTGATGGCATGCCCAATAAACTAATTGCTGAAATATCCCCTTGGCTCGACATATCATTAATAATATTGACGGCTATCTCAGGCGAAATTTTTTCACCCACCATGTCGATACCATTCAACCGGCCAATAAACTCGAAACAAGGACATTCATTAATATATCCTGTCACTTTCAATTGATCTTTCATTCCGTAACGCAAAAGACCGTTTGCAGTGCTAATAATGGGGCGGACATTCTGCCCAGTTCTTAACTGCCAACTTGTATAGATTTGCTTATTATCTAAATCTTCAAACTCATAAAAATGACTGGTAATGGCAAGAGGGTAATTAGACTGATAAGGAAAACTAACCACTCCTTCAGTTGCCCAAAGGCCTTTACCTTGAAACTCACTATGTGGAAATAACCCTGCTAATTTTTTAGCCCAAATTTCTGAGGACGAGGTATCCCAAGCACTGATAAGCACTAATTCCGGCCAAAGGTTTTGTGTGAATTCAGCGTCAATATTGCCATTCCACTGCTTGAGTACTTGGCTGGCACCTCGGCTCTTAGGCGCCTTTAAATACGCCAGGCCTGACTGCGAGTTTAACCAAGCGCCTTTTTCTAAAACATGTTGAATTAAATACCGGTTTTGTTTTATCAACTCTAAAAGACTGAGCGCAAAGGTTGGGCTCCAAACAGAAATAAAGGATAAATCTCGGCAAGCAACGAGATAGCATGCTGTTGCAAAAGATGATTCTTCAGATGTTTTAGCTAAAGAAACAGCCTCCGGCACAGCCATTATTTGCGCCATAAAGATACTTTTCCACCAGGGTAATAATTGCAGATCATCATTAATACTAGCGGTCAGTTTATTTCTTAAATCACTCGGCACCCAAGAAAGTGACCAGTAGTGCTTACCTTGATTTATCTTCGGATATTGTTGATATAAATCTGTCATCCACGGGCTAATTGCACGATCTAACTCGTTAAGGAACGCTCGGTTGTAGGGTATCCATTTTATCTTCGATGTCGAACCACTTGTTGGTTGATAACGTTCACAAGTATGTTGGCTCAGCACATTATCTTCGCCACCCTGCTGTTTTTCTATCAAGGCTTGCCAGTCTTCATAGTCTGTCACTGGCACCTTCTGCTGAAACTCATAAAGATCATTACCTTGCTCTAAACCAAATATTGATGCACTCTGGCTACCCTCGATACTGCTTAGTAAGTTTTTTAAAATAGCATACTGTGTTATTTCTACTTGCGTAGTCGCTTTAGCAAACTGCTTTCCCCCACGTTTTGATAATGCATAAGACGTTAAGTGAAAAAGTCTCGTGGCTCTAGCTATAAAGTTATGCCTCACATTAAACATCAAGAAAACTCCATCGTGCGTGTTCTACTTGTGTTCTTCTTAAATGGCACCATATTGCGCTTCATGAAGTCTAACAACATGCTGTAAGTCACTTTACCGACACACGGCAACTCTGTGCCTTGTTCCCAGGTAGGATTTAACTTCTCAAAATGACGAATATCATGATTTTTTTCTTTCATTTCAGGAGTAATACAAGCGACCCCCTCTCTTAGCGATTGGTACTCATCGCCGAAATTTAAAAGTCGGCTCTCTTGGCAATAAGCCCCAGGGTAAAGCTGCGTACAATACTCATCCACAATAGATTCAAGTTTTTCATTATGCGTTTGATAGCAGGGGTAAAATTGAATAAAATTATTGGTGAGTAATAAGTATGTTTTGTATCCTTTAGAAATAAGTAACCAAAAAACGGGACGCTTTGGGTTCATCAGCTTGGTTGTAAATAACTTCTTGATAAAGCTCTTTTGCAGACCTTTGTTCCCCCAATAACTTTTATCGATCACCGTATCACCGCTAAAGACACCTAGGGCTTTCTGACCACCTTCAATTACTTCCATTTCTGTCCAGGTTGAAAAACCAACTATTCGTTTTCTGAATTTATCCTCCAAAATGAACACACCTGTTTTCTTAGCCATATCAGTAGTAAAGGTTTTCAGGTCAGCATTGTTATAGTACTGAATAAATAACTTATGCATTTCGATTAATCTTGGAACAGATATATTTTTAATAGAGTAAAATCGAGTAGTTATTTTATTGTTGTTCTGCATAAGAGCTTCTCCGTTCGCGCTATTACAGTTAGTGTTTTGTTCCATCAAAAAAATATAACCAATATAAAACATAAACTTATATACCAAGCAGATTAAATACACCGTTCAAAGTTATATAGCTAATACGGATCGCTTTAACTACAAACTTGTTCGTAGATAGATCAATTTTTTGACATGTATCGAACTTTAGATATTTTGTGAGTAACACGCTTATACGTTTAAGGCCAAAGTATAGAAATGCCAACTAGCGCACACATGTACCCTTAATATTGAGATTCTTGTCACTAAATAAGATACTTAGACTAGAGTTGAAGTTAAATATAGAAATGGTATTAACTGATTTAATACCTACTTTATGAATCGAGCGCCGGACTTATACTATTTATCTAAATAGCCGGTTGATAGGAAAGTTGAAATGTTTATTTAATGGGTTTGTAGCCGTAATCATCAAGATTGTTGTCGCCAAACTCTAATGCCGCACAAGGAAATAAATAGAGGGATAAGAAAGAGTATCACCGAAATCATGCGTCGTTGCTTGCTGGTTAAATCCAAGTACTCAATCTCTACATCTTTATCGCCGAGAATCAGATGACTTTTCCAGTGCTTAGCATGTAAGCTAATTGGTGACTTCGCATGCGCTTGTTCTTGAATAGAGCATCACTTCACCTAAGACTTAAGCGTGTCTGTACGATACAAATAAAGAAACCGATCAGATAATACATCAGGTCGCCAACGGTTATATCACCGACTATAAAATGTTTAAAATGAGTCAAAGTGCTGTCATCAATTACCCCATAGTACTGCTGACTTTTTCTTGCGAGAAACATAAATTCAAGCGCATGAAAAACATCTCTATATTTTGGTCAATAATAAGAAATTGAATACGTTGAAAATACTAATCGATAGGCGAATAGAGTCTGCTGGCTTATTTATTTCATTTACAATTTTTACCTGAACCATCTAGCCAAAATAGCGTATCTACATACGCTATGAACCGCTTTAGGTAGTGTGGAGATAGTTCCCGCATATTGCTCAATGAGCGAATAGCCAACATATGCGGGTTGATAGGGCCCGGATTTTCAGGCCCATCTTTAATTGATTGGGTGACGACCTGCTCAGCGCTGTATTGCTCCCAGGATTCTCTTAAGCGCCTAACAGCCTTCAACTCACTAACACTGTTACTACTTCCACCTTGTTGATGAAGCAGGTCAGCGAAACTTGTATTATCGTGTAATTCATCTGATGCTGTTTTGTTTTGACTAATCAGTTTAGTGAGTGTGGCCAGTTCGCTCTGGTGACTATTACACTCTAATTTAGTAAAACATGTATTTAGTGCTGAAAAATGCGCTTTCTCGTATAGCGTATTTGCTGCTTCATGGCTATTTGGAAATTGCCGTTTAATATTTTCTAAAACAGTAGCCGCTTGGTCCTGCGCTGTTTCAAAATCAGCTTGGTATTCCGTTAATGCCAGTTGTAGTTTACTGATCAGCAAAGGGATAATATTAGGCTTAGTCGCTAAGGAGCGTCGTAACATCGTTTCGATATACGCAAAACGATAAGATTCAAAGTGCTGCGCCCCCTGCTCTGCTAGCTCAGACACTGCGTTATTGATCGTTTTTAGCGCAAGCTCAGTCATGAGGCACTAGTTCTTTGCTGCCTCTCGGCACAGGAGACATTTCTACACGCCGGTTTTTAGAGCGTCCTTGCTTGTTCTCATTCGACTCAACCGGGTTTTGTGCACCAAATGCAGCTGAGAACACCATACTCGCGGGCATACCTTCTTCAATCAAAGCACGGGTTACCGTCAACGCGCGCTGAGCTGATAGGTCCCAATTATCTAGATATCGATTATTCCCTTTTTGAATCGGAAGATCGTCGGTAAAACCACTGACCATGAGTAACTGATCACGCTCACCGAGATAAACGCGAAGTGGCGCGACTAATATCGACAGTAATTGCCGGCCTTCAACTTGTAACTGATCTGAATTAGACGAAAATAGTACGCTGCCACTGATGCCAATGCGCCCATCTTGTAATGTTACACGACCACTTGAGAGTGGGTCAGAAAGCGCTTCTTCTAGGGCCATTCTGCGCTGCTCTTCTGCTTGTCGCTTTTGAACTTCTTCTTCCAGTGATTGCGCTAGTTCAAGCTGAAAGCCCAGCGCCCAGACTAACAGCAATACAAAAACGCCAACGAGCCCAGACATCAGGTCACCAAAAATGGCCCAGATAGGGGTTTCTTGTGAGAAGTTATCGTCAAGCTCGTCCATTAATTTAACTCTGCGCTTAAGACTTCAGTCTTATTACTGATCGCTTGTAACTGATTAATGATTTCTTGCTGAGAAAGCATACTATGGTCAATAATCTCTCTCGCTTGCGCGACGTAATACCCTAACTGTTCATCACTTTTAACGGTAGATTTGTCGAGTGCTCCTTCTATGCTATTCAGCGTTTCAATAAGCTTATTCGAGGATGTATTGAAGTGCTGCATACCCTGGCTAAAGGCTTCTCCCATACTGGCTATCTCTATTGAACTTCCAGCAAAAAGGTCGGTAATATCAGACAGTTTAGATACTTCACCACCAACTTGGTCAGTAAAGTTTTCGCCAAGCTCATTAAGCATTTTCGATGAGCTTGTCACTAAATCATTAATAACACGGCTTTGGTCGGTAGACGTTTGTGACAAGGTCGTAAACAGACTGTTCATGTCGGCCAGTGTTTGGCTTCGCTCTTCCAGAAGACTATTGTCTCTCTCTATATTTTTTGTCGTTTCCTGACGCAGTTGGCCTATCACTTCAGCGGCGGCACGTGGCGTTTCCGACGCTGTTTCGATCAAGCGTGTCATGGGTTCTTCAAGTGCCGTACCCAGAGTAGCTAAGTGACGTGTGACGACAGACTCTAGTTCAGTCAGCCGATCGACAGCCATGAGCCCACGGCTCTGTTCTTCATCCTTAAGCGCACTTAGCTCTACTTTCAGTGATGAACTTAGATCGCCAATACGTGTATCTAGTGAGTTTAACCAAGACTCTTCCGTTTCTAGTCTTGCTTGCAGTAAGCGCTCTGATGCGTTTAATAGCTGACTCATTTCAGTAAGCATATTGAGTGACGTAGCTTTTGATTCCTTGGCTATTTCTTGCGCGGTTGACTGTAGTTCTTTAGTCGTTTGCAGCTGATGGGATGTGGTGTCTTTACCCGCCTTCTGCCATTCTTCCGTCAAGGTAATAGATAAATTCTCCAGCGTACTACTTACCTTGGCAAAGTAGTTCTGTTGAACGTCTGCTGTTTGCTTCATTTCACCCGAGAACAATTCTGATGTATTGGCTAATTGCTGGGAAATATCATTTTGGCTTTGTTTAAATGAATCTAGCCACAATGTAAGTCGCTCTTGATCAGCTGCTGCTTGGCTGTCGAGTAAAGTTTGATTTTCGTGTTGATGCGCAACAATACTTTGCTGCCAACTGGTACTCACTTCTTCAGATATCAGCTTAAATCGCTGATTAAAATCACTCAATTGTTTGTCAGCAGATTGGCTGAGTTTTTGATGTGTCGTTTGTACACCCGCCCTAATCTCTGAGCTAATTTCTAACATCGTATCTTTTATAATCGGCATAATCGCTTCAGCCGTAAGGGCGGTGCTTTTAGCAAGATTATCTTTTAATGAATTATCAACAGAAGTCGCGAGGTCGGAATAGGTTTTACTGACTGTTTGATGAAAGTCAGTTTGATGGTTTACCAAGGTGTCGCTCATCGCGTTGCCGCTATCTTTTAAGTGCTCGGTTAACGTACGGAGCATATCAACGACTTCTGGAAAGGCCTGCGATTGATTTTGCAGCGCTTGATAGGTTTCTTGACGATTAAAACTCAGTGAGAAGGCTTGAAATGCCGTGCTTATTTTTGCATCAAGGTGGCGTGTTGCCAGCATTCTTTCTCGTCGGCTAAGGGTAGATAAAAGCCCTAGCATGGCTGATGCAGCTACGCCGGCGACAGAGGTACCAAAAGCCATACCGAGCCCTTTGATAGGTGCAGCTAAACCTGCCCGAATGGCTTGTAGTTCATTGGTACCTTCAAGTGCTAGTACCGCTCCCTTAAGTGTGTCGACCATACCGGCGAAGGTTCCCAACAAGCCTAACATCACCAGCAAACCGACCAAATAAGGCGTTAATACTGGCGAGGGTAACCCGACACGCTCACCTTCAATACGAAGGCGTACAGCATTTTGAATAGATTCGTGTAAGGAGTTTAACCACTCATTTAAAATTTCTACTGGTGCTGTTTGTCCCCGAAGCGCTTGCGTAAGCGTAGACGTTGCTTGTCTGAATTTGATTAATTCTATAAAACCAATGGTATAGACAGCACCAATTATACAAGTAACAGTAAGCGCTAATGGGTCGGTGTCTATAAAGCCTGCACCCATCCAAAATACAATAGCGGCGCCTAACACAAATGACGTTGCGAAAATCAGATTAATCATGTTTTTGTAAATCTACCTCTTGGTTTTCTTGGTTTAACGCTTCAATTAGTCCGATTACGGGTTGTAATCGAACCTCTAATTCTGCCAGCAATACTTGCTGCATCTCGTGTTGAAATGTATCCAGCCAGTTAGCTGTCATACTTTCTGTTTGTAAAAAATTAAAACGCTTTGCCAATAGTGAGGGGACCACAGAAAATGACTTACGTGTCTGTTCTGATAGACAATCACTCATAGCGCGATCTAAAGCTGCTAAGCTCATTAATTTCGGGGAATGCCCAACTATAGCGTCCCTGACGTGTGAGTGCAGAGCGTGAACTTTGGACCCCAAGGTGTTTTGCTGAGACAAATAGAAACGTTGATAAACTTGATACTTTACGGCTTCCGTCACGTCACTGTTTAACTTATTTCTTTGCGCTCTAAACAGTAAAAATCCGGTACCAGAGCTAAAGTTTCTATTGATTGATTGTATCAGCGCCATTCGTTGATCTAAAAAATCAGACTGTAAAACGTCAGCCGTTTGATCAGCACCACTAAGCGTTCTACTGGAAAGATTTTTAAGTGCTTGAGAAAGCGCTATTGAACCGGATAGATCAACAAGATTGCCTAGTTTTTCAGCAAACTTATTATGCGTTACTTGAACATCTGAAACAGACAACTCGGATAAGCAACGAACTAGTTGTGACCCTTTAATACTTTTATTCATACCGTTTTTCTGTGTGGCTTGGCTCATATCAATAATGCGTAGGAGTCGCTCTTACTTAAACCATTTCACCTTGAAAGACTTACCTTTCATTTTACCGTTACCGAGTTTTTTCATTGCTGCTTTTACGACGGTATATTCAACCGCTACGTAAGACTTATTATCAAACAGACTGATCTTACCGACTTTATTACCCTGAATAACATTGTCACCGGTTAACGCACCCAGTATGTCACCGGCTCTGAGTTTTTGTTTCTTACCGCCGTCGATTAATATGCAAGCCATTTTAGGGAAGAATTTCTTATCCGATAAAATATCGTCGTTAGGGACTTTTTGCGGTGTCACTTTTAAACCGCTTGATTCTTCTAATATCGCAACTTTATAGCTCTCTTTGTCACTATATAAAGAACACGCCATACCCTTATTGCCCGCCCGACCGGTTCGCCCAATACGGTGTGTATGTACTTCAGGGTCACGAGAAATATGGTAATTGATCACCATATCCAAGGACTCAATATCTAAACCACGTGCAGCGACATCGGTTGCGACAAGTATGGAGATACATTTACCCGAGAAGCGTACCAATATTTGATCGCGGTCTTTTTGTTCCAGGTCACCATGAATCGCCATGGAAGAAAAGCCTTCTCGTTGTAACTCATCTGAAATTTCTTGTGCTTCTTTTTTAGTAGTACAAAACACCACAACCGATTCCGGTCGGTGTTCCATAAGCACTAACTGAAGCATATGCATTCGCTCATCATTACCGCTTACTTTGTAAAATAGTTGTTCAATCGTAGACGGCTCAAGCTTTGCTATCACCTTCACTGAAACAGGGTCGATCATGATATTTTGCGAAATGGTTTTAATTTTAGTCGGAAACGTCGCGCTAAATAGTAAGGTTTGTCTGTTTTTGGGAAGATCTTCTTCAATGCGTTCTAGCGAATCTTGAAAACCCATTTCAAGCATTCGATCCGCTTCATCCAAAATATAGGTATTCACTTCTTCTAGTTTAAGGGTACCTTTTCGGACATGCTCTTCAATACGACCAGGCGTACCGACAATAATATGCGCCCCATGCTCTAATGACCCTACCTGAGGACCAAAAGGTTTACCGCCACATAAACTAAGCACTTTGATATTATGAATTGATCTCGCTAAACGACGTATTTCTTTGGCTACTTGATCGGCCAATTCACGTGTGGGACACAGTATCAGCGTCTGAATTCTAAAACGTTTTACATTTAGTTTGTTTAATAAACCTAAACCAAACGCTGCCGTTTTCCCTGAGCCAGTTTTAGCTTGCCCGATAACATCTTTGCCATCCAGAATCAGAGGCAGACTCTGTTCTTGAACCGGCGTCATGGAAAGATAACCAAGTGACTCAAGGTTTTCTAATAATTCTGGCTTTAGATTTAGTGTTGAAAATAACGATTGAGTCAAAGGATTTTCCTAACTGATAGGGATTGGGGAGCGTCATTATAGTGATTTAATTGCCTTTCACAACCAACTGTATGGTTAATAAACAAACAAAGTGAACAAAAGGTACTTGCTATTGTCTATGACAGACTTATCATTTGTTTTATTTCACCTAAAGCCTAGAGTCGATTACTCTTTTATACTGTCAATCTATAATAAACAGAATCAGGTCTTAAATTATGCAGCTTTCCGTTGAATTGAGTTTTTACCCACTCAAAGATGACTATAAAGAATCAATTTTATTGTTCATTGACCAGTTAAAACAAGAGCCCAATATTGAGGTAATCTCCAACCGGATCAGTACTCAAATCTTTGGTGAGTATAATAACGTGATGGCTGCGCTAAGTCGGATGATGAGGGACTCTTTTGAACGTTTTGGTACAGCGGTGTTTGTAGCTAAGTTTATTAACAGTGATCGAAGACCTAAAGCATGATACTTAACTAATCAGCGCTTAATTAGCGTTAGGTTAGGCTAAATAGAAGATTAAGAAACGTGATTGTGCCAATAGCCTCTATATCATGCGTTCAGATTTCGTGCATTTAAATTCAAATAATCGATCAGAACTTTTTATGTATGCTTCTTATATAATCGTTCCACATTTTTACTTCGGCAACCAGTCTATCATTGCCTGCCTGATTTTTTCACGATGAACAGGTTTGGCAATAAAGTCCCATGCGCCTAACTCAATCGCACGTAATGCGAGCGCCCTGTCATCATGCCCCGTGAGAACCAACACAGGGACATCATCGTAATTATTGATATATAGCAAACCATCTTCAGGCTTAAAAGACGGTGGCAAGGCTAAATCATGTATCACTAAATCAAAGCCGGATTGAGAGCCACCTCTCGAGTTTTTATCAATTCCATCAACCTGACTCACCTTTTCTTGCATGAAAAGAACTTGAGCTTGCTGGCCATCACCACAAGTGGTGACCTGATACCCAGCCTGCTGTAACCATAAAGCACAGAGTTCGCAAAATGCGCTTTCGTCATCAACCAAT
>ENA-OSET01002944-OSET01002944.1-sediment-metagenome-genome-assembly--contig:-NODE-2944-length-15995-cov-3.145307_pt1 | contig 15995 bp, 13 predicted proteins | sample MGYA00237882_ERZ534229 | MGnify/ENA primary metagenome ERZ534229 (study PRJEB26408, sample SAMN06266212) | sediment metagenome | isolation source: Hudson Canyon methane seep mesocosm | place... | reverse complement strand
GCCCAATGCCGGCAGGTTCGCCGGGAGTGAGGGCCAGCCTTATCACTTGAGGGTGATTTCTACAAAGGCCTCGTCGCGAATTTCTTGCAGCCACACCTGCAGTTCTTCTTCGAAGCGGCGTTTACGGAGTAAATTACTGGCCTGATTGCGCATCATGTTTTCGCTCATGTCTTCGCTGCGACGTTCCTGCACCTGCAGAATATGCCAGCCAAACTGGCTGCGAAACGGTACGCTAACTTCGCCAATCTCTATTTGCCCCATCATGCTCTCAAATTCAGGCACAAATTGACCGGGCAGTGACCAACCCAGGTCTCCACCGCTGAGCATGGAGCCAATGTCTTCGGAATATTCTTTGGCTTGCTCGGCAAAATCGGCACCGTCTATTATTTTTTGGCGAACACCCAGAAGCTTGGCATGGGCCTCATCGTTGGTGAGAATCTCAGAGGGTTTGATCAGAATGTGACGAACCTTGGCCTGGTCAACCAGTTGCTCACCGCCACCACGCTGTTCATACAGCTTGAGAATGTGGAAGCCCGCCGGGCTTTTAAAGGGCGAGGATACATCGCCGGCACTGAGGGTGGGCACAACTTCAGCAAATAGTGTGGGTAACTGCGCCACTTTGCGCCAACCCATGTCGCCGCCGTTAAGGGCATTTTGCCCAGAAGAATTCGCGACGGCGATATTTCTAAAGTCGGCACCATCAAGCAATTCCTGTTGGAGTTTATCGGCTATTTCTTCAGCGGCCGCAACACTGTTTGTACTGCCGACAGGCACGAGGATATGGCCTAATAAGTAGTCTGGGGAAGCCCAGAACTTGCCTTCCTGGGACGCCAGAAAGCCATCAATCTCCGCCTGGCTCACATTGATGCGGCGGTTCACGCTGCCCTGTTGCACACGATTGAGGGTTAACTCGCGACGAATGTCTTCCCTCAGTTGGTTGATTGTCATCCCATCCTGGGCGAGCTGCTCCAGAAATTGTTCCGGGCTGAGATTGTTGCTTTGTTGAATACGGCCTATGGCCTGATTCAGCTCCTGGTCCGCGATTCTGACATTGGCGCGTTGAGCCATTTGCAACTGTAGCCTCTCAACGATCAAACGCTCCAGAACCTGAGTTTTCATGACATCCAGCGGGGGAATTTCTGTCTGGGAGGCCTGTAGAGAGCGGGTAATGTTCAGCAGTCGATACTGGAGTTCACTGGCCATGACAACATCGTCATCAACAATCGCGACCACTTTATCGAGCACGATCTTTTCTGCCATAAGGGCGGAGCTGCCGCAGATGGCCAATATACCCGCCAGGGCGGAGAGAGTTGTCTTAACGCGTGTCATTTTCATGTAAAAACCGTTACTCATTGTTGTTGTCTTGGGTTGCCTGCGCCGTTTTTATCGGCGACGTTGGTTTTCTCTGTCTTCGTAGCCTGCGATACCCTCGTTGAGGGTTTTAAGGATGCGCTCACCCGTGCTGCCCAAGCCTATCAGTTCAAACTCAAAGAAAATACCTTGATCATATTTGAGGTCAAGGGCAAATGCCGGGTTACTGTTAATCAGGTCGTTATCCAGCCAGCGCCGGGCGACCAGACGCACTCGGTAGCAGCAGCTGTCATATTCGAGTCCGGTGAGCGTTTCCAGTTCCCGTTTGTAGGTGAAATCATAGTTATAGCGGACGATTGCGCTGACGTTGCCGCCATCTAAGTTGATCAGGGGCCATACCCCTGAGATGTCGACCTGTTCAATGTCGCTGTCGATGAGTTCATCAAAGTCGCCGTCATTGTCGAAATCGGAAACGTCGGTGATCGGTGATTTACGGGTATAGCGGTAATTAAAGTTGAAAAGTCGGAACTTATCGTCGCTATAGCGAGCCGTGAAGCCGGCTTTGGCGAGAGATTCACTCTCTTCATCGTAGAGTAGATCGCCGCTCAAGCGCCAGTTTTCGCTGAGTTGTCCGCTGAGCTGAATGGCCACGGCCGATCGGGACAAGTCATCGCTCACGCCATTTAAGGTCACTTGCCGGTCATCGAAATAATAAACCTGACCCAGGCTGGCGCGCAGGCGCTCGCGGCCACTGGTGTTGTCGATGAAGCGTGTCGTCAGGCCCATCGCCAGCTGGTTGGCGTCATCAATGCGATCCCCTCCGGAAAAGCGGGTATCCCGAAAGAGTTGGTTGTAGTTGAACGTAAGTTGGGCCGTGTCAAAATCAAGATATTGATTGCCTTCACCTAAATTAAACAGGGCGCCGTGGTCGTCATATTCACTGTAGAAGTAGAACAGCCGTGGCTCAAAGGTTTGGGTATGCCCGCCAAATAAGTTGCCCTGGCGCTCAAAAATCAAACCCATGTCCAGGCTTGCCTGGGGAGCGGATATTGTAGGGCTTTTGTTATCGTCCTGACTGAGTCCTTCCGTATCCAGATCATAGCGAAGACTTTTTGCCATGATGCTGGGTTTGAAGTGCCCCCAGAGCCATTCCTTTTCCCAACCCAGGTGGTAATCAAGGCGGGCACGTTGACCCGTGATAATCAGGTCGCCGTTGGCCGAATCGTTGTTATTGGTCCACCGATCGGCGTGGTCAAAGCGGGTGAGCTCGTGGTTAAGTTTTAGAGACACTTCACCGTATTGGTAGTCGCCATTCATCGACACTTGAGGCAGCAGTCGATAGGGGCGCGGGCGGTTGGATATCAGAGATTGATGATCTTCGGTTTTTAAACGGTATCGCCAGTTTTCGCTTCGGTAGGTGGTCTGCAGCTGGCGCTTCAAGTGTGTGCGACTATTAATATCGAGGCTGGTAGCACCGAAGTCGCGGAAGTAATCCAGGTCGCTAATTTGGGTGAAATTAATCAAGGTGCCCCACTGTGGAGACAGCCTGCCTTTCTGCTCCAGGTTGATTAACCAGCGATCCTCACCTTCATAGGGCCTAATTTCATCTTCACTTATCAAGCCTTCTTTAAATAACTGCTCTCGGTCTCGGGCGTTACCGCCTTCATCGTCGCCAAGGAAAGCGAACTTCAACTTGCTGTAGAAGCGAGGGCTGAGGTGGCGTAACTCGGCTTCCAGTCCCGTACCCCTGGCGCTCATAAAACGGGGTGTCAGGGTTGCGTCGTAATGGTTTGCCAAGTTGAAATAATAGGGCACGCTCATATCAAAGCCGTTGTCGTCGGCCGAACCGACGGTGGGCATCAATAGTCCGGATGCTCTGTTGTTGCCGATGGGGAATGAGATATAAGGTGAATAAAAAACAGGCAGACCTTTGATTTCCAAACTCACATCACGGGCCTTGGCCATTTCGGTATTAGGGTCGATAACAAACTCGCCCCCTTTTAATAGCCATGTATCACTGTCGGGTTCACATTGAGTATAAGTTCCCTCTTCAAGTGTGAAGACATTATCCTGATTGCTCAAAAGCCGTTTAGCACTGCCCAGAACCCGGCTCTCATGAAGGACAAACTCTGCCTGTTCCAGATCGCCTTCACCGGTTTTGATATTAATGGATGCCCGGTCGGCCAACATTAATACGCCCGGTTGCCGAACAGACACATCCCCTTCCAGTGTGGCCCGATTAGTTTCTTTGTTCAGTGAGACTTTATCTGCTTGGACTGATTGACGACCCTTGGTAAATAAAACGTCACCACTAAGAATGGCGTCGACGTTGTCAATCAGTTGGGATTTTTTGGCAGACGCCCGGAGTGATGACTGCTCGGGCAATTTATTGGCGTCTTCGTCTGTCCGTGTTGGCTCTATGTAGGCCCCACAACAGCTCGAGGGTAAGGCGGCTTTTTGTGTTTCGCTTAGCTTGTCTCGCGGAACCCAGTCCAGGCGGCCGTAGTTCTCCTGTCTATTGCCTACACTCTCAGCGCGAGTATTTTGAGGGGCTGCGTAAATGCTTCGGCTTTGAGTTTGCTGCTGTTTGGATTGGCGCTCACATTGCCAGGAGGGTTCCCGGTCGGTGTCTGCGGCTTCACAAAGCCATTCAGAGTGTTCTGTCTCTGCCATCAAGGGGCTGAAAGGTTGGCTGGCCAGTGCGTAGAGGGCCACCATCAAGGCAGAATTGCGTTGTACCATCGGGGTTTATTTCCGCTTAAAAGAGTCTATTGGCCTGAGCCATTGTGTTAACCAGGCGCTGATTCTACGCGAAAGCGCTGTCGCTTGGAATTGCAGGGGGGCTATCGGTTAGAATGTAGCGACAATTGAAGGTAATTAAGGCTTTTTACCGATGAAAGAAAGGAACATAGCGCTCATAGAGTGGGCCAGGGAAAAAATAAGCGAGAGCATTCGGGCGGGAAGTGCGCTGCGTCTAAGTGCAGAGCTGACGGCAAACCCCATCAGCGGTGATGCCGGGTTCAGGCGATATTATCGCTTGAATACCGAGCCTTCCCTTTTGGCGGTTGACGCACCTGTGGAGACGGAGAATACCGGCGCGTTTATCCGTGTGGCAAAGTGCCTGCGCCAAAATGGTGTTCATACGCCTGAAATATTCCACAGCGATGAAGTTCAAGGTTTTTTATTGATAGAGGATCTCGGGGACAATTTGTATCACTCAGCCCTGCCGGAGGCGGGGCCAGAATTGCTCTACGGCGAGGCGATGATGACGCTGTTGCGCATGCAGCAGGTGGATAAAAACACTGACTGCAAACTTCCGATCTATGACGGCCATCGATTACAGGGCGAGATGGCCTTATTTTCCCGGTGGTTTGTAGAGGAGTTGTTAGCGTATGAGCTGAATGAACAGGAGCGAAGCATGTTAGAAGACATGTTTGCTCGTTTGACAGCCTCTGCGCTTGAACAAACGCAGGTGTGGGTACATCGAGACTTTCACAGCCGCAACCTGATTGTGACAGAGGGCTGCGCCCCCGGAGTGATCGATTTTCAGGATGCGGTATGGGGCCCTGTCACCTACGATCTCGTCTCACTGTTTAAAGACTGCTATATCCGTTGGCCCAGAGAGCAGGTGAGGCACTGGGCGGGCAGTTATGGAGACATGGCCGTTGATGCCGGCCTGATGCCGCCCGTCGATAAACAACAGTTTATGACTTGGTTCGATTGGATGGGCATGCAAAGGCATATCAAAGTGCTGGGCATATTTACGCGTCTGTCACTGAGGGACAATAAGGCGGCCTACCTGAGGGATATTCCACTGGTTATTCGTTATGTGTTGGAGGTCTCACAAGACTACGACGCGCTGCGACCTTTTGGGGAGTGGTTTAAATCGAGCTTGATCCCTCGCTTAGAGCAATTTGATTGGTACAGCGATTATGCCAGTGCGGGGGACCGTGAGTGAAAGCAATGATCCTGGCGGCAGGGGAAGGCCGACGCATGCGCCCGCTGACTGACAATACACCCAAACCCCTGCTGGAAGTGGGCGGTAAATCGCTAATTCAACATCAGATAGAGCGTTTGAAGGCGGCTGGAATCGAGGACATGCTGATTAACCTTGCTTACCTTGGTGAGCAAATTGAAGCTTATCTCGGTGACGGTTCTGCACTCGGTGTGAACCTCACCTATTCTACCGAGCCCTACCCGCTTGAAACAGGTGGGGCGATTTCTAAAGCAATGGATTATCTGGGCGCAAGTTCTTTTATATTGGCTAACGCCGATGTGTGGAGTGACTTTGACTACTCGAATCTGCTAAGCCAACCATTGGTATCAAGCAATAGCTTGGCACGTTTGGTGATGGTGCGTAACCCGGGTTTTCACAAAACGGGTGACTTTGCCCTGGATCGCGACGGCCTACTGCGCTTGGCAGGTGAGGGTACTGATGGGGGTGCCTATACCTATAGTGGCATGGCCTTGATGTCGCCAGCGCTTATCTCAGAATATCCAGAGAGGAGAGAGAAATTTCCGCTGCGTGAAGTGTTTGATAGGGCGATTAACCGTGGCCAAATAGAAGGTGTTGTCCATTCCGGAGCGTGGCGAGATATAGGCACACCGGAACGACTCAGAGAATTGGACGTTTTTTTATTGGGCGGGCTAGACCCATCTGCCCCTTAACGATTTTGTATCCGGGCATTGTCTACCGCGACGCCGCGTGCATATTTTTGTAAAAAGCCTCGAATCCGCTGAGTAAGCCTGTTCACGCCGCGCTGACTGTTACTTGGGCTGTAAGTATTAATTTTGGGTTGTGCGGTGGTTCTCGGCAGGTGAAATTGCTGATAAGTCTCAAACTTTGCCCGTCTCGCCAATTGTTTGCGCATGCGGGCGGCCTCCTGATCGTAGCGTTCATAACCAAAATATATGTCGAGTGTGGGCATCGGGCTTTGTTCAAAAAACTCTAACAGGCTGAGTTCCCCTTGCGGCACATTGTGCTGGGGATTGAGCATGATCATGCCGCGAATAATATTGATGTTATTGGTGCCGGCGTTGCGGGCGTTCTCGCTGGCCACATATTGACTGGCGCGGGTGGCACCGATGCCGTCCCCCAGAATGGCGAGATTGTATTGCCCCTGTTCGTTGAGCCATTTGATTGCCGCTGAAATGCGCTCCTGGGCCCTTTGTTCAGCTGGGTCGGGTTGCGGCTCGGGTGTTTCCTGAGGCTCTTGTGAAGGGGTCGAACTGACCGCGTCAACATTGTCGACCTCACCGGTTTCCGCATTATAAATGTCTTTGGTTTCATCAATGTCTTCGGCACCCGGCGGATTGGTATCTTCACCGTCCTCTGATGGCGCAGGAGCGGGTGGCGTGCTGGGTGGTTCTCTCTCCGGTAGTTTGGGGTAGTCCGGCAAAGGGAGTGAGAGGGTGAGTGTTCCCCAGCCGTATTGCGGCAATGCCAGTCGAATGGTTTCGATATTGTGCGGCCAAGTGGCATGTTGGCCTTCATCGTGAATGATGAGCAGCACACCAAAGGGGCTGCCCGTGTGGTCGGGTTCATAGATGGCCAAAAATTCTTCGCTACTACTGTTGAGCCAAATCGCGGCGTCGGGAGCCAGTCGTTCGGCCAATAGCTTCATGTCCCGTTCTTCAGTGGACTTGTAAGGCGGGGGAGTGACCGGCTTGGGCTCGGCGGCGGCTGTAGTTTCGGCGTCTGTTTCAGCCCCATCAGTAGCGTCAGCCTGGGTGTCCGTCTGGGCAATAGTATTAGCGGCTAGCGCTAGAATGAGCACGGCAGTAACAAGCTTACACACTCGACGAACGCCAAGTGACGGTCCAGCCTCTGTAAATAACCCGATTCGCCTTACTATCATGGTTTCTATCCTGACTTGTGCTGTCGTTCCTTATACAATACCGCGCATCTCTATCTTATTAGTCGGACTTTTTATGAAAAACTTTAAAATTGCACCCTCGATACTGGCCGCTGACTTTGCTCGCTTGGGGGCAGAAGTTGATGCCGTGTTAGAAGCCGGCGCCGACATCGTTCATTTCGACGTAATGGATAACCATTATGTACCTAATTTAACGGTGGGCCCTATGGTCTGTAAAGCCCTGCGAAAGTATGGCATTACAGCGCCTATTGACGTGCATTTAATGGTCGAACCTGTCGATAGCCTGATTGGGGATTTTGCTGAGGCCGGCGCGACCTACATTACCTTCCATCCCGACGCCTCGAAACATGTCGATCGCTCGCTGCAATTGATTAAAGAGGCCGGCTGTAAGGCGGGTTTGGTGCTCAACCCAGCATCCACGCTGGACCAGGTGCAGTATGTACTCGACAAGCTTGATATGTTGTTGCTCATGTCAGTCAACCCGGGTTTTGGGGGGCAGAAGTTCATTCCCTATACCCTGGACAAGCTCCGTCAGGCCAGAGCCCTGATCGACCAGGCGGGCACCGATACCCGCCTACAGATCGATGGGGGTGTCACGGCCGACAATATTAAAGCGATTGCTGAGGCGGGGGCTGATACCTTTGTTGCCGGATCCGCGATTTTTGGTGCTGAGAGCTATCAGGCCGCAGTGGGCGCAATGCGGGATCAGCTGGCGCAAGTCAATCGCTAAGCTCGATTGAAGCTTGAGAGAATGGGTGGGCGATAGGGTATAGGCAGAAGGCCTTGAATTCAGTACACTACTCGCCCTAACCATTTGGAGGCGCTCTGTGAACGACTGCTCTGCAATTTGCACAACTCTGTGCCATTCTCGCGTTTCAGCACTCGCTGAACGATGGCGTCGATAGTCCTGTTATTTGGCTGAATTCAGCCATTCTATGCGTATTCTGACGCTCCTTACTAAGGGACTTCCGACAGAAGAGCCTCAAATCCGCAGCGTACATACCCTATAGCGAAGAGCCGCGCTAACACAGAGATTGATCCATGACGCCTGAACTATTTAGCCAATTGGCTGCCCAGAACTATAACCGCATTCCCGTTGTCCGGGAGGTGCTGGCTGACCTTGATACCCCACTTTCCAGTTATTTGAAACTTGCTCGCGGGCCTTATTCATACCTCTTTGAATCTGTTCAAGGGGGTGAAAAATGGGGTCGGTATTCCATTTTAGGCTTGCCAGCCCGCACTATAATGAAGGCCTCTGGCCAGCAAATAGACATTGAACGAGATGGCAAATTAGTAGAATCCTTCGAATGCGAAGACCCCCTGGACTTTGTTGAGTCGTTTAAGGCCCGTTATCGCGCACCAGAGCTGGAGGGTTTGCCTCGATTCAATGGTGGTTTGGTAGGGTATTTTGGTTATGACTGTGTGCGCTATGTTGAGCCTCGACTGAAGTCGGGCGCGCCTCGGGATGTGATTGGCACGCCGGATATTCTGCTGATGGTCTCAGACGAAGTCTTGGTATTTGATAACCTGGGTGGCAAGTTAATATTAGTGGTTCACGCCAACCCGGAGATAGACGACGCCTACAATGTCGCCGTTAAACGTCTGGACGAATTAGAGCAGAGACTACAACAAGGTGTTCCCGAGACGGCGGCTATGTCACTGTCGGCGCCGGATACCTGTGAAGCCCAATTTAGCTCTTCCTTTGGTAAAGAGAAGTTTGAGCAGGCCGTGAAGGATGTCAAAGAGTATGTTCTGGCAGGGGACACCATGCAGGTTGTGCTGTCCCAGCGTTTGTCGATTCCTTTTTCGGCTGAGCCGCTAAACCTTTACCGTGCGCTGCGCAGTTTAAATCCCTCTCCTTATATGTATTTTCTGGACCTGGGCGATCACCATGTGGTGGGCTCCAGCCCCGAGATTCTTGCCAGGTTAGAAGACGGTGAAGTGACCGTGCGGCCGATCGCTGGCACCCGCCGCAGAGGTTATAACGACGCTGAAGATCTGGCTCTCGAGCAGGAACTGGTTAACGACCCCAAAGAAATTGCCGAACATCTCATGTTGATCGACCTCGGTCGAAACGACGCGGGGCGAATTTCGGAAATAGGCACCGTCAAACTCACCGACAAAATGGTGGTGGAACGCTATTCTCATGTCATGCACATCACGTCTAATGTAACGGGGCAAGTTAAGAAAGGGCTCGGTGCAATGGATGTATTGAGAGCGGCATTACCGGCGGGAACCCTGTCGGGTGCACCTAAAATTCGGGCGATGGAAATCATCGACGAACTTGAAGATGTAAAACGCGGTGTTTATGGCGGTGCGGTAGGTTACATCGCCTGGAATGGTAATATGGATACCGCCATTGCTATTCGAACCGCCGTTATAAAAGATGGCACTTTGAGTGTGCAGGCGGGTGCCGGTGTTGTTGCCGACTCCATTCCCGCCCTGGAGTGGAAAGAAACAATGAACAAAGCGCGAGCCATTGTCCGCGCCGTAGATATGGTTATATAGGAGACGACCGATGTTGCTCATGATTGATAATTACGACTCGTTTACCTATAACGTGGTGCAATATTTGGGTGAACTTAAAGCCGAAGTGCAGGTGATCCGAAACGATGAAATCGATGTTGAAGGAATAGCGGCATTAGCCCCTGAAAAAATTGTGATCTCCCCGGGGCCCTGCACACCCAATGAAGCCGGTGTCTCTATTGCCGCGATTGAAGCGTTTGCCGGTAAGATTCCCCTGTTGGGTATCTGCCTGGGGCACCAGAGTATTGGTCAGGCATTTGGTGGAAAGGTGGTGCGTGCAAGAGCCGTGATGCATGGAAAGACCTCGCCGATTTATCACAATGACCAGGGAGTATTCCGCGGCCTGTCTAATCCTTTTGAGGCGACCCGTTACCATTCTTTGGTTGTCGATAAAGACAGTCTACCGGAGTGTTTGGAGGTGACAGCCTGGACAGAAACACCAGACGGGGAAATGGATGAAATTATGGGGCTGCGTCATAAAACGCTGAATCTCGAGGGCGTTCAATTTCACCCCGAGTCTATCCTGACCGCCCACGGCCATGATTTGCTGCGCAACTTTTTGCAGTAAGCCTCTGGCAAACATTCGCATTGACGACAGGAATAAAAATGAATATTCAACAAGCATTAGCCATGTTGGTAGAGGGCGAAAACCTCACGAATGATGACATGATAGCGGTTATGCGCCAGGTGATGACAGGTGCTGCAACCGAGGCGCAAGTTGGGGCACTGCTGCTCGGTTTGCGCATGAAAGGTGAAACGATTGAAGAGGTGGCGGGCGCAGCACAGGTGATGCGCGAATTGGCGGTGCCGGTGCATGTCACGGGTGAGCACATTGTTGATATCGTTGGTACGGGTGGCGACGGAGCCAACCTGTTCAATGTATCTACGGCGGCAACGTTTGTTATCGCCGCTGCAGGTGGACGGGTAGCAAAACACGGCAATCGTTCGGTATCGAGCTCCACGGGCAGTGCTGATGTCTTAGAGGCTGCGGGCATTCATCTCGATCTGGACCCCAAACAAATTGCGCGTTGTATTGAAGAGATTGGTGTGGGTTTTATGTTTGCGCCCAGCCATCACAGCGCGATGCGACACGCAATTGGTCCTCGTCGACAATTGGCCATGCGAACAATCTTTAATATTTTGGGACCAATGACCAATCCGGCCGGCGTTAAGCGGCAATTAATTGGAGTTTTTTCCGCTGACTTATGTCGTCCAATGGCAGAGGTATTGGCTCGATTGGGGAGTGAACACATCATGATTGTTCACTCAAAAGACGGCCTGGATGAAATCAGTATTGCCGCGGATACTCAGGTGGCAGAGTTGAAGGGCGGGGTGGTGACGGAATATACCATTAAGCCTGAAGACTTTGATATCGAGCGTCGTAGCCTGGAAGGTTTGGCTGTAGAAAGCGCGAATGAATCACTCGCTCTGATTCAGGACGCTCTCGGTAAAAGCACTTCCCTGGAGGCAAGTAAGGCACAGGATATTATCGCCCTGAATGCAGGAGCCGCCATTTACGTGGCGGGCATTGCGGCTGATCTTAAAGAAGGCGTTACCATGGCGGCCGATGCAATCGGCAGTGGTTTGTCAAAAGCAAAAATTCAAGAGTTGGCTTCGTTTTCAGAAGTCTTAAAAAACGTATAAACAAGATTGGGGTAGGTCGTAACCCGACCTTCACCCACAGTGAATAATTGAGAGAGAACCCAGTGAGTAATCAAATGGTTACGGAAACACCTACAATTCTAAAAAAGATTATCGAGCGTAAGCTGGAAGAGGTTAAAGAACGCAGTGACACGACGCCTGTGGCAGAGCTTCAGGAGCGGATTCAAGGCCAGGAAAGCGCACGTGGTTTTGTTGCGTCGATGGAGCGGAAAATTGCTGCGGATCAAGCCGCGGTTATTGCCGAGATTAAAAAAGCGTCTCCGAGCAAAGGCGTTATTCGCGAAGATTTTTATCCAGCCAAAATTGCGACAAGCTACGAACGCGGCGGTGCTGCGTGTCTATCAGTATTAACCGATGTGGATTTCTTCCAGGGCTCTGACGAATACCTGAAAGAGGTGCGGCAGGCATCGAGTTTGCCAGTGATTCGTAAAGATTTCATTATCGATGAATATCAACTCTATGAATCCCGTGCGATCGGCGCTGATTGTATTCTGCTGATTGTTGCGGTGCTCTCCAGTGAAAGATTGGAGACTCTGAATGCATTGGCGCTGTCACTGGGAATGGACGTGTTGGTTGAGGTGCACAACGCTGAGGAATTGGCGATGGCGCTGAAGTTACCAAACAAACTCATTGGTATTAATAATCGAAATCTTCACACCTTTAGTACCTCTTTAGACACCACCTTTGGACTATTGGATAGTATCCCTTCGGATAAAATTGTAGTCACGGAGAGTGGCATTCATACCATTGATGACGTGATGGCGATGCGAGGACACAATGTGAATAGTTTTCTGGTGGGCGAGGCCTTCATGAAAGCTGAAGACCCCGGCATGCGATTACTTGAAATGTTTAATTAACGGGTGCCGTAGACAACCATTGTTTTACCTTTGGCAGTGACTAAACCCTGATCCTCCAGGGTTTTGAGAACACGTCCCACCATCTCGCGTGAGCAGCCGACGATACGCCCAATTTCCTGGCGTGTGATTTTAATTTGCATGCCATCGGGGTGGGTCATTGCATCGGGTTCCTTACACAGGTCGAGCAGCGTACGGGCAACACGACCCGTCACATCCAGAAAAGCCAGGTCCCCCACTTTGCGTGTTGTTTTGCGCAGACGTTTGGCCATCTGCTCACCGATAGCATATAAGAACTCAGGGTGTTTTTCTGACAACTCCTGAAATTTTGTATAGCTGATCTCAGCGACTTCACACTCTGTTTTTGCCCTTACCCAGGCGCTGCGGGAATCCTCGTCATCAAACAGGCCCATTTCTCCGAAAAAATCGCCGTTGTTGAGGTAGGCAACGATCATTTCGCGGCCTTCGTCATCTTCGATGATAACGGTTACGGACCCTTTGACGATGTAATACAGTGATTCACTTTTATCACCCGCATAAATTAAGGTGCTCTTGGCAGGGTAGCGACGGCGGTGGCAATGGCTTAAAAATTCATCGACATTGCGGATATGGGGGGTAAGTGACACGGCAACCACACTGGGCTCCTTGGTTCTAATGGGCGAATTCATTACGTTTATTATTCTCCACTGCCTGTACCGGCAATTATAGTGGCTTATAGCTTACGCAGTTTATGGCAAAAGGCAAAGATAGATAAGCCCGATATTGCAAGGAAACTGATCACATTTCTGGTTTTTAGCGCTTTTATGTTAATCTTGCGCGCCTTGGGGCATCCTGTGTTTCGAAAAATTTCAGAAGAGGTAGATATGCAAGCGACAGTAAAATGGGTAGATGGCGCGATGTTTGTCGCTGAATCAGGCAGTGGCCACAGTGTCGTGATGGACGGACCAGAAGACCACGGGGGCCGCAATATGGGTCCAAGACCGATGGAAATGTTGCTTCTGGGTTTGGGGGGCTGCTCAAATTTCGACGTCATGAGCATATTGAAAAAGTCTCGCCAAAATGTGACTGACTGCCGTGTTGATATAGAGGCGGAGCGGGCAGATGCGGTGCCTTCTCCCTTTACTAAAATCCACCTCAAGTTTGTTGTGACGGGTGTTAAGTTAAAAGAGAATCAGGTCAAAAAGGCCGTTGAACTGTCGGCGACCAAATACTGTTCGGCGTCTATCATGCTTGAAGCTGCGGGGGTCGAAATCACCCACAGTCATGAAATTGTAGAGTCTTCAGAAGCCTAAGTAAGGTAAAAGCCTTCAAAGGCTCACACGTGATAAGAGGTCTTGGTCATTGCCCCCGATACCAGGGACATCACACCCTTAACAGGGGCAGGAAAACGCACCCCACCGGCTTCAATCGCTGTGTGGGCGTGGCGGGCCTCATCAACCAACATCTGTTCAACGATGGTTTTACTCTTTTGGTCCTGGTCGGGAAGGCTCTCCAGGTGACCGCGCAAGTGTTTGCAAACCTGATCTTCGGTGGCGGCAACAAAGCCCAGACTGATTTTGTCACTGATCAGGCCGGCTGCCGCGCCTACGCCAAAGGAGAGGCCATACCACACAGGGTTTAGAAAGCTTGTATGACTATCCAATTGCTGTAAACGTTGTTCACACCAGGCCAAATGGTCTTCTTCTTCTGCGGCCGCTTTTTCCATCTCCTCTCGTACTTCCGGCAGGCGCGCGGTGAGTGCCTGTCCTTGATAGAGGGCCTGAGCGCAAACTTCTCCGCTGTGATTTACCCTCATCAAACCCGCTGAATGCCGTTGCTCAGACGCTGAAAGCTCGTTGACTTCTGCATTTCGTGCGGGCGATTCGCGCTCGCTTTGGGTATTGCCTGGGCTCAGTGTTCGCAAGGCCTTGTCTGCCAGAGTGATCAGCTGATCTACTGGGGAAAGCTTGGGTCTTTTCATGGCGTTGTTTCGTAAAGTCTGTAGGAAATAGCGCTAGTATACTACTGCTTGTCTGCACTGGCACTCGCTAGTTCCTGGGGGTGTGTCGCTTCCCCTGGGCAAGGGTCAATTCTTCGGCAAGTGTTATCTTTAGGGAGTTTGCTGTAATGGGCTTGCGCAATACACGCCGAATACCCTTGGAGGCCGCATATTCGGCCTCAGGGATAGTGGCGGCCCCGCTGAGCATGATCAGAATCGTGTGATTGGCAATGTTAGTAATCTGATGGAGCTGATTGGCCAATTCAAGGCCGTTCAGGTCGGGAATGTCCTGATCTAATACAATAATGTCGCAATGGGTATTGGCGGGCATAGACTTCAAAAACTCGAACGCTTCTGTGGCGGTGGGCACTCCCTGCACACGCATTCCCCAGCTCTCGGCCCTCTTGCCAAGCAATTTTCGAGATGAAACGTTCCCGTCCACAATGAGTAATCGTTTGTCACGCAGGAGCAGATCATATTCCGCTTCGTTGTGCTGTAGTAATGTGTGTCTGGGTAGGCTCAGCGTCAGTGAATAGTGCGCCGAACTGTGGGTCGACTGTCTGTCAATGTGTACATTGAGATCCCCTTCCATGGCTTTACTGAGCTCTTGAGCGATATACCAGTCCTGCTGGGCAGAGGTGTGAGAGGCGTTGTCCAAGTCATTTTGCAGCGCTTCAATTTCCAGCTCCTGCAAGCCGCTGTGTGAATCCCATAGTTTGAAAATTAGCTGGTGTTTTTTGTGCCCCGGTGTGACTGAAAGGGTTATCTGTCCCTGTTCGCTGTAAAAGAGCGAGTGCCCCAGTAATCCCGCCAGAATTTGCTTAACGCGTTCCGGGTCGCCATTGACGAGTGTGGGCACACGCCGGTCCAGTTCGAGCTTCAGCCCGATATGCCGGTCTGCGGCGTAGTCACTGTGATCATCGATACATTCGCTGACCAAGGCGGGCAGATCAAAAGGAAGCGCGCTCAGCTGAACACGTTTACTGCGTATGGCAGACCAATTGCTGAGGCGATTGAGCCATTTTAGCAGCGCCTCTCCGGAGCGTTTTATCGTTTGCACTTGCTCTCTTTGGTTTCTTGTTAGGGAGGTGTCCTGGAGCAGTTGGGCCATTCCAATGACGCCGCTAATGGGGGAGCGTATCTCACGGCTAATCGCGCGCAAAATCTTTATCTGTGAGATCTGAAGCACATGTTTGACGGATTGTTCGTGGTGGATTTGCAGGCGAATTTGCACCATTTTCACGCTGTGATCCACCAGACTGTACGTCAGGACCATGGCTTCGACACACAGCGCCAGCATGATCAAGCTATAGATATGTTCACTGCGAGGCACAAACTGAAAAGTACTGAATGCCAGCGCCATTGCCGGTGGAGTGATGATGAGGCGCGTTAACATAAAGGTTTGTGCTCGGGGCGCATTTTCAATCACCATTACAACACTTAATACAAATAATACCGTTGCCGCGAGAATGCCAACATCAGCCGTCAGCGTTCTACTGAGCTCAGCCGGTATAAAATATGACAAGACTGCCGCCATCGCTGCAACAAGTGTTAAACAGTGTATTGCGGTATTCCAGAGCCGATACGCTGCCTGAAGCTGAAAGTAACTTCTGCAGAATTGGCAATATGCCATGATCGTTAAATAAACGAATAGCGTAAGGGATTGGTGTTCAGGCGTGTTTTGTTCAAGCCAGGTTTGCGAAAAATAGCCGAGCCAGCTTGCCAGGCTCATCGACAGGGTCGATAAAAACAGACCGTAAAATATGTAGGATGTCTCTCGTGTAATAC
>ENA-OSET01002942-OSET01002942.1-sediment-metagenome-genome-assembly--contig:-NODE-2942-length-16000-cov-2.606418_pt1 | contig 16000 bp, 15 predicted proteins | sample MGYA00237882_ERZ534229 | MGnify/ENA primary metagenome ERZ534229 (study PRJEB26408, sample SAMN06266212) | sediment metagenome | isolation source: Hudson Canyon methane seep mesocosm | place... | reverse complement strand
CGCCTGCATATATTGGTGCAAAGTATTTGAAATTTTCTTCCCCGTGCAGCAAATTTTCCAGGCTTTCTCCCAACAAACTCATAAATGCCACCAAATCCAGTGCGTCTATTTCCAGCATAAAAGGAAAAGTTGGAGGTGCCAGCAATCCCGGAAGTCCAGCAGCTATTGCTGCATCCGGATTTGTATAAATATCCCCGGTTTCCCCAAGTGCTTTTGCCAAAAATTTTAACCGCCCCTCTTCAACTGGTACAGTTACTGGAAGGAATTCATAGCCTATGTGTTTTTTGTCAATCATGTTTTCAGTCTAGATTTGCCGTGTTATTGTTCATAAAACATTTTTTGCATTTCTTAATTCGTTTTTTTACAAATCATTGATGATACACGTGATATTTAACTTTTTATTTCTCAATTACAAATGTTATTAGAGTATATCACAATCTTTTGCAGAACTCTGAAAGGTGCGGAAGTTCCCTTTGACAGAGAGTACTTGCACAAGCTTCAATTTTGTTAAGACTCGGTCTTGAAGCCGGCGGCATGTTTTTTGTGCGGTTACGTACCTTCAACAAACACTGAAGCAACCGCTGTTCCTGCTGTTTGACACTCATTTTTCCTCCAATACAGTAAGTACGCGCCACGTTAAAAGTTGACCATGCTGGTAGACGGTTCAGCTCAAAAACCAATGATTTCCGTATGTCTCTTAAATGTTCTGAATATTTTGCTTCCTGTCTGTTTGTACTGCAAACTGAAACAGATTTTTTGCTGCTGTTCAAAGATAACAATGAAAACCGGCTGGCAATCAAGAACATCGAGGTCATTCCTAAAAAACCTACTACTGCAATCATCAACCAAATCAGCCACTTTTTCCAATTATTTGATGAAACTTTTTTGGTTTTTCCGTCTTGAAAACTAAGCTGAAAAAACTGCACTCTTCCATCTGCGGATTCTTGGTTCAAATTTGGCGTTTGTTCATGACCGAGAACTGCTCCTACCAATTTTATTTCTGCAATTTCTGGAGAAAGCATTTCATCTGTCAAATTTGAAATTCCTGCCAGATCATGTGCATAGCGTTGAATTAGCTGCAGAACTTCTGGTTGTTGACGCCAATTTTCCCGATTTACTTGCTGAGATGTCACTTCTGCAAGGTCTGTCCTGGTGAACATCTTGGCTTTCCGCTCTTTCCCTACACCTGTGTCACATACGCCAATAGGACGCCATTGAATGTATTTTAGTCGGGATATATCAGTCATGTTGAGGGAAATGGAAATTCCCAATGCAGGGAGGACTGAATAGGAAAAGAGTAGATGTGCTTATCAATATAATGACTGGCTGGGGCGGCAGGGATCGAACCTGCGTATCACGGGATCAAAACCCGATGCCTTACCACTTGGCTACGCCCCAAATAACCAATAATTAAGGCTTCTTATTCTATCTTGGCAATGAAAATTTGCAAGAGATTTTCTGAGTAAAAGTTATTCTTCAACAATAAATTCATATCCCAATAAAGAAAAAGTGAAGAGAATAACATCAAAACCTATAAGCAGTTTCCACCAGGACCAGACTTCCGCAGGATGAGAACCAAAAAATAGAAAATCCGTAAGACGGACAACACATAATAGACTTGGAACCATCAGGGGAAAAATAAGAATCGGTAAAAGCATTCCTTTCCCGCGTAAAGTTGATGTCATTGCAGTCAACAAAGTTCCTAATGAACTGAATCCAATTGTCCCAAAAAGAATAACCATTAAAAACTCTAACCAGTTTATTACCTCAATCTCGAAAAGAAACAGGCATAGAGGGATAAACAAAAGCTGCGAAATCAAAAGGAACAAGGTATTTGCCAGCATTTTACCTAAAAATAAAACACTACGTTCTACTGGTGCCAACAACAACCCTCCCATGCAGCCAGTTTCCATTTCCTGCATAAAAGATTTTTCCAGTCCAAGCACACCGCTCATCAGGAACACAATCCAGATAATACCTGGAAGTGCCATCTTAAATCTGTCTGGTTCCTCTCCCATCGCAAATTGAAAGACCAGCAAAGTCAGAATTGCAAACAAGAGCATTGAAAGCAAGTTGTCTTTACGTTTCAAATCAATCAGTACATCTTTCCAGACCAAAATTAAAGTTTGTCTGAAAAACAATTTCATGATGAGGATTAGACTTTAAGGAAGAAGTGGAGAAAATATTTAGGCGGCTTTTTCTTTGCTAGAAGTTTTAGCAATTTTATTTGAATTTGATTCCTTCTTTTCTGTTGTTTTTAATTTTTCAGCAGCTGGCGGCTTTTCCCCGGTAGTCGACTCCTTACTTGATGTGGAACTGCCTTCCTTTCCGGTTCTTTCTGTGTTTTCTTTTTCAGCCACGTTGCTGGAATATCCATCTTTGTACCAGCCACCACCTTTAAGGTGAAATGAACTCATCGAAACCTGGCGTTGTGCACTGTTTTTCCCGCAATCCGGACATTCTTCCAAGGAAGGTTCACTGAATTTTTGCACTTCTTCAAACTGGTATCCACAACTCGTACAGAGGTATTCGTAGATTGGCATATAATTCTCTTTCTGCTACAATTAATTTTTACTAAAGCTAGGAAGACTATACAAAAAAAAAAAATTATTGTCAATTCAGAGTTACCCGGAGACTTGGTTTGAGTATAAGAAAATTAGAAGCTACTAACCTGAAAAAGTCATATCAGGGCAGACATGCGGTCAAAGGTATCTCTCTTGAAGTCACTCAGGGACAGGTCGTTGGCCTTCTTGGTCCTAATGGTGCTGGTAAGACGACAGCTTTTTACATGATAGTTGGTGTACAGCGTCCGGACGAAGGAACCATCTTTTTGGACGGTCATGATATCACAGGATACCCCATGCATAAGAGAGCTAAAGCCGGCCTCGGTTATCTTTCTCAAGAACGTTCAATTTTTCGAAAACTCACTGTAGAGGAGAACTTGATTGCAGTGTTGGAAATGCTTCCGCTGAGTAGTTCAGAAAAAAAAGATCGTCTAGACTCTCTGCTAAACGAACTTGGAATACAGCACGTTCGAAAAATAAAAGGATATGCGCTTTCTGGTGGAGAAAGCAGGCGCGCAGAAATAGCACGTGCACTTGTGCTTGAACCAGCGATCATGTTGCTGGATGAGCCCTTCGCAGGTGTGGATCCAATTGCAGTTGCTGATATTCAAACAATCATTAGACAACTTTCAAAGCGCAATATCGGAGTATTAATCACAGATCACAATGTCCGAGAGACTTTCGGAATTATCGATTACGGCTACATTATGAATGAAGGAGAGTTGTTAATAGGCGGAACTCCGGATGAATTAGTCGAAAATGATCAGGCCAAAAAAGTTTATCTCGGCAAGTCTTTCTCTATGTAGGTTTGACTTTTTCCTCAACTTGGAGTGAACTTAATACTAAGCATATTAAGATCATTTCTTAATCAATCAATTTTGAAAATAATTTTCATAACTCTAAGAAAGTAGGATAGCGAGGATTCATGGCAATGCAGATGAAAATGCAGATGAAGATGAGCCAGCAGCTCATCATGACACCTCAACTGCAACAAGCCATCAAACTCCTTCAATTGTCTCGTGCTGAATTGGAAGAGTTAATTGAAAAAACTCTAATCGAGAACCCTGTTCTTGAAGAAGGTATAGATATGGATACCTTCCCTGACAAAACAGAAGATTCACAAGAAACCAAGGAGACTTCAGACAATCCTGAAGTAGTTACCGATACAGACGAATTCGAAACTGCCCGTGAAAACGAACTGAATAATAAAGATCAGGACGAAATTGATTGGCAGCAGTATATTGAACAAGTAGAGCAGTTTGGAGGTTATCAGGAACGTCGATATAATGCTGTTTCAGGCGACGAGGAAGGCCCCTCAATTGAAGCCACAGCCGCACAAACTGAATCTTTAGCAGATCACCTGGTATGGCAGTTAGACATGCTCGAACTTTCTCCCCTTGAATATAAAACAGGTGCATACTTGATTGGTAACATAGATGATGATGGTTTTCTGGTAACCAGTATCCGAGAACTGTTAGAATCACAGTATGATTTATACGAACTGATTATTGCACAACATAAAAGTGGTGAATTACCTGAACTACCAGAAGTTGATCCTAATTTGTTAGACCTGAAATTTCAATCTGGGAAATCAACACAAAAGAAAAAAAAGAAAAAAGAAGAACTTTCTAGCTTTGATGAAGAAGAGATTATTCCGGAAGAAGAACCAAAAAAGCTTGAAGTTCCATCGGCAGTCGGTGCCTTCGTAGAATATGTATTGGGTAAAATACAACAATTCAATCCGAACGGGGTTGGCGCCAGAAATTTACAGGAGTGTCTGTTAATTCAGTTGGATATTTTGGGCGAAAATGACAGTTTGAGTACCCGCATAGTCAAAAATGACATGCCGCTACTGGAATCAAAAGATCTTAAAAAAATTTCCCGCAGACAAAAACAGGATATCGAACAAGTGATTGAGGCTTACCGTTTGATAATGACTCTCGAGCCAAAACCTGGAAGAGAGTTTATTCCCAATCCATCACATCATTACATAATTCCTGATGTCTATATCTATCAAAAAGATGACGAATATAAAGTTGCGCTCAACTCCGCGGGTATGCCACGTCTCCGTATCAGTAATTATTATAAAGATTTGAGCAACACTATGGAGGATGACGGTAGCCTCACAAAAGATTATATTTTAGAAAAAGTTAAAGCGGGTCAATGGCTGCTAAAAAGTATAGAGCAGAGACAAAAAACTATTTACCGTGTGACTAAAAGCATACTCCGCTTTCAAAAGAAATTCTTTGAAAAAGGTATCCACTTTTTGCGACCGCTTGTGCTGAAAGATGTTGCTGAAGATATTGACGTACACGAGTCGACGGTCAGCCGGATCACCACCAATAAATATGTTCACACTCCTCAAGGAATCTTTGAATTAAAATATTTCTTCACAAGTGGTATTGATCAAGGTAAAGGAGAAGCAGTTTCTTCAAAACGGATAAAAGATATGATCATGCAAATGGTGCAAAAAGAAAATCTTAAATCACCTTATACAGATTTGCAGATCGCAGATATTCTGGATCGTAAAAGTGGAATTAAAGTTGCTCGTAGAACTGTAGCAAAATATAGAGAAGCCCTCAACATCCTTCCTTCAAACAAACGTAAACAACTTTTCTAGAACCTTCATTCAGAAAAAATTATGGGAATCATCTCTCGACTATTTAATCTATTTCGAGCAAATGCTAATGACATGCTGGATAAAGCGGAAGATCCAGAAAAAATGCTTCAGCAAATGCTTTCTGATTTGGATTTGCAAAAACAGAAAGCTAAAAAGCAAATGACTGAAGCTTTAGCTTTACAGAAACGTTTGGAGCGTGATACAGAAAAAGAACATAAAGAAGCGGGAAAATGGGAGCAAAAGGCTATCCTTGCTGTCCAAAATGAAAAAGATGATTTGGCTAAAGAGGCCCTGACACGGAAAAAAGAATTTACTATCCGAGCCGCTGATTATGAAAAACAACTTGAAATGCACCGGAACAATGCGGATGCCCTCCGGAGCAGCTACCAAACTTTGGAAGATAAAATAGATGAGATTAAACGCAAGAAGGGAATCTTATCTGTAAAACAAAAACAGGCAGAAGCTCAGGAAAATATTTATCAAACGATGGAAGGTCTAGGAGACACTTCCGGTACAATGGAAACGATTGCACGAATTGAAGAAAAGGTGGAAAACATGCAGACTAGAGCTGAAGCTTATCAGGAAATCAGCATGGAATCTGACAAAGACAGTTTGGAAAGTAAATTTGAGGAATTGGAACATGATTCCTCTGATATGGAATTGGAATTACTTGAATTGAAAAAACGGGCTGCGCTTCCTGCTCCTGATGAAGAATCTGATAAAAAAGAATAAAAATATTGCATTTGTTAAATTAATGCGTGATAATTAGGGGTTAAAATCATAACATTTAATTTATAAATGCATTAAAAGGTAGTTCATGCCAATAAAAGTTGAAGTTCGCGACGGCAACGTCGGCAGATCAATGATGCAACTGAAGCGCACCTTGATCAGAGAAGGACTTTTTAAGGAAATCAAGAAACGAAAATTTCACTGCAAACCGTCTTTGGCAAAACGTCTCAAGCGTGAAGCTGCAGCAAAACAGCGTAACAAAGATCTGAAACGTGAAATCCGTGCGGCTCTTAAGGCTGATTTCTAAGATTATTCTGTACTAAATTAAGGCCCCATTTTCTGGTAAACCCTCCAACCCTTTTTCCTGACGATTCTTAGCTGATATTGGCAAATTGTGTCTTACAGATTAGCAGGTACAAACTGCTGGTTTTTGTGAGGATATAAGAGACATTGAAGTTTAATAGTCGTTTGATGACATAGCTGTTATTTAAATATTCATTTCCTGAGTGTCTCTGTTACTTCTCCGGGCTCAGGGAACCTTGACAGTTTTTTCTTGGAGAAAACTGTTTTACCATCCACAACTACTTCAAAGTCACCCTTCTCACCCGAAAGAAGTTCGGAATCCACACCAAAGGATGCTTTCAATTCCGTAGCCAAACTGACTGCGCTGGGCTTGTAGTTTCAGACCACACAGTAGTATATTTTTATATTCATATTTCTGTTTATCATTAAAAAGTTTTTAATTTATTATTGCCACAAAGAACTTTGACTGCATCAGTTTTACGGTTTAAGATTGACTGGATTCTAAGTAAAAATCAAGACCTGGACGATCAAAAATAAATTAATTTACAATTATTTTTAATCAGATAATGAATCACAAATCCAAAAGCATCGTCATTTAAACGTAAAGTTACTTGAAGTTGGGCAGTTGTGTTGTTGAATAATTATCTGCAGGTGGAGGCGGGCTAATTTTTCTGGCAAGCATCGAGAGAAGGATTTGTACTCCAGAAAATACTCCAGAAATAAAAGGGAGCGGCGAAATTATTTGAGACATTCTGACTAAAGAAAAAATAAACATCGCAGCCAAAACAGTTAAACTTATGGCAAGATTAGTCGATTTCTCTAACCAAATTAGAGCTAATTTTGCTGCATACCCATTTTGTAAGTAGAACTCTAAGGCTTCTGTTTTTATAAGACCGGAATGTAGTGCAAGTTCATGTATTATTGAAAGTAAAAACACAAGTACAAATGCATAATAAGTACATATCAATCCGGAAATCTGACGTGATTGATGCAAAGCAGCCCGGACAAAAAGCCACGGAATGAGCATAGCCGAAGGTCCAAAAATTTCCAGCAAAGAACCACCGATTAGTGCTCCGATCAAACCTGCCCAGTTCTGCACTCCTTCTGAAGGATACAACTGATTAAAAACAGTCGGATCCTGGAAATCTGCAGACAGCATAGACAAGAATAGGGCTACGCCTATTCCTCCGAAAAACAAATAGTAGATTCGTAGTTTGATGTCACTCATGGTTTTTTACTCTCTGATGTTTCCGAATCATGATTTTTTTATTGCATCAGCCACAATTTTTGCCACAGAAGGTAAAACATAAGCTTCGATTGACTCTCCCAGAAATGCTAATTCACGAACCAGGGTCGAGTTGATGGCAAAAAGATCCGGTTTTCCAAATAAGCAAAAGGTTTCAATTTCAGGATCAATGCCTTTGTTTCCGACTGCTTGCTGAAATTCACCCTGAAAATCGTCTAAACTACGCAATCCTTTCACTATTACCTGAGCTTTTCGTTTTTGCACGTAGCGAATAGTAGAACCTGTGAAAGCTTCAACTGTTACATTTTTCAGGTCAAAATGCTGCACGTATTCATTCATCATCCGCAGACGTACTTCTTCGTTAAACATATAGTGTTTTTCCGAATTCATAGCAGCCGACCAAAAAACATGATCAAACTGTTTGGTCGTTCTCACCAATATATCTGCATGACCATAAGTTGGAGGATTTGCACTTGTCGGGTAAACAGCAATTCGCATTTTAGGATTCAAGTTTAAGATTTTGATACTACCGGCTTTTCTTGCTATTGCCGCAGTTTGTCAGTTAATTCATGAAGATAGTTTAGTGCCTGCAACGGGGTCATATCATTCAAATTCAGTTTGCGCAACTCATCAAGGTAGAGTGATTCCTCTGGAAACAAGGACAACTGTTGATCCTCATTTACAGAATTTGCCCAAGAACTTCCAGAATTTTCACTAACCTCTGCAGAATTTTTTTGTTCCTGCTGTGTCTCATCTATAAGTACAGGCAAATGATGGACCATTGACGTTTCTTCCAATTGTTCCATAACCTCAAGAGCACGATTTACCACGCTTTTTGGCAGTCCAGCCAGCCTGGCTACTTGTACTCCGTAACTTTTGTCTGCTTCTCCTGAAACAATTTTACGCAAAAAAACAATTTTCTCTCCTTCTTCCTCAACACGAATGCTGAAATTTTTTACTGAATCCAGTTCTTGTGCAATTGCAGTCAATTCATGGTAATGAGTAGCACAAAGCGTCAGGGCACTCAATTTTTGGATATACTCTACAATTGCCCAAGCAATACTAATACCGTCGAAAGTACTCGTTCCACGTCCGATTTCATCCAGAATAATCAAACTTCTTTCAGTCGCATTGTTCAAAATTGCAGCAGCTTCGTTCATTTCCAGCATAAAAGTACTTTGACCAAGTGTAAGATTATCTGATGCACCAACACGTGTAAAAATTCTATCCACCACAGAAAATTCTGAGCTCGAAACAGGCACAAAACTTCCACATTGAGCCATCAGGACAATTAGCGCAACTTGTCTCATGTAGGTTGATTTGCCTGCCATATTCGGCCCTGTGATTAACATGATCCGACACTTTGATTCTTCCAAATCCAAATCATTAGGCACAAACACTTCGCCCAGATCTATTTGTTCAATAACAGGATGTCGACTGTCTTTCAAAAACAATTTTCTAGGAGCTTCAAGAGGATGTAGACTAGGTCGCACATAGTGATTGTTTTCTGCGACAAATGCCAGTCCCGCCAGCGTATCCGCTACAGCAATGTCATTTGCAGTCTGCTGCACTCGCCTGGCGTTAGAGTTGATTTCAGTTTTTAGCTGCTGAAATAGTTCATACTCCAATTCACCTATTCGTTCTTCTGCAGTAAGTATTTTTTCTTCAAATTCTTTGAGTTCAGCAGTTATGTAACGTTCAGCATTGACCAGGGTTTGTTTACGAATGTAATGTTCCGGGACAGAAGATTTATGGACATTACTGACTTCAAGGTAGTAACCAAAAACTTTGTTGTAACTGATTTTTAAAGAGCTAATTCCGGTAATCTCCCTTTCATGCAGCAGCATTTCGTTAAGAAATTGTTTGGAATTTCTTGATATTTCACGTAACTCGTCCAATTCTTCAGAAACACCTGCGGCCATAAAACCACCTTCTCGAAGTTTAACTGAAGGTGCCTCCAGTAGTCGCTGATACAACAGGTCTAACAAATCGGTGAGCGGATCAAAATTTTCTGCAATTTTTTTTAACAACGGAGCTTGTAACTCTGCCAAATAGGTAGGCAGTTTCTGCACTGGTTCCAGTGATTCACGTAAAGCCACAAGATCGTTCACACCAACCACGGGTAAAGTAATGCGTCCAATAATGCGCGGCAAATCCTGGATATTTTCCAGGCATTCACGGAACTCTTCACAAAGCATAAAATTATTCCGGAACTCTTCAATACAGTCAAAACGTTCATTAATTGCTTCCACATCCAGCAGCGGCTGACGTAACCACTGCCTGAAAAGCCTTGCACCCATTGGAGTCTTAGTATGATTTAGAATATGGTAAAGCGTGTGTTTCCTCGCTCCGGACTGACTCTCAAACAATTCCAGATTGGCCACTGTTGCTTCGTCGAGGAGCATAGTTTTATCAAAAGCATAGCGCCTCAAAGCTGTAAGATGGCTCAAATCACATTTTTGAGTTTCCTCCAAATAGCGTAATAATGCCCCTGCAGCAGCAACTCCATGCGGCAAATCATCAACCCCAAATCCGGAAAGATTCAGCGTTTCAAAATGATTGTTCAAATTCCGTTGTGTTGCTTCCGGATCAAAATGATATGGATCAATGAAATTAAAACGTCCTGTCGAAGGAAAAACCTGAGCATTCTTTAGCCCTGAGATCTGTTCCGAAGAAGTCACGGATCTGGCATCGGCAGAATTTATCTTATCCAGTAATTGTGTCATCCGCTGCACCAATTCTTCCAAAAACGTGGATTCTATTTCAGAACGGCTTTGCGTTAACAGAATTTCCTGTGGAGTAAGTTGTGCAAGAAAATCATAGAACCGATGAGTTTCATTTAAATGAAATTCTGCCACCTCAAACTCACCTGTTGAAAGATCAACAAAGGCAATTCCTAAACACTGGGCACGCAAAACAACATTGATTGCCAGCAAAAAGTGGTTTCTGTTTGGATCTATCAACTGCGGCGAAACAGTAGTTCCGGGAGTTACAACTCTCACAACATCCCGTGCAACAAGCCCCTGTGCTTTTGCAGGATCTTCCATTTGCTCACAAATGGCCACCTTATAACCTGCCGCAGTCAACTTATTTAAATATTGCTCATAAGCCTTATATGGTACTCCGCACATTGGCAATGATTTTTTCTTTTTTTTGTCACGTGAGGTAAGCGCAATTTGCAAAACTTTTGCGCCCACAATCGCGTCATCTCCAAACATTTCATAAAAGTCTCCCATACGGTAAAACAAAAGCTTATCCGGGTGCTCCCGTTTGATGGCGTTAAACTGACGCATCATCGGAGTTTCTGCTTGAGGAACTGACATGGGTTTGAATTTAGAGGTAGAAAAGTATCATTTAAGCCCTGCTTGCAGGCCAGATTACTGGAAATAATTCGTGATCCATTGGAACTCCGGCAGGCAATTGATCTGAAAGTCCCGGAAACTCAGGAGAAGTTTCCCAGTCACGGGGAGCATGTCGAATATCATCTCCTATCAAGCGTACTGAAAAAACGCGGCGCAGCGCACCTGATCCCGCTCCGGCATGCAATGTAAGCATGTGAAAGGCCACAGCGTCTCCCGGCTCAAGCTCCCAGCTGAGAACACGATATTTTTCCGGATTTTCTTCGATATTTGGAGGATCCGAAAGGCTTCCTTCCGGAAACCACTTTGCCTCTTTTTTGAGGAAAGTCCTTGGCAAATACCAGTTTTCCTGATGAGATCCGGCTATGAATTCAAGTGTCCATTCAAGCGGTACTGGATCAACCGGAATCCAAAAACTGATATTTTGCATTCCTTCAATATTGTAGTACGGTTGATCTTGATGCCATGGGGTCCTTTGTTTCGTTCCTGTTTTTTTAACCAGCATATGGTCGTGAAACAAACGAACCTGCTCAGAACACATAAGTTTTGCAGCAACTTCCGAAATATCACTCTCAAAAATTATTCTTTGGAAAGCCGAATTTTCCTGCCAATTACAAAAATCCTCAAAGAACCAGCCAGGGTCACTTTCATTGCTGGCAACCTTTGCACGTGAACTGGGATGCGAGATGTTTGCATCAATTCCTTCCCGCAAATCTGACACTTCATCTGGAGTAAACAGGTTTTTAATCAGCAGTGCTCCATCTTTCGCGTAATTTTCAATATCGGTTTCACTGATGGATACAGGCATAATTTATTTAATCTCTGGCATCCGCCAGTGACATCAAATGTTTGCGGTAGCCTGGTTCACCTTCAGCTTCCCACGTTTTCAACAAGGCAGAGCCGATAATAGCAATTTCGGCCTTTCCGTGCAGTTGGCTCAAATCTTCAGGCTTTGACAAACCAAATCCCAGAGCTAATGGCAAATTAGAGTATTTCCGACACTGACGCAAAAAATCATCTGCATGCCGGTCCAACTCCGTATTTTGTCCAGTTACTCCTTTACGTGCTACACAATAAATAAAACCACTGCCCTTCTCACAGATATTTTGTAATCGTTTCTCGGTATTTGTTGGAGTACAAAGCATGATCGGATCAAGTTCATGATCACGGCTCAGTTCAAACAATTCTCCAAATTCTTCAAAAGGTAAATCCGGAATAATGAAACCTTCACCACCGTGTATCCTAATATTGGAACAGTATGCCTCAAACCCCATACTGAAAGCCGTGTTACAATAATTCATCATCAAAACCGGAAAATTAAATCTTTCGCTTGCACTCTTCATCAAATCGAAATAATCTTTCCAGCGAACACCGTTTCTTAATGCATCCTGATTTGCTTTTACAAAAAGAGGTCCATCCGCACTTGGCTCACTAAACGGCATCTGCAGTTCCACCAAATCCACATCTGCCTCACCCATCGCTTCCAGCATTTTCCAATTCTCCTCCAGCGAAGGATAGCCTACTACGGCGTGGGTCATTAGCAAAATTTTATGTTTTTTTAATCGATTATTTAGATATTCGGTCAGATTCATTTAATTTATGGATTACGAATTACAACACCACAGATGCTCTGCTTTTCGGTGCCTTAGTGCCTCAGCTCTTCAGTGCCTTTTTTTCTAAAAATTCCTGCCATTTATGGTCGCCAATTGCTTCTGCAATATTGAAAATGTCTTTGTCTCCACGACCGGAAAGATTGATCAGAACTTGCGCTCCATCCGGAATATCTCGAGCTTCCTCAATCACTGAGGCAAAGGCGTGACCACTCTCCAAAGCTGGAATTATCCCTTCGGTACGAATGAGAAGTTTTGTTGCAGAAATAACCTCTTCATCAGTGGCAGAAGTAAAGCGAATGCGCTTCTTATCGTGCAGATGACTCAGAATAGGACTGACTCCAATGTAGTCCAGACCAGCGGCAATTGAATGCGTGTGCAGCATCTGCCCTTCATCATCCTGAAAGAAATACGTTTTGTAACCTTGTGCGATTCCAACAGTCCCACCGGAAAAACGGGCTGCATGCTTTCCGGAATCGATACCATGACCTCCGGCTTCTACCCCAACCAATTCGACTGATTCGTCCTCAAGAAACGGCAGAAATATTCCGCTGGCGTTGGATCCACCTCCAACGCAGGCATAAATTCTGTCTGGCAGTTTAGTGTTTAATTTAAGCATTTGCTCACGGGATTCATGACCAATAATTGACTGAAACCAGGACACCATTTCCGGAAATGGATGCGGCCCGCAAGTTGTTCCCAAAACATAATGCGTAGTTTCCATGCTTTCGGCCCAGTCCCGCATGGCTGCATTGATCGCGTCTTTTAATGTGGCAGTACCTTCAGTTACTGAAATAACTTCTGCTCCAAGCTGTTCCATCCAAAATACATTCGGACGCTGGCGTTCCACGTCAACAGAACCCATGTAGATCGTGCATTCAAATCCCATTTTTGCTGCCATGGTTGCGGTAGCGACGCCGTGCTGTCCCGCCCCCGTTTCTGCAATCACTCGTTGTTTTCCCATTCGTTGAACTAGCAAACCTTGCCCCATCACATTATTCGCTTTATGCGCACCGGTATGGTTCAAGTCCTCCCGTTTGCAAAAAACCTGAAACCTGTCGCCCAATGATTTTGCAAAATTTTCCAGCGGAGTTACTGGAGTTGGACGACATGAGTAGTTTTGCATAACGTTCACGTAACTTTGCCAAAACTCAGGGTCAGCCTTTGCTTCTTTAAAAGCTGAAATGAGTTCCTCAAACGTGGTCCGCAAAATTTCGGGAATAAACATTCCCCCGTAATCGCCATAATATCCGGAAATATCCGGTGAAATGGTTTGGGTTGGCATAGAGATGATATTGTATCTTTTAATTTTCTGTTTTATGATCCAAAGGTAAATTTTACGTACATTTTCTTTACTTGTCAATTAGCCTTTCATGATTAAAAACAACTCCTTTCCTGAGATGGCTATCCAGCAGATTTGGCTGGAACAGGACTTTGATCAGGTGACTCTGAAGACGATCTGCGGGCAGCAGGTCAAAATTGAGTTCGCGGGTTGGTATAATTCCGCAAGCGGTCCAGACTTCCGGGCTGGTGGAGGGGAATCTAACTGACACAGATTAAAATAAATCAATCATTATATCAGTATTATACTGCTATTAATGTTACCGCCGTAACCCATCTTAACTTACCGGTAGCGGGGTGGTAGCAATTGTTAACTTCACGACCCTCCCAAGGCCTCTTTGAGAGGGAGTTTTCGCATCTTTTCTCTGATGGTCGACTCATGGTAAGGAGAGTAATGAAGTTCGTTCACCACCTCATTATTTCCGATGTAAGAACCTGCCTCCTTGCTTGTGAAGTTGTAACTGGTCTTGAGTATGTGATTGAAGTAAGTCCTGAGATCCTTTAACTGAAGGTTTTCGACTCGGGCCAGCTTCTTCAGGGACTCCCATCCATTACCGATCCAGTTGACCCGACAGTAGCCGACCTTACCGCTTTTCCCGTCAACCACTTTTATGGGAAAGACGAAGTTGGCGGGATAGAAATCGTATCGGATGATCTCCTTGTTTTCGTCACGGACAGGAACCGTACCATAGACTTTATCTTGCCTAGGCATGCGTTCAAGCAGTTCGATAGCCTCATCGAATAGCGGAACCTGTCTCAATTTACCCCATTTTGGTTTCCATCCCAGCCCGAAGAAGGTAGGACACCGAGGTTTTGATCTCATGGTCCAGACCCCGGTTTTTTCGTCAAAGTCTTCCCACTCCATATGCAGGACCTCTCCTAATCTTGCACCAGTCAAGGAGATGAATTTGAAGATCTCGACGACAGGGCTTCCGTTCTTGGCAACCCATTCAACAGCTGTCGCATTTAGGAATGCCATTTCTTCTTTGGTGGGAATCCGGTCTCGGACCAGACCAGTTTTTTTGGGGATTTTGACCTTACTTAAAGGGTTTTTCATCTCGACGAGTTCCATGTCTTCCGACAACCATTTGAAAACCTTACTCATCCCCTTTTTGTAATATGTCAAAGTTGCCTCTGAGATACCCTTTTTGGAGTGTTGATTTATGAGTAACTGCACGTCGAGAGGTGTAATCTGGTCTATGAATTCATGACCAGACTGCTCCATTTGCCTGAAGAGCATATTCAATGTCCTCTCATCGTTGTATTGCGCTCTGGGTGTTCGGTTTTCAGCAGTGGTATTGAGATAAATTCCAAGCGCTTCAACCGTACCCAGACGCTTTTGGTTAAAGTGTCCTGAACGGTAATCTCCAAGTTTTTCAAGATCCATCTCATCGAAGATTCCTTGCAGAAGTTCCTCTTCCTTAAGATACCCGACCTTGGTTGCCAAAGATTTCTTCTCATGGCAAAAACGCAGGATTCTCGTCCCGTTAGGTAGATAATAACTCAAGTAGTAAACTTTTCGTTTACCACTTTCTCTTGGGTAGACTGAACATCTTGGTTCATATCCAAGTAACAAACCTGATTGTTTCATTTTAAGCTCCTGACTTTAACGCAGGGTGTCAGGCGATTTTCCAAAAACTCATTCAAGTCTTGCACCCTTATACGTACTTTCCTTCCAACTTTCAAGTAGGAAAGATCACGTGCCACATATAGATGGCCCTCAACAGTTTTAATTTTACATTTGAGGATCTCTGCAACCTCCTCCTTCGTGTAAACTTGCGGAATAGAATTCTGTTTTTCCTCTTTGACTTCATATACCACTTTAATCAAATTAAATTGAAATTGTTTAGAGGAATCCTGTTGGTCCAGAAGCGGTGTTTTGTTTGTTGCAAGCATTACTTTCCCGCCCAGCTGTCCGCAATCTTTGCCTCAACCTCCGGAAGCCCCAGGTACCAGCGCACAAGCTCCCCCAGTGACATTCTGGCTCCCTTGTCACGCTCGATGTAGCGTTCCTCGACGAGAGCTCTGCGGATCTCGCCCAGACAAAGTTCGGCGGCTTCTTTGCTGGGACCGATCCGCTTGCGTTTTCGCTGGCCATGATCCCTCCATTCGATCCAGTAGACCAGACCACCCCCCCGCTTCAAAATGTGTCCGCAGCGGCGGCAGATTTTGCTTCCTAAAGGGTTCCGCTCATGGCAGCGTTTTTCTATTTTTCCTTCCCCTCCCGT
>ENA-OSET01002939-OSET01002939.1-sediment-metagenome-genome-assembly--contig:-NODE-2939-length-16024-cov-4.354173_pt1 | contig 16024 bp, 12 predicted proteins | sample MGYA00237882_ERZ534229 | MGnify/ENA primary metagenome ERZ534229 (study PRJEB26408, sample SAMN06266212) | sediment metagenome | isolation source: Hudson Canyon methane seep mesocosm | place... | reverse complement strand
CGATAGACTTTCAATGAGCAGCCATTGTCTTTGATGGGAACGCCAGTCACCTTACCAATAAGACGGTTGGCAATGACAGAAGGTATTTTTCGGCTGATTAACTTGTCTTGTCTTTTGTGGCGCCAGCCAACCACAATGTCATACCCTTCTTCCAGCTTTTCAAGCATCATGGGGATGTCACTTGGGTCATTCTGGAGGTCGCCATCCATCGTAACTAGAATGTCACCACGAGCAGTATCGATCCCAGCCGCCATTGCCGGAGTTTGTCCGTAATTTCTGCGAAACTCTATGACCCGCAATCGAGGGTCGTTCTCAGCGAGTTTGCTTGAAACTGCAACGGTATTATCCTTGCTTCCATCGTCAACGAAGAGGATCTCGTAATCAATATCGCTTTCGTCTAGGGCGTCATGCAATGCCTTATGAAGATGAGTCACGGACTCTTCTTCATTATAAAGTGGCACCACAACGGAGAGAGTGGGAGTTGTTTTATTCACGTATATATATCCATCCTAGGATCATTATTTATATTTAATCTATGTTTTACTTAAAAGCCAGAATTTATATAGTAATGCCTTTTAATATGCAAGATAATTATAGGTTGCAAGGCTTTGTATCCAAAGCTAATACTAATATAGGATTATCGCCTGTGGAAGGGTTAGGAACGACTTTACTTACTTATATTGACACGCATTGTCATTATCATCCCTCATATGAATTTTCGGCTTTTTTTAAACATGTCGCGACTAATATACAAAAGCATGCTGTGGGGTCAAAAAGTGTGTCTGCAATTTGTTTATTGGAAATGGAAGGGACCGATTGGTTCTTATCATTAGAGGACTCTGATTCGGTAGACGAATGTGTTATCGAGACCATTAACCCACAAACATTAAAAATTATCGTTGATGATCATGAACTTTATGTTTTTTGTGCGCGCCAGGTAAATACTCTAGAGAAAATTGAGGTGGTGGTGGTTGGTTGCCGAGAGCCTATACCCTCTGGTTTGCCTTTAGATCAGTATATAGATAAATATGCTGAAGACTATTTGGTAATTTTACCCTGGGGAGTCGGCAAGTGGTTAGGTAATCGAGGTAAACTCATATCTGAACTTATTAATAATGATAGTGCTTTCATTTTAGGCGATAATGGCGGTCGACCTAAGATCTGGTCTAAGGTGCCGCAATTTGATCAAGCTAATGAGCAAGACTTGCCCATTCTAGCCGGTTCAGATCCCTTGCCCGTTAGTTCTTTTTCAAATAGAGCCGCATCTTACGGTTGTATTTTTCAAGGTGAATTTACCGATTGTAATGAATGGATAAAAGCAGTGAAGCAGATGGACTCTTATAAAGAGCCTTATGGCGAGCTTTCAAGTATCTATCAATTTTTAGCTGATCAATTGGGTCTAAGGCTAAAGAAATTTTTTTAAAGGAAGTGTAAAAGAGTATGAAAATATTGATGATGGCGCCTCACCCCTTCTATCAAGAGAGAGGGACGCCTATTGCAATTGATTTACTACTTAAAAGTCTTTCGGAACAAGGGCATGAAGTAGATGTGATTACCTTTCCTGAGGGGGAAGATCGTGATTATCAAGGTGTAAATTATTTTCGAGTTAAGCCAATAGGTGAAATAAAAGGTGTTCGGCCGGGTTTCTCATTAAAAAAGATATATTTAGATATCTTTGTTTTTATTAAATTCTTAATACTCTTTTTTAGCAAGCGGTACGATGCAGTCCATGCCGTAGAAGAAAGTGTGTATATGGCTATGCTGATATCTCCCTTAAAAGGTGTGCCTTATATTTACGATATGGACTCTTCTATGGTGACGCAGTTATTAGATAAAGCGCCTGCACTAAAGTGGATTGAAAGAGTGTTACGTTTTATTGAGTCACTTCCTGCTAGATTTGCAACTGTCGTTGTGCCTTGTTGTGACGCCTTGTCAGTAGATGTACTACCTTATAGAAGTTCTCCAGATAAAACGACCATGGTGTTAAAAGATATATCTCTATTAGATAAAAGCCAAACAGAAGCATCAAGTGGTATTGATATTCGACAGCTTGTCTCGAAGGAAGAGAAGGCAAAAAAAGTACTGATGTATATTGGTAATCTTGAAAGCTATCAAGGTATAGATTTAATGATTGAGGGCTTTGCAGCGGCATTAAAATCTACTGATGATATAGCATTGGTGGTTGTCGGTGGTGAGCAGAAAGACATTGAATTTTATAAAGAAAAGTCACAACTTTTGGGTGTTTCAGAGTCCACCTTCTTTCTGGGAAAACAACCGGTAACAGATTTATACGCATTAATGTTGCAGTCTGATATTTTAATGTCGCCGCGTACTCAGGGTATCAATACACCTATGAAAGTATATAGTTATTTGGACTCTGGTGTGCCTGTTCTGGCGACTCGCTTGCCAACGCACACGCAAGTAATGAGTGATGACAACACCATGCTGGTCGATGCAGATGATATTAGTATGGCTGAGGGAATCATAAAACTGGTTAATGATGATGCCTTATGCCAAAAGCTCACGCAGAATGCATCTGAATTTATTGCCAAAGAGCATAGTTGGACTTCTTTTGATCTGGTCGTTAGAAAAATTTATGCTTCGGTTTCTTAATCATGCAAGATAAAGGAAGGTATGACTTACTTGTAATTGGGGCCGGAATTTTTGGTGCGACCTTAGCTTATGAAGCGTCGCAGCGAGGACTGAAAGTTTTATTAGTCGAGAAAAATGACTTTGGAAGTGGGACATCATCGAATAGTTTGAAGACAATTCATGGCGGCTTACGGTATCTGCAAGGCTTTGATATCAAATCTAGCCTGATTTCTTCAAATGAGCGTAAGGCCTGGCTTACTATGGCGCCGGGATTAGTTCGACCCCTTTCTTGCCTTCTCCCTACCACCAAAGATTTGATGAAGAGTAAGTTGCTAGTAGGCGCTGGTGCATTATTTTATAACATGCTAACTTCAAACCGAAATGCCGGTATGCCTGAGCTAGCTAAGATTCCAAATGCACACTTGATTTCGCTCGTTGAGTTGAATGAAAGGGTTCCTAAGCTTGCAGATAACAACGTGACTGGTGGGGCTTGTTGGTATGATGCACAAGCGACTAATACTGAACGCTTAGTCATGGCCTGTTTATTGGCAGCGAAAAAGCAGGGTGCTGAACTTTTAAATTATTGTTCGATAGAACGCCTTGAAAAACAAAACTCACTTTACAATGCGCGCTTGGTGCGCTCCTTAGATGCGGATAAGCAAGCTGTTGATAGTAATATCTCCGCAAAGCTTGTGGTTGACTGTAGTGGTAAAGGGCAATTCATTGAAAAAGAGTACTTATCTGAGCTAGACGTCAATAAAAAACACTCTCCGGTTTATGTAAAAGCCGTCAATCTAGTGTTAAAACAAAAAATTTCAGACCATGCCTTTGGAATTAAAGCCATTGATGAAGCGGGTATGTCTCGACTCCTGTTTATTGCGCCGTGGTGTGATAGCTATACCTTATTAGGTACCTGGTATTTTGATTGTGATGAAGCAGACCAACATTCGCTTAGTAGTGAAGATATTGGTTCCTGTATTGCTCAAGCAAACTCCGCATTTGAAAAGCCTTTATTTTCGATTGATGATGTTATTCAAGTACATCTTGGGCACTTACCTGCAGATAAAGCACAGTTGAGTCAAAAAGGCCCTGATGCTGCGCTTATTAAGCATGCTGAGCTAAAGGACTGGGGTGAGTTGGATGCCGAGAATAATGGCTTATATAGCTTAAAAGGAACGAAGTTCACCTTGGCTAGAAGTGCGGCAGAAGATACCATTGCCTCGCTTGAGCAGAAGCATTACTTAAAGCTGAAACCTTCTGTATCAGCTAATACTGCCTTATGGGGTTGTGTAGAGGGTGATATTGAGCAGCTAGAAAATATTGGCCTAAATAATCTGCAAATTACCTTTTTAGTTGATTACTTTTCTGTAGACTTGCCGGCCATTATTGAGCTCTGTCGAAGTGATATAAAAATGTTGAACCCTGTACCGGGGGCAGAATATTGTTGCCATGTCGTTCTTGAGTATTGTGTGCAATATGAGTTTGTACAGCATCTAACTGATTTACTCATTCGTAGAGTGCCAATAGGAAATGGTGAACCCCCTTCTGAAGAGACAACTTCATACGTTGTTGCATTTTTAGCTGAACGCTTGAATTGGGATCAATCTCAGAAAGATGGCGAAGTTAAGGCTTTAAATCATTACTATATGAAACGAAAAATCGCATAAATTAAGTGAGAAAAAATTTCGATCACTCTTATTAAATATGCTTTGTGCGATAGCCTTTCATGAAAACCTGCTAGTAGTAAAATTAGATGTTCATGGCCTTATGTTAGGCTCCATAAAAGGAAATATATGAACACTAGAAATATCTTATTGCTGTTGAGTGCAGTGTTTATTGTTGCTTTAGTTTGTGTCCTGACTTTTCAGACAAAGCCGCCACAAGTAATGACCCCTGTTTTGTCCTTTTCAGAGCTGTGTAATTCGAATGAAGCCTTTGGGCGTTATTATTCTGTATCGAATGATACTGGTGTTAGTGTTGGGGATGTATTTGAAGAGCATGTCGATATTGAGTTTATTGAGGCGATAACGGGAAACAAGCAATCTGTTGAATCGAGCTACTTCAATTATAGTGAGCGCACTCTACATGCCAATTTTCAAGGGCCGAGTGGTAAAGAATACAATGTGTCAGCATTTTATGACGGGCGCCAGGAATTTAAAATACGCGCCTTTCTAGATGAGCCTGGGGAGTGGCGATACACACTTTATTTTGGCGATATTATACTTAAGGCGTTGGCCTTAAATATTGCCCATGCTGATACTGAGAGTAAGCGTGTTTCGCCTATTCTGATTGACCCAGTTTATCCAAGTAAGTTGATTTCTGGCGGTGTACCTTTTTATTGGGTGGGGGGGAAGTGGATAGCATCTCAAAATATAGCGCCTTGTTCGATCCCGCAATTTGAACATTTACGACCAAGCCATCAACCTATATCGGATCAAGAATATTTAGCGTATCTGGATGTTTTACTTGGAAACAAACATAACGCTATTTTAATCAAAATTGCCCAATTTCCATTACTTGACGATGGCTTATCATGGGACCTTGAATGGTTGCAGCGTGCTGACTGGATGGTTAGGGAGGCACTTGAACGTGGTATCTATGTTCAGATTAACGTATTCGATACTTGGAGTAGAGATCAGCAGTATAAAGTATTGAATAGCACGAAAGGTGAAGAGCAAGTATTTAATGTTTGGCAGCCCACGGAAATAGATTTTCCGAAAATTAAACAGTACTTACATTCATTAGCATCAAGATTTTCTGCCTACCCAAATGTGGTTTGGGAGCTAGGGAATGAAATGGAGCATAGTCCAAATTGTGGTGATTGTTTCGTAAAGCAAGCTAATCAATATTACATACCTTGGCTTCGAGAATTTGATGTATTTGATCGTCTGATTGGTTTATCTGAAGGCATATGGGAAAAAGTAGACGTTGATATGGGTTTTGCCCATCAAACTCGTAGCGCAGATTTTGAAACACTACCAAAAATAAGCGTCCCGTTAGTGATGAATGAATTGGTTTTCTCGGATGGGACGGCTGCTCTATGGAAAGATCAAACCATAAGGGATTCTGATGCTAGAATTGCTTACAGACGTACTTTTTGGCGTAGCTTTATGTTGGGTTTGTCCGGTAGCTTTGAGGCTACATGGTTAAATATACAGGAGCCTTTAAATAGCGCTGTTGAGAATGTCATGCGTGATCATCGGCAACTAGTTGAGTTTATTCGTGCGCAAAATGTGGATGTGAACTCTAGAGAGGTCTATCCAAGCTTATTGCAGGCAAATCAGGATTATTATAGTTACTCAATCAACTATAATGGCGGTAAGTTTGCAGCATATTTATTAAGTAAGGATTCAGAATTAACAAATTCCTGGCTTGTTAGCGCTAACTTGCCGCCTGGGTTTTACGAATATTATTGGTTAAACCCGGTGAGTGGTGTGTATTCTGATCGCTACTTCTTTAAAGCGGGTGTTCAAGATGATATTAATATTGATTATGAGGGTGTTGATTTGATCATTATCTTCAAGCGTATAGTTAAGGCTGGTATGGAATGAAATTGGGTGCTGTGTTGAAGTCAAAAGGCTTAAAAATATTATTGGCAGTGTTGTTTGTTTTAATTATATTCATTAATGCAGACTTAAGTGATGTCTTTAATATTGTTAAGCTAGCAAATATAGTACATATGGGCTTGGCGCTTTTGGTTGTGTTGGTTATTAGACTATTGATGTCTCTGCGCTGGAAGCTGATATTAGACAGCTATTCCATGAAGATACCCTATGTAGAATCGGTTTACATAATCTTAGTTAGCGGAACGTTGGGTTTTTTCTCTCCAGGTGGTGTTGCCGCAGACTTGATGAGGGGGCACCATGCCTACAAAAAGGATAAGGATGCATCAAAAATCTCGACCGTGGTGGTATTTGATAAGCTCATTGGTGTTTTTTCCATGGTGGTTTTGGTTAGTCTTATTTCTAATTATCTTTTATTTTTCTCCCCTTCAGGTGATGAAAATGTTCTTAAACCAGTGGCGCTTGTGTCTAGTTTAATTGTCTTGGGTCTTATTGTTAGTGTGGTAATACTAATTCGTTTTGAACGGTTGATTAATCACTTTTCTAATAAACTACCTGCAAAGGTGAGTAAGGTTTTAGCGAAGGTGTATTCGGTTTTCAAAGAAATAACCCAAAATACAAAATTAATGATTCGTGTATTCTTTCTTTCATTAATGATGCAGTTACTACGTAGCTTAATGTTTTATTTCATTCTTCAATCACTATCGCTTAATGTTGCGTTAATCCATGTCGTTGCTTATTTTCCAATCGTTTTTATGTTGATGCTATTACCGATTACATTTGGGGGAATTGGGGTACGAGAAGGGGCAACATTTGTTTTATTTGAACAGTTTGGTGTGAACCTAGAATATAGCATTGGTAGTGGTCTGATTTTTTACGGTGTTCAGTTAATGATAGCCTTACTTGGTTTCGTTGTTTATTTAATGTTTTCCAGAAAGTTTAAAGAAATACGGCATTGATTAAAGCGAAGTATAATATTTGTGAGTAAATTTAAGGGGGAAGTATGGATAAGGGTATAGTCGCTATTACGGGCGCATCGGGATTTTTGGGCAGTCATCTAACGAAGTATTTTATTGATAAAGGTTTTCGTGTAAGAGCGCATGCACATACTGATGATCACACTGAAACTATCGATTCTCGTGTTGAAAGTACTGTAATAGGTGAGATTACTGACGAGAGTATGGTAAAAAAATTGGTTTCAGGTGTGGATTATGTTGTGCATACAGTATCCAATTTCCGTTGCGCATCAGGTAAGCCTGAAAGCTACAGGCGAATTAATGTTGAAGGTACAAAAAATGTATTGGATGCGGCATTAGCAGAGGGTGTTAAGCGCTTTGTGCACTGTTCTACTATTGGTGTTCACGGAGATGTTAAATCGACGCCTGCGAATGAGCTGACTGAATTTGCACCGGGTGATTTATACCAGGAAACAAAGTTAGAGTCTGAGAAATATGTTCTGTCCAATGTTGGAAAAACCAGTACGGAAATTGTCGCAATAAGACCCTGCTCTATGTATGGCCCTGGCGACATGCGTATGCTGAAAATGTTCAAAATGTTATCCAAAGGACGTTTCTTTTTTGTCGGAGAGTGCAAAGATAACTTTCATGCTGTTTATATTGATGATGTGGTTGAAGGCTTTAGATCTGCTCTAGAGACCCCGAATATTGATGGTGAAATATTTTTGATTGGCGGGCCAGATAGCTATCGGTCTTTAAGAGATTATGTGGGAGTAGTTGCTGATTCATTATCTGTGGATTCGCCGAAAATAACCTTTCCATATTGGCTCTTCTGGTATACGGCTATTTTATGTGAAGCTTTATGTGCTCCTTTTGGAATAGAGCCAATATTGCATCGTCGTAGAGTGCGTTTTTATAAAAATAATCGAGCCTTTAATACCTCGAAATCAGAGAAAATTTTAGGTCTGAAGCCCTCTGTTGATTTAGCTGAAGGGATGGGTAAAACGGTAAGCTGGTATAAAGAAAATAAGCTTTTATAATTGTTGGAGAGTGTGCCTCCGCTAGTAATTGAAGGTTTGCACCCGAGGTTTCTCGGGTAAGGAGCTAGGTCAGCGCTTTGTAAGTCTGACCTTATCTCGCGTCACTCATTTGAGCACTGCTCACAAATTCAGTGTTGATCTCGAAAGTCTCATTAATGACCCACCTTCACTAAGGATATAAATTATCCCTGTGGATGGATCAACTTCTACATCCCGAAGGCGAAGCTTTAGGTCGAGCATATGTTTGTGCTCTACAGTGGCTTTTTCAGTGAGTACAAGTTGTTTTAAGTGTGTGGCAACCAATGTGGAAATTAATGCATTGTCTTGCCAGCTTGGGAATTCAGATCCGGTGTAGAAGGCTAGGCCACTGGGTGCAAACGAATTATCTTTGGTGAATCTAGGCTTAATATGGTTTTTAATCACTCTACTCGGGGCTATCTGCTTGCCATTGTATTCGGTACCGCTGGTGTAATCTGGCCAGCCATAATTCTTGTGCTCAATAACTTGGTTTAGCTCGTCGCCAGCTTTTGGTCCGTGATCCACAAGCCATAGTTTGCCCACATTATCTAGGGTCATCTTTTGCGGGTTTCTAAAACCTGTGGCATAAATTTCTCCAGAGCCGCCTTGCTCAGGAATACGCATGACCTTACCGATGCTGGTGCTTGAATCCTGAACCAAAGACCGATCATCTCTATCGCCAATGCTTAGGTAGACAAAACCATCTTTAACAACAAGCCCCCCTCCAAAATGTTTTCTGGATTTGACTGGTGGTGTGGATTGAAATATCGCATGCCAATTGTGTAGCTCAAGCTTATCTATGTCTAGTTGTGCCATTGCGACTTCAACACTATGAAACCCTTTGCCATTGTCGACTGCATAGCTAAGGTAAACTTGCTGGTTTTCGGAAAAATTAGGATGTATTGCGATATCGAAGAGGTGGGCGCGATGGCTGTTGATAAGAAACGGCACGCCGCTTATGTAACTAAGCTTTTGAGTGGTCCAGTCGTAATATCGAATTTGTCCGGGGACCTCGGTGATCAATAAGCCCTTTTTCGGTATTACTTCAAGTGACCAGGGACGATTGAGTCCATATTGGATAAGCTCAGTTTTCACAATATCGCTCTGGTGTAAAACATAAGGAAGAGAGAGGTCTTCAGGGAGTAGTTCTTTTAATGACCGCTCTGGTTCGTAGTTTTTGTTTAACCAACTGGCTTCCAAATACACTCGCTGAAATATATTCTTTAGGGCTTGTTTATAGTAATAGCCACAAGCTGTGATAACGGTAAGTATAAAAACAGCTGTAATGAGCTTTTTAACGAACGGCCTAGACATAGGAAATGACTCTTGTGTAGAGGTTAGCATTTATTTTTTGTCTTTTATTCTGAGGTCTCGCTGGTTTGAACCCTATTGCCGGGAGGGTCAAACCAGTGAATTGTGTATATTACTGGGCCAGTGCAGCAAGAAGCTTGTTAACCTTGTCGTCTTGCAATAAACGACATTTCCCCATGACACATAAACATATTGATCAGGATATCTACTGGGTAAAGCAAAATCATTGCGCCGTAATGGAATAAACCGCGTTTTTTTGTGGCAGGTAAATTCATCACTACATTCTTAAATGACTTAACCCATAAACCATTTGAGCCCTTTAGCTGGACATCTCCAAATCGAGTCTTACTAAGAAGCTGCTTTATATTGTTATGGTCAAAAAGGAACGTATGTCGAGGGTAGTGATATCCTGCCCAGTATTTTTGGAATAGTAGTCGGTCAATAGAGCCGTGATCAGGTGTGATTCCATAGATGACGCCATTAGGTTTTAATATTCTATGGCAGGTTTCTAAAAAGGTAACGGGGTTTTCTACATGCTCAAGGAGATCGTCAAAGAAAAGTAGGTCAACAGACCCATCTTTGATATCAGTAGCTTCTAATTGCCCAGTGATGAATTTAACTCTGGACTGATCAAATACACCGGGATCCACAATGTCGATGCCAATTAATGATAAATCTGGTCGGTGATTTTCAAGTGAGCGTAAAAATGCACCATTGCCGCAGCCTACTTCAATCGCTGTGCCATTTTGAGGAAGGTATGATCTGAGTCTATTGATTTTTTTAGCATCTAACTTTTCTTTAAGAAGGCTGTAAATGCCTTTTTTCTTAGAGTCTGCGCTATGTACAAAATAGTTGCTCGGATATAACTTAGGGATATCCTCTGATTTCACGCTAGGCATTTGTGTGACTAATTGACACTTTGGGCAACGAACCAATTTGCTAGACCATGCGACACCGTATTCATAATCTTTAGTGTTGTCGATGAATGCTGTTAACTGTTCATCGCAGATGACGCAAGTCTGATCTACTTTTTCCATGATATATTACCCGGTTCAATTTCGTGTTAAAAATGTAATTAGTGCTAAAGATTACTTATAAGCTTAAGCGACGCTTAAGGTAAACTGACAGCTTTATAAATCCATCAGATTGACCTTTCAAGTTTTTAGACATGGAGAGCAACCTTAATAATGGGTGGGTTACATAATGAATAAAAAACTTCGCTGTAGCGGATATATGCGCTTGAGGGTTGGAGACCTCATAGTTATATTGCTCTAATTGTTTCTTAGCAATTGCTTCAAAAATTCTGATTTCATCTTTCGTTAAATTTTTCTTCCACTTTTGTGCGTTATCTTGCATCAGTGGTTTTGTCAGGTTTGCCAAATTAGTTTTGTCGGTTGGATAAGGTGTTTTGTTTTTGTGGAATTCGAGCATTTCAGGGCTATATTCTTCGCCTAAAAAGCTACAAATCTTTTTAATAGTTAACTCGGGGTCTTTTAGAATCTCTTCATATTGGATATCTAAAAAGTTTTCAGGCGCAATAACGGCTCTGCACTCGTCGACCGTTAGAAGATAATCTCTCCACCGCTCAGCTAACACTAAAAAGTGTTTTGGACCGAATCGTGCTTTTTGCCACGATGCTGAAGAGTCTCTTCCATCTCGTACAATATGAATGATTTTCGCATTTGGAAATGCTTTGTAAATTTCTTTCCAATAAAAAACATGCCAAGGACTTTTATCGCCCCAACGACTCTTACCCTCTTTTTGCGCTAAGCTGTACATGACGCCGTCAATAATACCATCAAAATCATACTGAGTTGTTGCATTGAGCGCTGCTATAGGGTCAATGTTTGGTGTCCAGTCATGTAGAACTGTGCTCATGTCATTAATAAGGTTAAGTCTATTTTTTTCAGTATTTAAGTCACCATAGTGTTTTAACCAAGGTGCAAACGTATTATATAAATGGGACTCATAAGGCACTGATATATTGGGGTGACTATTTAATATTCTACTGAGTAATGACGTACCCGAACGGGCGCACCCATAGACAAAAATAGGGTTGTCACAATTTAGTTTAGGCATTTTGGGGGAGTCCATTTATAGGTTTCATATTTTACGGTATAAAAACAAAAAGCTAATCCGATTTATTTCCGGAATTATACTCTAAAATCATTACCTTGTGTTTTCGAAAAGTGAAGGTTTTAATAAAATCTACGACTTACGCACATAAAGGTATTCAATCTCACGTACAACCTTTGATTATATTGGTCGATGCCTGTCTTCCATGTACCAAGAATACCTGGTGACCATCTACTTCATAGTCCATTCGCTTGGCATTAGTTCGCTTAACTAGAGATGAGTGGCAGAGTAGCCAATTTTCAAGTTTGTAGGAAAGTTTTTGTCGCTTACTAGTGACAACAATCCAGGTACGTTTTTCTGTTTCTAATAAGTGTTTCAGTTCTTTATCCCAATTAACGCGAGAGTCTCTTTCTGAACTTATAAATGGCAGTAGGTCATAACGACTTTTAGTATCTTCATCAAATCCTTGAATAAATGACATTATTTGATCGTCTTTTTGGTAGTTGTCTTCAATAAATGCAATAGATTCTTTTAAATTTAAGGACTTTTTAGCTGAAAAGTGAGAAACAAATTCAGGGAGCAAGCATATAATAATTGTCACGATTAAGACCATAGATGCCATTCTGGCATCTGAAAATCTACGTCTTACTTCTTCACAAGCAATGCCTGCTAATACGAGTATCGGGGCTAAAGTATAAAAAATATAATCGGGTCTGACTGACATCCAGTTTGAAAGTAGCATAAGACATAAATATGGCGTCAAAATCATAATAGCTAAGTAGCCAGCTAAAAGAAGATTCCTAGATAATAATGCGAGCCATCCAAAAAAAGCGGCCGCTACTATGGGGATTTGTACGTATTTTACTATTTGAGGGATAATTAGTAATGGCCCGTAGCCCCATGTCTGGTCGAGCGTAAGCCAAATATTGATTAGCTTCATAAGGAAAAAATAAGCCAGGGGTATAGCCATTAGAAAACACAAACCTAAATAAATCTTTGGTATCCGGGTGGAGTAGGCAATATCTTGTTTTGACCGGATCAAAATGGCAAATAAGTAAGCGACGGCGCATGAAGCAGGAATGAGCACAAAGGTGGCATGAAACAGTATGCCTAACACACTAAAAATGAGGGCATAAACTAAGTGTTTAGGGTTGTTGTTGATTAAGGCACTGTAAAAATAATAATAGGCGACTATCGCAAATAGAAATACCCCCATATAGAAACGTGCAAATTGGGAAAACCAAAGGTGCCAAGCGCTAAATAATGTGATGACTGCTGCAAAAATAGCGGCATTTCGTCCAATAACGCGACTCCAAACTAGATAGAGAAGAGGGACGCTAATAACACTAAAAATAAATGCAGGAATTCTGGATGTCCATTCTGCGTCCCCAAAAATTGTTTGAGTAAATACAACTAGCGCATAATAAGCTGGGTTAATGGTTGAGGTGTATCTTTCGTGTGCATTGTAGTGGGAGAAATATTCATCGCCAATTAGGTGCCATTCAGAGATGCCGTAAGTACGAAGTAGTATTGCAGCTATAAATAACCCAAGGGCGATAATCCAATAAGAAGGGCTGATTTCAAGTTTTGTATTCATTAACGGTGTTTCCTAGAGCTGAGCTTCAGTCGTAAATAAGATTATAGCGAGAGGGTAATTCGAATAACGTTTATAAGAGACTTTTGCATATTTAGTGTGTTTGCAATTACCTTGTCGCTTATTTGTCACGTTTGTTCTTTGGGGAATGACTCAAGTTACGCATTTCTTGCCTCGTTTTAAGACGCTTGCTTTTGGTGTCTTTGCTTCACCCGCGACAACAAGCAAAGATCCCAATAAGTATTTTGGCATTAAAACATTAATCTTTAGGCTTGCCAATTGTTTAGCCTGATGGCGAGCCAATAAGAGTCGAAATGTTAACGAGCGCATCAAATAGGATTCTAAATGTAAATAAATGTGAAATCACAGCTAAATAAATCCTCTTAGAGATGCTGTTTTACTTTTCTGAATTAAAGGTAAACGCTTTTGTTTTATCTAAAATCAAGCCTGAAAAATGTAGTAATGCATTGATTATCAAAAGTTTAACTTTTGTAAACCGGCCCATGAATGATATCTTTACCCACATAATAGATTGAAGCGTTCACGAAGGTGCTTTTATTGTCCAGTATGCTAAATGCGGTGAATACACCGCTAAAATCGACGCTTTTTGCACATAAATTTAAGTCGTTACAAAACACAGTGAATTGTTTCATTTCAACACGAGATGTATAGCCAATATGCTCACTAGATCACCCTTTGGTTATTGTGGCTCTGAATATAAGCTCTATACTTCACTTAGTTATCAGCTCTTACCAAAGATTAAATGGCGCAGTCTAAAAAGGTCTAATTTTTTAGACTGTCGTTAAAAGAAGATTTAAAAGATATCTGCTCATTCAAGTGTCGAATAGTTTGATATAAAAGTAGTTTCCACAGGAGGTCTGTTGTGACCAAGAAATTTAAGATGAATAAACTAATGTTGTCAGCCTTACAAGCGTTGTTGATATTTTTTGCCGTCATTCGACTGGCATCTGCAGACCCCGTTATTACCTTTTCAGATCTCACCGCAGGGCCTAGCTCTGGTTGGAGTAGTTCTGAACCCACCAAAGGTGCAGTAGTTACTGTCTGGGGTAATAATTTTGGAAGTACACGGGGTTCGAGTTTTGTCACTGTGAATGGTGTTCAGCTAAAAGCCGATTCAGATTATGTCGATACTTGGGCAGAAACATCCAACCCAGTACCACAGTTAGAGTCGATTACTTTTCAGCTAAATAGTAGCATCTCCTCTGGGGCGGGTGCGATATCAGTAACAGTAGATGGCGTAACCTCAAATACAGTTCCTTTTCGTGTAGGACAAGGAAATATTTATTTTGTGAGTGCATCGGCTCCTTCTTCAGGTACCGACGGTTCGATCACCAACCCATTTGATGCGACGGATGTTAAAAGTGCTTTAGTAGCAGGTGATGTGGCTTATTTCCGTGGTGGTACTTATTCCAAAATGTATAACGGCGGTAAATCAAACCTTTGGTATAAATACACAGATGATTCTGGCACTGCAGCGCAGCCAATTGCATTAGTGGGTTACCCAAATGAAGTGGCGTTGTTTGACTCATCTACTAATGGCGATACCAGTAACTTTAATAAAAGTATCGTACTTGAACCTGATTACATGACGCTTTCGAAAATCAGCACGACTGCATTGGGCCCAGGAGTTGAACTTCGTGGAGATTTTGCTCGTATCGTAGGTAATGACGTGATTGGTGCTTTACAGTTTGTGCAGGGCACCGGCATGATCATTGGCGGTAGAAATGGCGATAAATTCTTGGGTAATTCAATACACGGCGCGCGATCTGGTAATCGATTAGATCATTCTATTTATTTTAACGGTTGTGCTGCTGATGTGGGTATCGAAGCGGCTTATAACTATATGTATGACAGCTCTTTTGATCGAGGTCCGCATATTAGTTTAAATAGCCAGGAAAATCGTTGTGATTCAAATGAAACATTAGCTTCACACCAAGTACACCATAATGTGATAGATTGTACTGCATTCGCTAGTCGCGCGGTTGGCGTGTTTGATTTGTCATGGGATGACGGAGAGAGCGGTGAGCCAGATCCTGCTTATGTTTATAACAATTTGATTGTCGGTTGTGGCATGGGTGGTTATGCAGCGATGTACCATAATAATGGTCATGCCTATTTCTATAATAATACCTTGTACAATTCTCAGGGTAACGGTTTTGATGTGTCGGGTGGTGAGGTTCTATCGACTACCGCGGTAAATAATGTATTTCATCAGTCTGAAAGTGCTGATTATGATTGTATCGACGGCATGCCTGATGTATTGGACACCAATGCATTTGTAGGAGGGTGTGCAGCGCCGGGTGGAAGTACTAATACCATTAGTGGTGACCCAGAAATGACCATAGATATCGATGCTGGTATTTTTCAGCTTGCTGTCTCAAGCCCGTTGATAGGCGCTGGTTCGGAAGTAGTGTCGAGTGTTGTTACGACTGATATTGACGGGGACTATCGATCTGGAATAGATGTTGGTGCGATTCAATACACGCTAGCATCAGTTCCAGAGCCAGAGCCAGAGCCAGAGCCAGAGCCAGAGCCAGAGCCAGAACCATCACTAGCTAAGCCTCCACATGACTTATCGGGGCAAGTAGTGAATCCTAGTTAATTTCGAATTACTTCTAGAAATATTAAAAAGGTTGAGATGCAGAATGCACCTCAACCTTTTTTTTATTTAGGTGATTAATATTGTTGGAGGTTCGTGTAAGGGGCTGAATTTTTTCGCTATAGCGGTGATGGTCTATTTAATATCAGTAATAATTCTATGAAACATCCAATTAAGGTAAGCGCCTAACCTAGCTCAGCCTTGATTATTTTCATTCACGTTCCAGGGCAATAATGCTTCGATATCTTCCACAC
>ENA-OSET01002938-OSET01002938.1-sediment-metagenome-genome-assembly--contig:-NODE-2938-length-16026-cov-3.072042_pt1 | contig 16026 bp, 19 predicted proteins | sample MGYA00237882_ERZ534229 | MGnify/ENA primary metagenome ERZ534229 (study PRJEB26408, sample SAMN06266212) | sediment metagenome | isolation source: Hudson Canyon methane seep mesocosm | place... | reverse complement strand
AAATCAAACAGGGCTATTTTGACAAGGGAGCGGGAACATAGTGGTGTGTTTCGAAGAGAGGATAATCTAGCTGGGCTGATTGCTGCGACTGGTGTTCCTGTTAATGTTTCTGTTGAATTAGCAAATATAGGTAAACAATTTAACGAAGTTACATTAATGAGTAGAGATGAGTTAATGGCCGTTAAAGGTGTGGGTGCAAAAATAGCTGACCAAATATTAGGTATTTTTACAAGGCAAGCGTAAGGCCGTGTTTTATGACTGTATATTTATATTTAAAAATAAAAGCCTTACAAAGTAAGGCTTAGGCTTGTATGTAACACTATTTGGCATCAATTAATGCTTGTAGGGTTCCTCTCATTTCCTCAATTGCAGTGTATATCTTGTCACATACAATTGCTTCTAAATCACTGTCATTATCATCTTCGCTAACAACGCAGTTGTGAAGGAAGTCAGCAATAGAGTCGTCGCCAGAAGTTCTTTCTGTGTTTGAAATGCATCCTTCACCTTGGTTGTAGTTCTCGTCGATAATTTTTAATAACCTTGCTTTATTTAACATCTTTATGCCCTTTTAATTCGTATGCCCTGCTCTAGTATATCTAGAGCAATCGTACTTAATTTAAAGATGTACATTGTAGGGGGATTATATTGAGTGTGTTGTCATTTGGGTCTATACCAATGATTAGTGTTTGGGTAAGTACCACTCCTTGCAATATCCTTTATATTGTTCGAGGATAAGTTTGCTGTATTCTTCTGGTTGTTCATGTTTTAGGATTAATAAGTTGTGAAGATTTTCACATGCATAAACCATAATTTCTTTCATTTCTTTTTGTGTGATTACACTACCTACTCTATTGGTTAACTCGTTTAAATGATCGTCTCCGTGAAGATCTTCGATTGGCCCATTCCTAAATGCGTATGAAACAATAGCATCGGCTTCCATTTTTAATCCTTTATCTCTATCTGTTTTGGTTTTATTGGTCATGTTCGTGTGTTTTAATGCTGAGTTATCTAGAAAGTATAGGTGATGGGCGGGGATTTGCTAGGGAGAAGTAAGGCAAAAAAAAGCCCGCAACGACAAAATCGTGCAAGCTTCGCCGCCATTACAGTTATTTTAATCGTGAATTTCTAATGTAGTCTTTAATCTCAGGAGAATAGTCAAACCATTCAATACCTGGATGAGTGGACGTGTTGTTATGTTGTGAGAATTTGCTGTGCAACTCTTTTTCTAATGTGTAACCTTTCTTCTCAATGACGTAAATTATTTCAAGTTCGCTTTCGCTAAGGTAGAAGTTTTAAAGTAAATACTTAGGCATGGGTCTGTTCTAATAATAGTGCTTAATCAGATCTAGGAACTGACGATTTACGTGAAAACACATTTGATATGGCATAACCAAGTAGTCCAACCCCTAAATATATAGAAAGACTTACCGAAAAACCGCCAAGGTAAAACTTTATATAATTTTGAGAAAGGTGAGTTAAAAATACCTACGTTAGCAAATGAAAGTGGCACATTTTTAGTGATACATATTAACAAAAAAGTATCTCAATCACTGGTAAGTAATAAGTGTAAAGTTGGGGCAATAAAAGTCAAAAAACTTGTTGGCTTAGCAAAAAGTTTAAAGTCAGTGAATGGAATAGCAGTACAATGTAATACTTGTTTTTTCACCATTGGAATAAATGAACTGGAAAACGGGCTAGGAATTAATGCATAACCAAGCGTTCAATGATCAGCCCCTTCGGGTCTTGGACCTCCGTTCCGGCGCTTCGCGCCTACACTACGGCCCATTAAAGCGGCGTTGGTCATGAAATATATCGACTTAGTAATTTCTGCTGAACTGAAATTGTATCTGCAAGAAACCATAGATGTTAATCCGTCTGCTGGTTTTGAGCTTGCAGTGATTAAAGGCCGGATAAATGATAATGGGCCAGAAAGGTGGAGTATGTCTGTTGTAAGTCCTGATCAGGCTCACGATATGAAAGTTTGCCCCGACTCATATATTATGGCTGACGGTATAAAACTAATAATATCTCACCCTAATCTAGCGACCGAACTCAATGGCAAATATATGGACTGGAATGATGATGGTGTATACCTCATTGACCGGAGCTAAAATGAAAGAACATATAACAAGAACAAACATAGGAAAATTTAGTCATTCCGCTTACGGTCCCATAGCTAAATTTCCCGTATTGTCAGCGTTGGTATGACTGAATTTCTATATAAATTTGCATGCTTTGATTGTTTTGTTGCATTTAAACGTCAAGCAATCAAAGACACCTTTTCTGGTTCAGCTCATCAGTCTGACTCAGACATTATTCATAAATGCCCAAATTGTGGTCACCGTATGGCATTTATGGGGCGTAATTTTGCTGCGCCGCCGAAGAAGGATTCTTCTTCATGGCTGGCCGCTCAAAAATTATGGGAAGCGGGTTATCGTTTTGTAGGTAGCGGCTATCACTCTGATCCAGCGCTACCTAGAAATAAGTCAGAAGTAGAGATATTTATAGAGCACAACCCAAAACATTCGCAAAGGGTTGGCTCTAAACAACTGTGGCTGAACTATGCATAAGTACATGTTGCCTCAGTCACTGTGTGGCTTGGACGGTTTTTCCGCTAGCAGCTCGCTACAAAACCGCCGCAAATGCAGGCGTTAAATTTTAGAGGGATTATTTGAATTGTGACGAAAAGAACCCTACCATCACCAGAAAAGTTTGCTTCATGTCCATACGATGGGAATATTTTGTCGTATTACGAAGATCAATTCGAAGCTGTCTATGTTTTATTGTACCCTTTTTTAAAACCTACTACTTTATCCCCTGAAAGGTTTTGCCCAGAGACTTATCCATCAAAACCTGAAATTATCTCGGGATGTAAGAAAGTGTCTTGGCAAGAGGTTATAGAACTTACATCGTTCAATGATATTTCCGAAGTCGATATTGGACTTAAAACGGGTATTGGTGGTTTAAGAAAAGAACTCTGTAACAAATCTTCAGTCAAAGAAATTGACAATTTATTCGAAAATAAGTCAATCATTGAGCCAGTAGAAGGAGATATACCTGAGATATTACAAAATGACTTATTTGGAGCAATCAAGAGTTTAGGTCATAACTGGTTATGGGTTGGAGATGAACATGGCATGGTAAGGAAGCTGCATTGGATTGATGACCTTTTTGACAAAAATGAGTTATTAACGCACTGCAATGTATTCACTCATGATCATTCATTACTTTTAACAACTCATTGGGATAGCCATTTTTCATTTTTGTGCTCCTCAAAGCAAAATATTGAAAACATTCTTAAAAAATATGAGTTCGAAGGCTTTTATTGTACCGCTAACACAGAGGTATACTGGAGTACTTGTAAAATATAAAAATACGCAGCACATGGGACATTACTAATAGCGGCCAAAAAGACGAGGCAACATGTATCAACTACTGATTGTATTCCTTATTACTTTTATAAGTGCAAATTACTGCTTTGCCACTGATTACAATAATCAAGGTCTAGGTGTCGAACTATCAATCCCAGAAGGAGCTAAAGTAGTTGAAGGCAATGAGCTTAAATCATTTTCCAAAGAGGAAACTATAGCTTTTAAAAAGGTATTTGAAACTGATCCGGCAGCAATTCAAGAAGCTCTGAACAAAACTATCTTTACCATTGGCTATTATGACGGACCAATTTCTGAAGGACCAAACGGAAGTATAATGGTTTCAGCTGTGCCAGCTATTACAAAAGATATTGGGTCTTTTTCATCTTCTTTGCTTGGAAAAGAAGAACAAAAAACTGAGTCAATGTCATTTAAATTCAGTGAACAAGGAACAAATGTAATAATATCAGGCCGCAACTTTGTTGTTTCTAAAGGGAATTTGAAAATCATTCAAAATAAAGTACCCATATTTGAAATGCCAATTTTTTACTACATTACAGAAATCGATTCTAAGTTTGTTACATTTACTATTTCAGGTAATAAGGAAAGGGTTGCAAGCTTAGAAAAAAGTTTGTTGGCAATGATTATCAATGAAAAGCTATAACAAAGCGTTCAATGATCAGCCCCTTCGGGTCTTTGAGTTTTTCTACAGCCTCGTTACATGACATCTAGAGAGATTGTGCTCAAATGGATATAACTAAATATCTAGAGAAAAAGGGATTAGGGTACGAGCACCTATCTGAAGGTGAGCGTAAAGCCATATCAAACTTCAGTCTAATTTGGTCTTTATTCGAAGCTCAATTACTTGAAGAAAGCGCTTCACCGAAAAAGATCATTGCAAAGTGCAAAGAATGGAATGAACGAGCTGGTATTGATGAACAGACAATCGATGAGTATCTTTTCTATTTCCAAGATCGCTACACTGAGAATGGAGAACCAACTTACAGGTATGAGCACTTACATTTAAGAAATAATGACGAGCCGGATCTTATTTTAAGTGTTCTTAAAGGAGAGATTGATGATTTACAGAGTAAATTGGCTTGCTGTCTGATCATTATTTTAAGATTTAGAAATAATTACTTTCATGGCATCAAATGGGCCTATCAATTTGCTGACCAGAAAGAGAACTTTGATCGATCATGCAATTTATTAACAGCGTGTCTTGATAAATATGCGCATTAAATTATCAGCATGTATAAGGCGCAGCAACCGACTGTCATGAATAAAACAGAAGCAATCGAGAAAATACAATATTCTCTAAGCACCGAGGAACCTCAGGTTATCACCCCCAAGGGAAAGATTTATGACGTGTATGTCGAGAAACTGTCTAAATTGTTAATCGGGAGAGTGATCGAACCTGTTAGGGTACATGTTACATCTGCGTGTGCTGATGAAGGCGATTTTACTAAATATCAAAATGCGGTGGTTTGGGGTATCGCTAGAGACAAGGATAGCTGGCTATTAACTCTGGAGGCAGAAAATGAGTTTGCACTTGGATTTGGAAGCGATCCAAAGAATATTATGATGCATGGTTTTTCTTCATCAGATGCTTTGGGTGAGTGGTGTGCGTAACCTAGCTCATGAATAGAAATGATATGGAAGCAGGGTTCTACGAGGGAAATCGTAGCGATAGTATCCCCTTCATTATCAACGATGCTGTTGAGATACTTTGTGGTACCGGTTCTGGAAAGAGAGCCTCAGTGGTTTCCATTGAACCCACTGATAATGGACTTTCATACTTAGTTGAGCCAGGAGATGGCTCAGGCGATTTGATGGTTTCCGCCATATCATTAAAATTAATATAGCACTGAGCCGATGCCACAGCATAACAAGTTTAGGCAACAGTGCTCTTGCGGGGCGGGACAGTTCCTCCGCGGCTTCGCCGCTACAAAACAGTCGTTGCTAAAGGCTTTATGGATCATGGAGATTAAGAAATTAATATTAATAGTCACTTCAAAAGAGAATCGAAGTTAATGATCTGGCTTTTCTTAGCACCACTGATCATTGGATTTTTAGTGGCAGTCATTATTCCAAACATTATGACTTTTTCCAAAATAGATAGTTGTCTAGATTCAGGTGGCAGCTTTGATTACGACTCATGCTCATGCGACCATAAGGTAAATCATAGTTATAAGGAAGATCATCAATGCAATTAGCAGCCCATAAAAAGTGTTTAACGGACCGAAGTGTCTGTTAAACGTATGGAAGTAACGTACAGAGAAGATACATTCCCAAAGATAAGGCGAAAAGTTCTTGTCAGGGGCTTTATTACAGCTGTAATTGCACTGGCCTTTTGTGGTCTTTACCTCTTTGCAGTAGATTGGTATTTTTCGTTGTTGCCGGGGGCCATAGCACTAATATTTGCTTGCGGCGATATTTTCGGGGTTAAAGCAATTGAAGAGGCACGCAAGAGTACACGTATAGTTGCTACAGACAGTGGTTTAACCTTGCATATCAGCACTAACAAACCACTATATTTATCGTGGTCACAAATTCAAATAGGTAAGGTAAAGCGGGTAAATGGCCAAGTCACCAGTTTTGACATAAAACTGTTTGACTCACCTATCAAAACGTTCGAGTTTTGCAATGAGCTGTCCTCGTTTGATGAGTTATGGAATATGGTAAGTGTGCAAACAAAAGTTTAAAAAGTGTTTAACAGATCGAAGGGGGCTGTTCAGCACACTGTTATTTATAAAAGGTTCAGAGGAATCCAATGGAAAAAGAAGATGCTGAAAAGGTTAATACTGCGCTGCTACAAGTAGAGCGTCAGCTGAAAGACCTTTATGAATTTGTTGCCGTAAAAGACCCTGAAAACTTAGAAATATTCAAACACCGCTTTGCTAAAGTGCTTGGTTATCACATTATGACTCTTGAGCTTCCCTTTTGGGACCAATTCCCTGAGTTAAAACCAGAAAATTTGGATGGGCCATTTAAAATAGATAAAACCATTTATAATAAATCGCCTTTTAAATGAAATATCAATACATAACCACACGCCCTGAGGTGGACAGCCACTCCGTGACTTGGACAGATTTTCCGCGGCTTCGTCGCTCGAAACTGCCGCAAATGCTGGCGTTTATTTGAGCTTATTTAGTAAGTAATTCAGTTTAAAATGTTTAGATGGAGCTAATTTAGTGTCTACAAAAGGGTATACCTCGTTAAAATATTATCTATGGTCATTATCCCCTTTGATAATACTAACCTGCGCCTCGATTGCCGATGGGTATAATTACTTAATCAATTACTGCTGCTACGAAGCCTCTACTATTACAGTTATAGACATGATTGAAGAATCTCCTTGGGGGTTTCTAACAGGAGCTGTAATATCTGGAACAATAATTGTGATTATTTTAATTGACGACCTGTTTATATTTGTTGGAAGTTTGTTCAAAAAATCAAGGGGTTAGTAAAAATAACAAAAACTAGCATATGAGGGCGAAATTTGATCAAAAAAGTAATCGGATATCTACTGGTTGTTGGAAGTATATACCTAATTTATGAAGGCCAAGGCTGGGCCGGATTCTTTTTATTTGCATTTGGTGCTTGGTTAACTGGCAAGCTTCAATGGGATAATACATCCGTTTAGGTCAGAGTTTGAATCTAAAAAATACATAGTTTAGAAACCACCGGCCATACGCAGATCCGGTTATTAAGCAGTTGTACGTAATTATGAAAATAGAGCCAAGCAATCTAGCAGCATATATATGCCCACATGTACTCGAAGACACTAGACCTATCATGTATGTTTGTCGAGCAGATGGTGATTGGCAATTTTTATGTGGTGGTGATGACCATTACGATAAATGCCACCTTGTTGGGGTTGGGCACCTTCAAGACAGAGACCCTAGCATTTGCGAATTAGCAGACCTGCCTGAAGACTGGGAAGCGGAGCGTGAATTTATTGACTCCCCTTGGGTGAGAGCACCGTGCGAGTAGCTTTAAATAAGTTCGTGACTCAAGCCTAAATCTGCCACTTCAAGTCAGAGCAAAGACATATAGCTATATGTCTTTGCTAAACCAGTGAAGCCGTTTATAAAATTTGACCTAAACAACACTTACATCAAGCCACCATAGATTCAACCAACGATGAGTACTGGGGGATATCAACTAGCTTCTGTCGTTTATAGACTTTCTGCCTCATTTTATTCTCCATTTCGTGGTCTACTGGGTACACATCCAAACACCTAAGGCAGGCAAAAATATGAGCCGAGCTTTGACCCAAAGCTTGGGACAATTTCGATAGCAGAACATACTCCTGCTTAAAGTCCTCGAACTGAGATACCGATACTTTTCTGCTTGATGGGTTCTTGGAATCAGAACTAGTTTCCAGTAAACCGTTATTCACAAGCTGATATGCAAACTCTTGATTAATAAATAACTTATGAGAAATTTCACCTATAGACATAAAGTCACTATCAGCAAACTTGTCTCTATACCATTTGAGAAAAGCTGCCTTATTAGTCCTAATAGCTCTGATACTCTGCTCACTAATAGGGCCTTCAACCTCCAAGATTTTATTACGAATGGCCTCCAGTACGTTGAGCAATAAGTTATCAGCTCGCCCAGAAAAATAAGACATCATACCTGAGATCGAAATACTTTCTCCTGATGATGGCACGGTATCAGCTGTTAGCATTTCAAGGTAGCTTTCGAGCTCACTCTTAAAAAACTGCCAAGTTGGGCAGAAGCCCTTTTTAGGAGGCATTGCATGCTTAAACTCCTGTCTATCTACAAGCAATTTCAACTGAGACTTGGTAACACCTAAAATAACTGCCGCCGTTTTTGCATCAACAATATCATTTATAACAGGCAGCGCTTTCTCTATATCGGGCTTATATAGAATGCTTGACCTCCTTTTATCCGTATTTGTAACATGGGCTCGAACCATTTTCTGTTCAATGCATCTATCCAAAACAGCTTTGCTTAGTCCAAATTCTCGGCTAGCTCTTGCTAAAGAAATCCATGGGTGATTCTGCTTTATATAACGTGAAAAGTTTCGGTGCCTGTTATTAATTTCCTTTTTCCAGTGTCTATTTATAAATCTCTCTATAACTCTTTTGTGTTGATTAAAGCGTTCTCCAGGGTAGCTGCTATAAAGTTCCTTATAAAAATGTGAAAAGCTAAGAAGCTTCAAATTTTTACTATCTTCATTTTTAAGCAGGTTTTCTAAAAATGACTCAAACTCATCTTTTCCGGACAGGAATACATCCACAGTATTAGCTATGTTTTGCTTTGCTGAGCTAATGTGTTGCAGGTCTTTATTCTTCCCCTGAGTTCTTATTCCGCTCGGTTTAGTATGCTTGGCCATGAAATGAATTAAGTTAGAGCGCTCCTTGCTTGATAATTCTTCAGACTTAAATCCCAACTCCTCACCCAGCTCGTTGTCATCCCCCTGTAAAAACCGCATCAATTTCAAAACATTATCTCTTGATCTATCACCCTTATATTCTCTGAAATCAAACTTGCATTCACACTGACTCAACTTAGATTCTTTTATTTGGAATGCTTCTCCGCAGTTTGGGCACTCTTCTATCATCCATACCTTATGTTTAGGGCAGGCTACATAGATTCGCTGATGCCAATCAATTTTCCAATAGAGGTTTTCTCGCAAACACAATGGGCAAAGCCTTACTTTCGTCATTAACAAGTGTTTATCTGATAACGAAAGGATTTCACTTCGTTTAGAGTTGTCATCATAGCCACACCACGGAATGTTCGATAAATGACCGTTAAGGTCTCTTAACCTGACAGGTTTGTACTGTTCGCTTTGAGAATCAAATAACCAGTTATACCGATCATAGCCATTCTCTTCAGCAAGTCGCACTAAATAACCAATGGGGGACTCATTTTGATATGATTTTGGGTGAATTACTGGCTTGAAAATCATAAAGCAATCCTCTCACTATCACGAGCAGCACTAACACTGCTGTCATAAAAAGGTTCGCCAGCTTTATCCAGCCTTTTACCATGAAATTTTTTATTAAATGGGTTGGCTTTACCAATACCCCCTACCCAAACATACTCTGTAAAAGATCTTTCAAGGCATGTCCTATCTATTCCAGAAAGGCCTTTCTCAATTGCGACTCGATAAGCCCCAATCATAACCTTGACCATATAATCCATAATGCCATTGGTAGCAAAATGTAATGACCTAATCAACGATGCATCAAATAAGTTGAGTTCCTTAGTCAACCCAAGTGACTCATCAATTTGCTTCAATACACCGACAAAATTTTCTAACTCACCTTCAATTTTCATACGAAAAGGCTTTAATAAAACTTGATTTGAAAATCAGCGCCGTAACTGTTCATTAACTTCAAGAAGAAGTTCAGTTCGCTTCAACCCCATCAGTACTGTAGATACTTTGGTATTTTCAATAATCGTTTTTAACCAATCAGATACTTCAGTAGGAGTTTTTTTATTGCCTTGATCAATAAAATGCTGCATTTCATCGAAGATAATCATTCTTACACCCAGCTTTTCTGCTAAATGAGGTATCCGACTGGTTTTAGCTGCTTCAGCTCCCTTTTCAAACCGTGGATCACCCAGTTTAATAAGAATTGTTTCTGCTATATTTTTTATCGTTGGTTTAGATGGAACATCAATTGTTAAAACTGGAATAGTTATTCGATCATCCAAAATCTTTGGTTTGAATGCTTTTACCAATGTACTCTTAATCGTCGATTTACCCGTCCCAGAATCACCAAGTAGAAGGTGGTTACGGGTCATCCCTGTTTGCTCATTGTATAAATATGCCTCTTTCAACTGGGAGATAGCTCGATCAAAGTCAGGGTGGAAAATAACAAGTCTGGAAATATCCGCTTGTTTTTGGTTAATCATTTCCATATTGTTCATAATCGTATCCCCTCAGATGACATCACATTAAAGTCAGGAATTATTTCAAGATCTATCAGGTCAGATTCCCACTCATCAGAAGGCTCTGTAACGCTGCTCTGAGGGAAGCCTTCCAGCTTGCTATGAGTTGTTGATTTGGTAAGTTTTTCGCTTTTAAGCCTTGCTGCTCGGGTGCGTTCCTTCAATAACCTATCACTGCTCAACTCTTTAATTCGTAGTCGAAGGTTTTCTTTTCCTTGAAGCAATGCATCTTCATCGACAATATCTTTGGAGACTAAGTTTTCAGCTGAGCGAATACGAAGGTGTTGTTGCAGGTTAAGCCCTTCAGCATACTCAGGGTAGGTACATGGCACTTTGAAATAGTCTCCATTGAATTCATCATAAACCCATACCTTTCCCAGGTTTTCTACATCAACTCGAATATCCACTTCACCATTAAATGACCCGTGTAACCTTAAAGACCTCAACTCAGAAGAGTTATACAGCAAGCCTTTAAATTGCACGCCTGTATGGCTTAGAACACGCTTATCAGTTCGTGTTAATACTAAGTCCAAAGCATCTCGACTCTCAGGGAGGATAGGTTCAATGAAACCAAGTCCTTGGTTCCATAAATAAGAGGGGGGTTTTTTGGTTGTGCTATGTTCCTTCTGACAATAAACATCAACCAGCCACATGTGAATCAGCTCTCTTGCTTCGCTGAGAGTAATACGAGCCTTTTTCACTGATTCATAATCTCCCCTTTGAGTAATATTTGAGAATGTCGTACCAGCAACGCGATGGCTCACCTGCCGATTTAGCGTTCCCAAGAAGCGTTCAATAGCCCCCTTATAATGAGGTTCTTGTTTTGGGCAAAAAACCAGCTCAATATTAAGTTCAGAGCACATTCTTCTTAATTGGTGAGAATGAAACTCCAACCCGTTATCACAGACCAAGGTTGCGGGAATACCATATGTAGACCACTTATTATCAATGGAAGGGTATTCTTCTGAAATATACTCTTTGCTTAGAATTGCATGTCGAAGAGCCCTCATAACAGACAGTTCTGAAGGTGGTTCAAAACCAATTTCGAAGCCTAGAGGAATACGTGAATACTTATCGATAATGAAGGTTAGCGTTGGGCGACCAATTGCTAAACCAGTCTCATCATCATAAATAATCAGATCCAAAGGTGTATGGTCTACTTCTGTCCTGGCAAGGATATAATCAGGCTCTATGCCTCTGCCTGTTGCTCTAAAGTGCTTCTTGGCAGCTCTCTTACCCTTTCTAGCCAACATGACCTCATAAGGATCCAGTTTGTTAATAATGCGATAGAAGGTCGCCCGACTGGGTATTTCTAGTGGTTTATTGCGTAACAAATTTAGCTTTTTGAGACGGTATTCCAAGTGGTCGTATGTGTCTTGAACCGTTGATCCTTCTCTTTGTAAGTAAACTTCATCAATGGCTTCCATCGTTTCATCTAGTAAAACACCTTTTACAACATTACCTAAACCAAGCTTTCGTTTTCCATCAGTTAAACTACGAATATCTCTTTTGGACTTAAGCCACCTAACCCACCATTTATAGAGTGTGATTACACTTGGTGGATTATTGTCATCAAGCTTTATAGCTGTTTCGGTAATTACCAAGTCCAAATCCAGCAACGTCGGCTTTTCTCCCAGTATTTTTGTTGCTGCCTGGACGTAGTTATATCGTTTTAGTACTTTCTTCTGCTTTTTTGGTGAATAGGCATTGAGATCGGCTTCATTTCTGTTTGGTTTTACATCTATTGCCTTGGATTCATCACCATTACAAAGGACTATACTTCCCTCAGAAAGTCCTTTGATGATCTCAACCTTGGTGCGCTTTATTAATTCCAAGTCACTACAACGTTCAAGTTGACAGGCGCCTTCATCATGTATTCTTACTAAGCGATAGTTTGCACTATTAAATTTCAATTCTAAGTCAGTACGTAAAGAGGCAAGTTTCATTATTATTTTCCTTCGGTAGAGATACGAATGTGCTGTGAGTGATAGGCATATCAAGATCGACGCTGACTTGGTGATTAGCGATTAATGACAAAACGACTGCAGCAGATTTAACACCCCCTACAAGCGAGCCCACAGTAGTTGGCTCATTGCTATTCAATAGCGCCGTAACATCTTGTATTGCAGTCTTAGAGGGCTTTACACGCTGATGCATGCGCAACAACGAGAGATTGCGTAGCCGAACAGGGTGATCTAAATCTTCATCAGTAAGGATGATGAAGTTCAGCCCTTTATCCTCAAAAGCAGTCTCAATAAAAGAAAATTGCAGTTTTCTATCTTCACACAGCATTTTATTCGCTGGTTTAATCTCTACATACCAGATTTCTCCGGTATAGAAGGTAAGTTCGAAGTCTGGGGTATAACGTCTTGTGGAACCCAAAAAATCATATTCAAACTTAACTGGTTGCTCTCTGAATCGTCGAACAGCAGGGGAGAACTCGAAGTGCAGTGCAGCCTTATGCTCTAACTGAGACTCACAGGCAATCATTCGTCCCATCTTGGTTGAAGGGAATTGTGTACGAACCAATCCCTTAGACGGAGTAATTGGTTCTCTAGCTAATGTTGCGGAAGGGTATGGCCCAATATTTGGGCGCACAGAGGCCTGCAGTGAGGAGCTGAAAGGCTCCACGGTGGATTTTAAAGACATGAGTATTCCTTACCAATAATGGTAATAAAAATTACTAATTTTTGGACAACAAAATAGGCACGACTTGACTAGCCGAAAAAGAAAGGTAATATCTAACGTAACGACACGTAGGGAACATTCCTTACTTTTAAATACGGGGCTAAGCCTATCTGGATAGTCCTGTTTTTATTCCTTGGTTTTAACTATTTTAAACTTCTCGATAAACCCTCCTTTGCGAGTCTCTCATTTTTAGAATTAATTTCATGGCATCTAGCTGATCATCAGTAAGAGAACCTAAATGCCCCCATAGCTCATTAACAAAAGCATACTCTGCAAGCCCTGCATCCTTTGGGATCTTGAAAGTTGGCTTCGATTGCTTAACATACCTCCAAAGAAGCCTTTGCTCTTCTTCATCAAGATTCAGTACATCTACTAATTTTTTTAATACCGGCTCTGCCGCTGGCCCCTTACGTCCTTTCTCCATAGCGCTTACATAACAAGAATGAACACCTAACTCTGCAGCTAGCTGTGTTTGCTGAAGATTTCTACTTCTACGAAGCTTTTCTAAATAATGTCCAAAAGGCGTCATGTTAGTCCAGTTACAGTATTAATTTTTATAGATTAAAGTACTAATCAATTGGACGTCAATAGTAATTTCTCTTTATTTATCAATAAGTTGATTATATGAAAACATATAAAATGAGATAAATCAGGAGGTTATTGACGCTATTATTACAAAGCATATGAACTAATGGTTGTAACTTACGATAGTAAAATCACCCAAAATGCGTGTATTCAAAACAATCTCAAAGAAGAACCAATTATTAAATTCGATTTAGCTAGGTAGTTTAGTTTTTACGTTAGTGATTCCAACTATTCGCTAGATTGGGATAGCAGTATATTATTCTCAGAAAAATAGGTGCTTGATTGGTACAGCGTTATGGCTAACTAGCTAGAAAGTTGTTTGGATTTTGTTATTGTGTTGGGTAATGATGCAAATAACTCTATTAATCATACGAAACCAGTCAAATAGAATGAAGTTCGAATTCTGTATAAAACCTTTTATACGAACTCAAAGCTTGAACACCATAAATTGGCAGATGACAGAGAAATGCAGGTTATTTAAGAGAGAAGGGATTTGTCTTGCGTATTTGTAAAGTAAATATTGAAAATTATAAGCACTTTAACGGCTTATTTACAGCTACCTTTAATAAAGGTATTAATATTATTGTAGGTGATAATGAAGCTGGTAAGTCGACTATCCTTGAAGCAATAAATTTAGCTTTGACTGGCATTCTTCATGGGCGCTACTTAAAAAATGAGTTGAGTCAGTACCTATTCAATTACAAGGTAGTCGACAGCTATCTGGAAGGTTTGCGCCAAGGAAAAAACCCTCATCTTCCTGTGATAGTGATCGAAGTCTATTTCGCTGAGAGTGAACAGCCTTTATTCGAAGGAAATGGAAACCGTGAGAAGAGTAAAGGTTGTGGTGTAGTTTTTAAAATTGAATTCGACAGCACATACCAAAATGAATATAAGGCCTTAGTTGCTGATGGGGATGAGATTACGACGATACCTATTGAATACTATAAGATCAACTGGAAGTCCTTTGCTAGAGACTCTGTAACAGCGAGGACTATCCCTATCAAGTCTGTTCTAATCGACTCTACATCTAGCAAATACCAAAATGGCTCCGATGTTTATATTTCACGGATTATCCGTAATGATCTGGAGGATAGTGAACGAGTGAAATTATCGCAGGCCTATCGAAAGATGAAGGGGACCTTTAGTGACGATGAGTCTGTTCAGTCGATCAATAATAAAATCAATGCCAAAGCCAAAATAACCAATAAGAATTTAACCGTATCAGTTGATCTATCGACCCAGAATTCATGGGAAACAACACTCATGACCTACCTTGATAATGTGCCATTTCATCAAATAGGTAAAGGCGAGCAGTGCATCATAAAAACTAATCTGGCTTTGGCTCATGAGCGAAGCCAGGAGGCTAATCTGGTATTACTTGAAGAGCCCGAGAATCACTTATCTCACTCCAAGCTTAATCAACTTATCAAAACAGTTTGTGATAGCTGTGATGGGAAGCAGGTTATAATTTCAACACATAGCAGCTACGTCGCAAACAAGCTGGGTTTAGAAAATCTAATTCTATTAAATGATAAAAAAGTAACCCGCCTATCAGATCTTCCTACAGATACTTTCACTTTTTTTAAGAAGCTACCGGGTTACCAAACTCTGAGAATGTTGCTGTGTAAAAAAGCGGTGCTAGTAGAAGGAGATTCGGATGAACTGTGTTTTCAAAAAGCTTATATGGATACTCATGACGGGCGGTTACCCATTGAAGATGGTATTGATGTTATTTCTGTGAAATTGACTTTCAAGCGATTTTTGGATATTGCCTTAGAAATTAATCAGCCTATTGCTGTGATAACTGACAATGATGGAAAGTACGCTGATACAGTTACTAAAAAATATCAAAACTATTTTGACCACGATTGTATCAATGTCTTTGCGGATGATCGAAACACTCTGAATACTCTTGAGCCACAGTTTGTAGATGCAAATAGCCACGACTTGGTTAGCTTGTGTCAAGTAATTGGTATAGATAACGACATCTACGACACCTCAGAAAAAGTATCAAAGTACATGGTAGGAAATAAAACTTCATGGGCTTTGAATGTTTTTGAGTCAAACACGAATCTACAATATCCCGACTACATCAACAGGGCGGTTGCATGGTGCGATGAATAATAACAAGTTAATTATAGCTGCGGCAGGATCGGGCAAAACAACATATCTAGTAAATCAAGCTCTTGCTATTAATTCCGATCAAGTAATGATAACCACCTTCACCGAAGCTAATGAACGAGAGATTTGCGCTCAAATTATCGCAAAAAAAGGCTACATGCCAAACAACATAAAAGTACAGACCTGGTTTTCATTCCTACTGCAGCATGGTGTCCGTCCTTATCAGAGTGCCTTAAATGATGAGATACATGAGGCTAACATTGGCTTCTACCTAACCAGTAAAAAGTCTGGACAGAAACTCGATGCAGCTGGTAATCCAATTATTTTT
>ENA-OSET01002935-OSET01002935.1-sediment-metagenome-genome-assembly--contig:-NODE-2935-length-16030-cov-27.529932_pt1 | contig 16030 bp, 17 predicted proteins | sample MGYA00237882_ERZ534229 | MGnify/ENA primary metagenome ERZ534229 (study PRJEB26408, sample SAMN06266212) | sediment metagenome | isolation source: Hudson Canyon methane seep mesocosm | place... | reverse complement strand
GGACCCGCTTGCCCAGCAACGAAGCCTTTAGCCGTCTCGAACACCATCATACTTTCCATTGGGTTCAAGTTAAGCTTTCCTGTTTTCGCAGCGCGCACTGCTTGATAATTAAGCTTACCTTCGATCGCTTCTTTAACCAAAGCAATCGCTGCATCTTGCAATTTGTCAGGCGCAACCACTGCATCCACTGCACCAAATTTAAGCGCATCGTCCGCTTTATATTCTTTTGTACCCGCAATCCACTCTATAGCGTTATCCGCACCGATAACACGTGGAAGACGCACCGTCCCGCCGAAACCAGGGAAGATACCCAATTTAACTTCTGGTAGGCCTACTTTTGCTTTGGTAGACATAACGCGATAATCGGTAGACAGACACATTTCAAAACCACCCCCTAACGCGATTCCATTTATCGCAGTAACCGTTGGGAAAGGTAGATCTTCTATCGCATTAAATATTGAATTTGCTTTTAAGTTGTTGGCGATCAAATCTTCTTCAGAACCGGCAAACAACTCCGTAAATTCTGTGATATCAGCACCGACGATAAACACGTCTTTTGAGCTCGTTACGATGAGGCCCGTAACATTACTTGCGTTCTTTAACGCTTCGCCCGCGGCTGCAAGTTCTTCTATTGTTAGCCGGTTAAACTTGTTAACTGACTCACCTTCTAAATCGAAGTTAAGCTGGGCAATGCCACCTTCAACTTCTTTTACCGTGATGGCTTTACCTGCGTAAATCATCAACTGTTCTCCAAGTTATTTATCCGTGCTGGTCATACCTGCGTCCTCTAAAAGGTCGAGGCTCCAGCAAGTTTTTTTGGCCCAGAAAAAATGGGATTCTTCGCACATTCATACGACCGTTTGAATTGTGACGACGACACATTGTAGAATTAATTACCGTTTGTCAATTAGAAATACGGCAATTGCTTTGGTCGATGCGTAGATCAAAACTTACAACCTATCTACAACCAAATGATTTCCTTCACTTTTTCCTTCCATCAAATTGAAGACTGTTTGGCATCCTAGAACACCCTGTTTCATGGATGACCCTCTCAATCATCCTGTACACCGATTTCGCTTTGTAAATCGATCACAAACTAAACCAAACTGTTTAGTTTGTGATCGATTCAAGTGCGATATCCTGAAAGATGTATGCTGATAGAACTGCAGCAACGGTACACACCGAATCTAGGTTGTAACTTAGCAATTCATGACTAGACTAAACGCAGGTACGTTTAAAATAATCATAAGCTAATCAAGGCTTTCAGCTACGATGAAAACGATATTTGCCGAGGAAAACTGGAGACCCATCAATGCTCAACCCATCGCTTATTAAAAAGCTCAGCGCATTTGCTATTTTAGGACTCAGCGGTCTTTCCGCGAACGCAGAGCAATCCGCCCAAGACATCATCTATCAAGCAACAATTAATAGTTATTACTCAGTGAACAGCTTTTATAACTACAGCGCCAACCAAGCAGATCAGGAGCAAGGCTCGCAGATTCAATTTGCAGTAGGCACGATAGACGATTTAATACAAGCGCTCGTAAGAAACAACACTGCTAACGCAAGCAGCCTGATCGATACCGTCCAGAGCAATTGGCTCAGCTACGAGGATATCCTGAACCAGAATATTGAAGAAATCGAACTTAGCGGCTATCCAGATCTCCGGCTCGCTGGGGATATGGCAACAACGAACATCGCATTCAATCAGTCTTTGCAGGCGTTGTATTCCGCTGTTAACTCGGGCGAAACAGGTATTGATGACCGTTCAAACCTAAGCTATGAAGTGGCCGAAACGATGGCTTTGATGATGACCAAGTATTCCGCCCGAAGCACTTCAACCGTAAGCCAAGTTTATGCCGGCGGCGATGCAGAAGTGACCATAGACGATTTAGCAGGACAGTTTGAAAACCAATTAAGTGAGCTGACCGCAATGACTAAGGGTAAAAATGACGCACTCAAACTGCTCGATTCAGCGAAAACAAAATGGGAATTTATTAGATCATCGTACATAAACTACAATGAAAATCGCGTTAACTTTGTTATTAACCTTTATTCAAAAAAAATCATAAAGAATATCGAAGACGCGGCACAAATTTGAACACCTCGGCCCGAACAATTGTTCGGGCTGCCTCATCAGGGCAATCAAACAGCTCAGTTAACAACAAGCGGCGAGCGCTCACAGTTGCTGAGCAATCTTTCTTAGAAATGCATCAACTTCGGCCACCGCTTCCGTGCCGCCCTGCTCTCGCCAGAGCAATGATAAGCCTTTTGGATATATAATGAGGGCCTCCGCACTCTGCGGTATCTCATCTGCTAACGCACTCTCGAAAAATGCTTGTCTTAACACATTAAGTTTATCAAGCTCATGCATCTCTTCACCTTCATTCAAACGTAATACTTGAATCTGATCTGAACGCAACGAAGCGAAAAGCTGATAATTCTCATAAAGGCAGTAACCCCGATAGTCAGGCAACCAGCCAAATAAGGCGTCCGCCATCTTTTGATCAAGTAATCTTACCTTTATGCCCTTTCCCAAAGCAGCCTGGCGCATCTCCGCAAGACGTCTATCTCGTGGTGACGGCATGACCCACATCACTGAACCCGCTAACGCTAAACAAATAAATAGTGCAATCAAGAAACCACTCATTCCGCCTCCAGCTCCATCCAGCGTTCAAGGCATTGCTCCAGCTCAGCTTCAGCTTCGGTTAACCGAGTTGTTATTAACTCTACCTGGCTGTGCGATTGCACGAAAAAATCTGACGCCCCTACCTGTGCTTGTAGGTTTTTTACCTCGCCTTCAAGACTTGATATTTTATCGGGCAACGCGTCTAACTCTCTCTGCAACTTATAGCTGAGTTTCTTTTTTTGCGGTGCTGGTATTTTCACCTCACTCTCGGCCGGCTTGGTAGAAACAAGCTCTGACGTTTCGCTTTCATCGCCGATAACGGCATCGTCGCTCGCCTTATTAGAGACTCTAAATGCCGCTTCATCAGCAAGTTCGCCGCCCGTTTGTCTTACCCAGTCTTGGTAACCGCCAACATATTCTGACACGATACCATTCCCTTCAAAAACCAAGGTACTCGTGACCACTTGATCCAAAAAATCTCGATCATGACTGGTTAGTAACAGAGTGCCTTGATAATCAGACAGACGCTCTTCAAGTAGCTCAAGCGTTACAACATCCAAATCATTAGTCGGCTCATCCATTACGATAAGATTAGCCGGCTGTGCGAAGAGTTTCGCTAGCAATAACCGATTCGTCTCACCTCCAGACAGCGCTTTCACCGGCGTTCGGGCGCGCTCAGCGGTAAACAAGAAATCATTAAGATACCCAATCACGTGCCGACTCGAACCGTTCAACTCGACAAATTCATGCCCATCAGCAACGTTATCAATTACGCTTTTTTCAATGTCTAACCCATCACGCTGCTGATCAAAATAAGCGACCTGCAACTTAGTACCGAGCTTCAGCGAACCAGATTGAGGCTCAAGCTTACCAAGCAGGAGTCGGATCAATGTCGTTTTACCTGCCCCATTCGCACCAATTAAGCCAACGCGATCACCCCGCATAACATTTAATGAAAAGTCTTTTAACAAACAACGGCCATCGTCAAATGCAAAGCTCACATTTCTGGCTTTAACGACCTGCTTACCCGAGCTCTGCGCCTCATCGATACTCAACTTACTTTTGCCAAGCTTATCTATTCTCGCACTGCGCTGCTCGCGCATGCGTTTTAGGGCGCGAACACGCCCTTCGTTTCTTGTGCGACGCGCTTTAATGCCCTGACGAATCCATGTCTCTTCGTCTGATAGTCGTTTGTCAAAGAGTTTATTCTGCCTATCTTCTTCTTCTAGTAATTTTTGCTTATCAACCAAATAATTTTCATATGAACCACGAAAACTTGAAATATGACCGCGGTCAAGTTCGATGATGCCACTTGCAATCGCTTTTACAAATGCTCTGTCGTGACTAACAAACAACAGCGCACCATTAAATTCTGCCAAGCGCTGCTCTAACCATTTAATCGTTTTAATATCTAAATGATTTGTCGGTTCATCGAGAAGCAAAATGTCAGGTTCATCTATCAATGCTTTGGCAAGCAATACCCTGCGACGCCAGCCACCGGACAACTGTGACATCGTTTGCGACTCAGACAAACCAAAACGCTTCAGCATTTGTGAAATCCGTGAATCAAAAGTCCAACCATTCAAATCATCGATCTTATCCTGCAAAATTTGAAGCTCATCTAAGTTCGCGTCACTTTGCTCTGACTCAAGCAGATGATGATAGCGGCTTAATACTTTGCCTAATTCTGGTAAGCCACCCGCAACGACATCAAATACGCGAGATTCATCGGCATCAGGTAAGTCTTGCGGCAAAAATCCAAGCTTTAAGCCTTTATCAAAAACAATATGCCCGCTGTCTGGCTCTTGCTCTTTGGTAAGCAAGCGCATCATTGACGATTTGCCTTCGCCATTCCTTCCCAAGAGGCAAATCTTTTCACCTGCCTCTATGGACAGGTCAACATTATCTAAAAGCGGCTTAAGTCCGTATGCCAAACTCACCCTATCAAATCGAATTATGCTCATATTTTCCCGAATTACTGTTTTTCAAGGACAACTAGAGCATCCTCAACATTTATTTTACCCTGGTTTAACTGAACCATATTTTGACCAAAACATACACCGTACTGATTGCGACGATAAGTCGCCAAACTTGCTAACGGCTCTTTATGAAAATGACCTGCCTCATCTAACGTAGTCATTGCACAACGACTGCATGGCTTCACTAGTTCGAATTCTACGTCACCAACCCGAACTCGCCGCCAAGTGTCTTCCTCGTATGGCTTAAGCCCTGAGAACACAATGTTTGGCCGAAAATTACGCATTAGAACATCTCGCGCCATACGTGCATTTAGATCGTCTAATGATCGTTCATTACATAGTAAAAATGGAAATCCATCCGCGAAACCAACACCTTGATCTTTCGCATAAAACTGCCTATCTACTTGCCGAATATAACCATCATCCATGTAAACAAGCCGCAGGCTTTTACCTAAAAACGCAGACAAAGCATCATTAACACTCGATGATTCACAGACTAAAGCCGCGACACTATCGGTCCAAATTTGAGCCTGCACTTCCTTAGCAAAGCCAGATAACGGAATAGTCAATTGAAGATGCGCCTCATAGCTAATCTGCAAATACCTATGATCAACGGCCTCGATCAGTGACGCATTTAGAAGAGCAAGCTTGGGCGTGCAACGCTGCGAGACAAAACGCCCTGTTTGATCGATTAACATAAAACGCCGATCACCGTGGGGTCCGAACTTATCAACCTGCATTGATGCAGCTGAGTTACCCCGCATTGATTTAACCGGATAGGAAACGAGATTTGTCAGAGCATAAGCCATCATGCAAGAGCCTTGTGGTGCACGGCGGGCAGTTATATCACCCTGCCTCTCAGGCATCAACCATTAGCAAGCTTTAAGCTTACGCCACTCGTAAACTGCTAACGCTCTTACCCAAATAGGGTGCTGAAATAATTGTTGGTCTTGAGTAAATAAATGGCTCCCTCTGAAAAACAGAGCGGCTGTAGTTAATTGGATGACATTAATTTCGCAATTCATCAGTAACGTATATCAGAAATAACCGGCCTTGAGGCTAAATAAAAGAGAAGTTGGGTACGTTTCTTAACTATAGAGTAAAGACAATATAAGGTTCTTAAATCTATATGAGCCCTGACACCAACATTAAATGCGCGGTATTTGTTATTCTTCTCGACGCAATAAAAAAGGTAGGACGATCCGCCTGAGTATGGGAAGGTCAACAATCGTTATCCCCAACAAGGTCTTTTGATCAAGCCATCTAAACTCGTCTCGTAAAGCTCTTAAGGGTAACGGGGCTTCGGGTCCGTATGTCAATACTAAGGCATTCCGTAGATCGAACTTAGATTGGGTAATCGCACGTTCCATCGGCACTCTTTCAATAAGACGACCTTTTTGATCCAAGAGATTAATCGCACGTGTTTCTTGACTAAAAGCCTTCCCATACCAACCTTTCAACCCACCCAGCGGCAACAGTTTCGGTGCGATATAGCGTAAAAATGCTGGGCCAATAAAGGTAGCCTTGTAGCGGCCTTCTAATTCGTCATCAGACGGAATATTTAAGGAACGAAAATGATCTTGATAAGCCCTAACGGGTTGCGTGAGGTATTGAGAACTTGGCCATGCGTGCATGAGAAGTTTATTCATAATCGAAATAGTATGAAAAGTGTACGACAAACCCTTCCCACCAAGCAAGTGCTTGGTGCAAGATAGAATTAAACAGCCAACGTATGGGCGGACACAAACGCAATGAGTTCTATGGCGGTATAGCTCCTAAAATTGACGTGCCGTTAAGAGTAAGCAGGCCAAAAGCAAGTGTCACAGTGACATGTTTGTGCAATTAGGCATAAGAGAAAAAATTGGAGCGGGAAACGAGATTCGAACTCGCGACCCCGACCTTGGCAAGGTCGTGCTCTACCAACTGAGCTATTCCCGCTAGACATGACGCTTTTAAAAACTTCAATTAAGTCAACAACTAAGCTAACTTTTGGCGCTTTTCAAAGTGGCGCGTATTATATGAAGCTGTATTTTTCCTTGCAAGCATTAATTTATATAATCGTTATGATTTAGACAATAATTTGCCTCACAGCGTCAACATATCTCAATTTTGTGAACTTCGTTACTACTTTTGCTTATCTTCATCACTACCGGCGTCGGAATTCAGATCATCCGTATCACCAATATCAAAGTCTTCTAGATTGAACTCCTCATCGTCATCATCAAAAATAGAGTCACTGATATCCAGAGCATCCTCAATTTCTTTATCAAGCGCATCCTCTTGCTCATCTGCGGCGTCTTCAATCGCCTGAGCAATACTTGCAGCGACATCTTCTTCATCCTCATCAACGGATGTTTCTATTGATGCCTCCTCTAAATTCTCCTCTGTAACCGCCTCTAGTTCTTCAACTACACCCTCTAGTTCACCTGATAAATCTACCGTCTCATCGGGCTGCTCGTCTGTGGTTTGCTCTGGTACGATTACGGGTTCTGGTTCTGGTTCTGGTTCTGGTTCTGGTTCTGTTTCTGGTTCTGGCTCTATGATTTCTGACTTATCTTGAACCCGTTCCAACGCGGTATCTGAGTCGGACATCTCTGTTAACTCATCGTCATCAAGGATATCGGTTTCATCCTCGGGCATGGGCGACTCTTTAAGGCTGTTCATCACGTCGTCAGTGATTACCTTCTCTTCCGATTCCTGTTCAGCCTGGTCTGCAGACTTTTTGCGCTTACGAAGGTAAAGCACAGCAGCGATCATAAGCAATAACGACATAATACCGGACCCGATGGCCCCCCAGAGGGTATAATCAGGCGCCTCATTTTTGGCAACGGTCTCATTTGAAGGCACTTCATTAGCCAAAGTCGGTTCTTCTGTATCCGCTTGATCAACTATTAACTTCGCCTCTGCTTCAGAGACCGGCTCGGCTGTTTCAATTTCGGGTTCAGCTATCACGACCTCAGGCTCAGGTCGGTTTAACATGGGTTCATCCTCTGCTTCATCCGGCTTGGGCGCATCAATCGATACAATAGAGTTCGCAGCGCTTAGCGGTATCGGAAAAATAGCATCGAACGGGGCAGGACTGAAACGAAATTCATTACCCTCAATATCGATACCTTTTACTTTTACTTCCACGGTATAAGTGCCATCACCCTTCTCGGCCAAAATAGGCAAAGACCAACTATTCGTTTTTGGGTCTAACTCTAGTGCCTTGATTAAATTGCTGCCGTCAGGCGATTTAAGTTTAGCGAAAATCGTCGTATTAACCGGATCGATATGTGGGGCAAGAGGCAAAACGTTAAGCTGATAAGCCGCAGGTTGTAAATCGACGCCGGCGAACATTTCAAAATCGAATGGCGAACGCAGATTAATAATTTGTTGAAACTTACGCTTGAATGTTTTGCCGTCCACTAAGACGTCTACTTCATATGCGCCAACATTTTTGAGTTTTGTGATCGACTCACTGAAAACGCCCTGAACCGGATCGTTCAAGGCCTTCATACCAGACTTGCCATCTTCACGCGTAATTTTAATGTTTACATCAAGTAAATTTAAAAAATCTTCACTTGTAAGTAGTTCATCGTCCTCTAGAAATTTAACCTCTAACTTTAGCTTCTCTCCAGCAAAGAAGTTGCTCGGTAAACGCGTCACATCCATCTGCAGATTGCTCACCACCGTCACGCGGCTATCGGGTTGAATTTGCGCATCAACTAACCACGAACCCTCAATAGGACGCGTTACCGTAATCAAGTCATAACCCGCATCTTGATACCAGGAAATATCATCGCCCACTTGATCTGCCGTATACACTGCCTCATCAGGCCCGATTAATCGCGTCGGCTTTGCACCAGATTCACGGAAAATCAGTGCCGTAAATTCCTCAATACTTGAATCAATGAGAAACTCATTCCCTTCAAATGGCACTTGTTCAGATGGAACAGCTTGATCAAACGCTTGTAAGAATATTCGACTTAACTCCTCCGGTGTTTCTGCGATACCAGACTGTCCGCCGGTTCTGATCGCCAATTTATTCATAAGCGACGTGTCTGCATGCTTAGACAGGGCGACGGTATGTATTTTTGCACCTTGCTCTTCAAAACGCTGCAACACTTCGCCAAGTACTCGCTCACGTTCGACAATGTTTTTGGCAGAATTCTTATCAATATCGACCATGCCATCAGTCAACAAAATAAAGTGCGTATTGCTAAAATCAGAAGCCTTGTAAAAATCGTCTGATGATTTTTCTAGCACTGCCCCGATATTTGTAAACAAAGCCACTGAATTAATGGCCTTCGCTTTTTCTTTTGCCATCGCTCGCCAAGTATCATCTACGCGCTGATACTTGATCAAATTATTTACCCACTGGCCAAAGGTCCAAACACCCGCTTTATTCCCATCAGGCAAAAGCTCTGTTAGCAAATTAACGGCAGGAATACGCAAATTACTTGGGTCATTCTTTTTCATGCTGCCAGAAATATCGATCAGCAATCGGACATCTGTCGCTGGTACATCAGACTTAGCGACCGTTTCAGCCGAAGAAAAGGCTGAAATCGAAAAAAGATAAAGAAAAATAGTGATACGAAAGTGGTGGGCCCGAAAAAATTTTGAGTACAACAAAAACAAAGACATATGTCCCCCGGCATGAGCCAGCTAAAGGCAAGCTAAAAAATATTATATGTCTTTAGTTATAGCAGAAATTTCTTTAAGGACAACGCTTGAGAATGGGAATCGCGTCGATTAAGGGCGCAAAGCAATCTATTGTTTTTTAACGCTTATTTTTCTTCAACGAAACTAAACCGTCGCCGTTTTTCACCATCCACTTCGACGGTCTCCTGAAACATGTCGAGCGGACGTACCCAGAGCCCTTTATCCCCATACAGTGCGCGATAAAGCACTAACAATTCTTCTGTCTCACTGTGCTTGACCAAATCAATCACTTCGTATTTTCCGCCTTTGTAGTGCGCATAGACACCCGATTTAATCATCGAGCGCGCTCCATACCAAGTAACCTTCGCAATACTGACTCAAGCAACACAACGCCGACCATCAAAATGAAGGCAATTGTTAATAACAACGCAGCTTTAGCGGCCAATTCATTCTCACCCAGCACGAAATCGTAGGCAGCCACTAAAAAGGCTGGCGCGAGCCAGCTGCCAGTAGTCACAATGTTGACGGGGGTGAGCAATATTACCGCGACACTCAAACGCAGCAGTCGGCGAGTTCTTCGCCATTTAATTCGATACGTTACACGCCAAAATATTATTAGACAGCCAATCGCCGCTAATAAATAGTAGAGCCATGCTTGCACATAAGCAGGTATTTCAAACATCATTTATTTGTTCCCAAAATTAGGCTCTGCGGAGGTTATCAAAGGTTATCAATCACGTATATATCCCAGTCTTCGGCGTCAACCGAGCACTCAGAAATAGCCTTGTGCCTCACCGAGACTTGCGCACTATGCACAGTGTTTGGATTTCCGCTTATCAAGGGATGCCAAACGGGCAACGCCTGTCCCGCGGCGAGTAATCGGTATGCGCATGTACTCGGCAACCAACTTAAATCTTGCGTCGCTTGCGGTGTTAGCGTTAAACAATCTGGAACATAGTCCCATCGTTTTGGATAAACCTTACAGCGACAAGCTGATAGATCGAGCTGCGCGCAAGCAACGCTTGTAAATAAGAGCTCTCCTGTGTCTTCATCCTCTAACTTATGCATACAACATTTACCGCAACCATCACACAATGACTCCCACTCGTCATGACTCATCTGCGAGAGCTTTTTGGTCTCCCAGAACAAGGCATCAGCCATGCAATGAATCTCGAGGTGATGGATATAAATCAAGCATATAATCGTCTTTACCGGGAGGCATCTGCAAATAGAACCCCTGCACTTCGATGTCCTTCAAAACCGCGTCAGCGCTAGCTCGGGCAAGCGTTTTATCGGGCGTTAAAACCATGTCAAGCACATGTTCAGGCTCACCAAAGAGCGCCTTCAGCGCATCAGGTAACACGTCGAGTGGCTTTCCTCTCTCAACATACAGATACATTTCTGATTTTCTTGGGCTTTTGTATACTGAACATAGTTTTTTTGCAGCAGAAGTATACTCGGTCATAATATTTTTTTGTTCCAAAATACGCGGCTATCATGCCTGTAAAACCGCTAATAAGCGCTGACCAAACAGTGTTTTTCGCCACGCGGTAAACATCGTAGGTAGGTTAGCTTTTTGATTGCGTTGAGTATGAATGACTAGTGACTCTAACATTTTTCGTGATGCGAGTAATTGCGGGTCAAGATCGTTTTCTTGAGCGACCACGGCCAACTCTTTTTTCAATTTTTTAAAACTTTCAAGCTCTCGCCCTTTTACAGGCCGATCAATTAAAACAAAAGCTTGTTTAGGTTCTCTAGATCGTTGCGCAATAACCTCTAGCAATTCTGAGCCATATAAACGGATAGATTTGGGCTTAATCTTTTTTGCCCGTTTCATCTGTTCCAAATTTTCTGGTGGATATCTGGAAAACTCGATCAGTAGGGCATCTGCAAATACCCACCCCTTTGGCACATCCTGCTGGCGCGCTAAATTATCTCGCCAAATAACTAAGTCTTGCAATAGTTCTTGCTGAGCCCTGGGCAAATCCCAAGCACCCCGAAGCTTTAAATAAGCACTATCGGGCAACAAACGTGCCTCCGCAAGTTGGTCAATCTGCAGCGCCGCATCTTGCATCACCGCATCGTAATAATTAGCTAAGACTAACTCTTTCTTCAGCTTTTCGTATACGCGCACAAGATAAAATACATCGCCTGCAGCATATTGCAGTTGCTCATTAGACAGTGGTCGCTCCAACCAATCAGACCGAGTCTCAGATTTGTCCAATTCGAGGCCAAGGACAGCCTGCACTAGGCGCTGATAACCCAAAGATAAGCCGTAACCTAAGTAAGCGGCAGCAACTTGCGTATCGAATATGGCATTTAACTTTGCATCGCAAACATGGGTTAGTAAATCAACATCTTCACTCATCGAATGCATCACAATGATGACCTGCTCATTTTCAAGCAAAGGTTTTAATACAGCTAAGTCATTTATTTTCAACGGATCAATTAAATAAATTTGTTCGCCATCAGAAATTTGTATTAAGCCTGCTTTTGCAAAAAACGTATTGGTGCGCTCAAATTCTGTATCCAGCACTATAAAATCTTTTGTCTGCCAATCCTGAATAGCGATCAGAAGTTCCGCATCATTCTGAATCCATCGAAAGGGGATGGGGCTTTGCTCAGTCATCTTGCAACGGTTTCCTTCCAGTAAATGCGTGGCTCAGGGTACCACCATCAACGAACCCTAACTCACCACCTAGTGGAATTCCATGCGCAAGACGCGTGACCAGCACCGTCGATTCCGCCAGCAGCTCTGCAATATAATAGGCAGTTGCTTCACCTTCTACAGTCGGATTAGTTGCCATGATGAGTTCATTAATTTGGTTCACATTAATACGGTGTATAAGTTCAGGAATACCCACTTCATTGGGACCGCGACCGTCAATGGGCGATAAGCTTCCGTTCAAAACAAAATAACGCCCTTTGTATTGATGCGTTTGCTCAATCGCGAGTACGTCAGAAGGAGACTCGACTACGCATAATGTGCCTTGTTCTCGAGCTGGATTTGCACAGATCGCACAACAACTTGTTTCCGACAGGTTATTACATGACTCACAACGCCCAACGCCGTCGATACTTTTAGCCAATGCTTTAGATAAGCGCACGCCACCTGCGCGTTGCTGCTCAAGAATAGTTAACGCCATTCGCTGAGCCGTTTTTTGACCAACCCCGGGTAGCACCCGAAACGCATCAACCAACTCGTCTATTAAAGGTCCAAAACTCATAATAATATCGGATAAATTTTATTTAAAACGGCATTTTAAAGCCCGGCGGCATACCCATGCCTGAGGCCAAGCCCGACATAGACGACTTATTCTTATCTTCTATTTTACGCACCGCATCATTGACCGCTGCCGCTAACAGATCCTCTAAAAACTCTTTATCTTCGGATAAAAGAGACGCGTCAAGGTCAACCTTTTTCACATCATGGCGCCCAGTCATCACAACCTTTACCATGCCTGCACCGGCTTCACCAGTTACTTCAGCATTTGCCATCTGCTCTTGCTGCTGTTTAAGCTGCTCTTGCATTTTTTGGGCTTGCTTCATTAATTCGCCCATATTTTCAATCATGTTGTTCCCCTAACTAATCTCACCTAATGCTTGTACACTGTTTTCTATCAGCTGCCCATCGAATTCTTCAATGAGCGCCTGCACAACAGGGTCTTTATATAAATTTTCTTTTACTGTTTCCAAGCGCTCTGCATTCATTCGTGCACGCCACATGGCCGGCGTTTCGTGACCATCGGACAGGCCTTCAACAAAGTGAATGTCGCGCAAATCATTGGTTAACTCACTAAATGCCGCTTTTATTCGCGCTTCGTGATTCCGGTTTAATAAGCGATAATGCCCCCCTTCAACAAACAACGTAATTGACTCTGCGTTTTCCGTTTTATACATATTGAAGAGTAAGTTCTGTGTCATCCCAGTTAGCCCCATACGCATCGCTTGACGCGGCCAAATCATACCTTCCAAATCACTTACTTCTTCTGCCGCTTTTTCGTCTTGCTTCGCGAGAACCTCAGACGAAGAAATAGGTGAAGGCCCCACTGGCATATCAGTTGCTGGATAATTTTCAGGTCCGCCATCCATGCCTTGGGCTGTAAAAGCCACACCAGAAGATGAGGGTTCTTCCGGCGCCGGAATAGCATGCTGTAACCCTTGACCAAGTTGCTGAGAAGCTTCAGAACTGGGAGCACGATCAAGGTCAATTAGACCGGGCGAACTACTATCTTCAGCTAGTTCCCTTTTTTTTTTGACCGCGCCTTCTGATGGTAACTCGACCGGCGGCCCATCATCTACCCCAATCGTTGATACCAAATTACCTGCGGCTTGTTGGTCGTCTGGTGTAGGAGGTAAAAGCGTTGCGGTTTCTGAAAGTGTTTCGCCGCTGGCATCCGCTTTATCGTCGGTCGCGGTCGTCGACGTCTCTATGGCTACATCGGGTGTAAGCGCAGATGTAGCGACCGAACTCGGCACATCTAATTGAAACGCTAACATTCGCAACAAGGCCATCTCGAAGCCAGCACGCGGATCGGGTGAAAAAGCAAGATCTTTTCGACTCACTAAGGCGATCTGATAAAAAAGCTGCAAGTCCTCGGCACTTAGTTGAGCAGCATAAGCGATAATAGTTTCTTGATCACCGAGCGTATTGTCCGTCGCGCCTGGCACTGCCTGCTCAATTGCAACCCGATGCAAAATAGAAACGATGCTCGCCAGTACCGAAGCATAATCAGGTGAATACTCAGACAAATCAGCAACTAAAGCCAAAAGCTTAGGTGCTTGGTCATTAATTAACGCATCCAGAATGCCATATATTTTTTTATGATCAACTGTCCCTAACATCGCATTTACAGCGGTTTCAGACAACTGATTATTCCCATAAGCAATCGCTTGGTCTGTTAAGCTCAGTGCATCACGCATACTGCCATCGGCGGCGCGCGATAGAGCCCATAATGCGGCCTTCTCAAACCCTACTGCTTCCTCGTTTAAAACATACGTAAGGTGTTCAACAATACTCTGAGGCGGCATATTCTTGAGGTTAAACTGTAAACAACGCGATAAAATCGTGATAGGTAGCTTCTGCGGATCAGTCGTGGCAAACAGAAATTTCACATGCTCAGGCGGCTCCTCTAAGGTCTTTAAGAGCGCATTAAAGCTAGATGACGAAAGCATATGCACTTCGTCGATTAAATAAATCTTAAAGCGCCCTTCGGCGGGTGCATACTGAACGTTATCTAACAGTTCTCGCATGTCTTCAACTTTTGTGCGTGACGCCGCATCGATCTCAATCAAGTCGACATAACGACCCTCAGAAATACTCGTACAAGTAGCGCACTCACCACAGGGTTCTGAAGTAATACCCTTATGGCAACTTAAACAGCGCGCAAGAATTCTTGCAATTGTCGTTTTACCGACGCCACGGGTGCCCGTAAACAAATACGCATGGTGCAGACGCTGGTTATCAAGCGCATTTATCAGCGCCTGAAGCACATGGGCTTGGCCAACCATCTGTTTAAAATTTTTCGGACGCCATTTACGCGCGAGAACCTGATAACTCATAGGTACCAAAACAAGTTTATTATGTTTCGTAATATTACACGTCTGAGAAAGCGGAGAACAGCGAAGAAACGTTTTTGTAGTCAGCAATAAAGCAACAAAAAAGAATTAGTCCAAGGGGCATTCGCGATAACGTGTGTACGTTAAACACAGCGCATTCTCTCGACAACCTGCGGTATTCTTTTGCAGGAAAGTTCGTTGCACGGGCCGTGATACCTAATTCACTGGAAATTATTGATAAACGTAAACTATGGAGATGACTTCCACCAGCTACACCCCGGCACATGAGGCCACCGCTGTGGCTGCTCCCTTCCGGGCCTGACCAGGTTCACGGTTTTTCATTGCGAGGGAACCAGTGAAAGTCACCATAATGCAAGTTCTGACTAACGCCTAACTTGAAAGAGCGCGCATTCTAACAGAGCAGTTAAGAAGAAAAAAGACCTAATAGTCCCTTTCACGCATGCTCGCTACGGATAAGAAATCTCAATGCCATAAGCTAATGGTTGTGTCTCTTCGGTAGTCTGCTCGTATCCTTCGATTACCGTCTCTATCGAACCTGTTACCTCCAGCTCAAGGTGATTATTGGTCGTATTTATAACAACCACATCTTTATAAAAATCTGGATGAAAACGTAACAGCGGGTGTTTAGTAGAAACAATTTTGAGAGCAACTTCTTCAGGCCCGTTTCCCCTTAAAATAACGTTACCCAATGAGACCGCGCAGCCGTCGGCGCAGCCGGTCACAGACAACAACTCGGTCGCAGATAGTAAGGGCTCAGTCTCAATACTTGCAGGATGAACAATAGTTAGAGCCGTTTTTAAACGCAATCCATTTGCTTCAGCTGGAGGCGCTACATTAGACAAAACACACAGCGCTATTAAGCCCAGAAAAATGGCCGTGCTTGACCAATATCGGATATCTCGCGAACCATGCCTTGCCAAAATATACATCCCATCCCAGACTTGATGGGTCGAGTATATCTGCGCAAAAACTGCGAGCAATCACTTTTGTAACGAAATGTTAAGTTAGTTTATTATTTGTTTCACAAACGGGACAGCGTGATGTCATCGATAAAATATACCCCTTCATCTCCTTTAAGCGAAAAACAACCTAACTCTGGTGCCTGAATCTTTTTCTTTTCGATATCACTCTCATCTAACGCTACACAATAATCGCCGGGCAGCATCGGTTCAAATAAAAATATACCATCGAACTCTGC